>MDTD01034297.1_pt1 | contig 15134 bp, 11 predicted proteins | sample 811221 | NCBI WGS metagenome assembly MDTD01 (sample SAMN05326646, study PRJNA326480) | marine metagenome | isolation source: seawater | place: Pacific Ocean: South West | collected 2011
AAAAATTCAGAATTTTCTCCAAGAGTCCTTCGGTCTCGTCTTCGAGGTCGCGGATTTCTTGCACGACCTCGTCGAGGTCGCGTAAGGGTTGGTGGACGTAGAAGTATTTGTTGAATGAGATCTCGTAGCCGATCACGGTTTTGTCTTGGGCGATCCATGCATCATCAACGTGGGGCTTGACCTCCGCATCGAAGTAGCGGGTGACGACGGTCTCCATGTCGGTCTCGTCCTCCAAGTAGTTCATCGGCACGTTCTCGCTATCGCGGAGTTCACTGTCGGGCTCGTAGATAACGAGGCTGCCGTCTTCGACGATGTATTCACCAAAGCGTTCGGCTTGTTCGAAGTCATAGCCAGGGGGGAGCTCTGGGATGCCTTGTGATTGGATGACAGGCTTGGCTTCTGGATCGCGCCATGAGACGGCGTCGAGGATCTGTTTGAGTTGGGACGCGCTGAGTTTGAGCTTAAGCTGCTTGTTGGCCGCTTTGACGGCGTCTTTAAATGCGTTGAAGTCATCTGTCGGGTCGTCGCCGACTTCAGTATGCAGCTTCCGAGCGGCTTCGACGAGGTCACGACGATTGCTCCAGAACTTGGTGTCGAGCAGCTTCTTTTTGTCGCCCGCCTTGCGGTCGATCTGTTCCGCTTCGAGCCAATCTTCGAGGGCTTCTTTCTTATCCTTCAGGAAGCCGGTTTCGTAAACGGAGTCACCCCACTGTGCATACATCCACTCCATCTCGGTGGTGAGGCGGTTGTCAAAGCGGAGGCTTTCGATGCGCTCGGCGGTGAACTGTGCCGACTTGCGCAGCGGGCGCTCGACGGTGATCTTCCAGTAGCCGAAGTCGCGGTTGTCGAAGACTTGGGCTTTGAGACCGTCGACTGCTTTCTTGCCTGTGTGTGTGAGTTTGAGGTAGGCGCGGGTGATCTGCTCAATGTGTTCGCCAGTAAAGGCGCAGTTCTTCTCGCCCAGGTTTTTGCGCAGCTTCTCGTAAAGCTGGGAGGCGTCGATCAGCTGCACCTTGCCCTTGCGCTCGGGCGCTTTGTTATTGGAGAGCACCCAGATGTAAGTGGTGATCCCCGTGTTATAGAAAATGTTATTGGGCAGCTGGATGATGGCTTCCAGCAGGTCATTCTCGATCAGATATTGGCGGATGTTACTGGCACCTCCGCCTGCGTTGCCAGTGAAGAGGGCGGAGCCGTTGTGAACGGTGGCAATGCGGCTGCCAAGCGGGGCGTCTTTGAGGCTTTTCATCTTAGACACCATCTCCATCAGGAAGAGCAACTGACCGTCGTCCACAGCGGGGCAGGCGGGCACCGTCTGGATCTCGCCGTCGGCATCGGGCAGCTCGATCTCGAAGCGGGGGTCGATGATTTCGGTCTTGGGGCCCTGTTTCTCCAGAATCTGCCCTTGATCCGTCTTCCAGCTCTTCCCGTAGGGCGGGTTGGAGAGCATGAAGTCGAAACGGGTGCTGGAAAACTCGTCGGTCGCTAGGGTGGAGCCGTATTTGATGCCGTCCGGGTCGTTACCCTTGATCAGCATGTCGGACTTGCAGATGGCGTAAGTCTCGGGGTTGACCTCCTTCCCGTAAAGGCAAGTTCGAGCTTTGGAACCGATGGGGCCCTCAGGATCGATAATGTAGTCCTGCGCCTCGGTCAGCATGCCTCCAGAGCCGCAGGCGGGGTCATAGATGGTGATGACGGGCGGGAGCTGGTCCTTGACCGGCTCGAAAAGCAGGTGCACCATGAGCTGAATGACCTCACGCGGGGTGAAGTGCTCGCCGGCTTCTTCGTTGTTCTCCTCGTTGAACTTACGGATCAGCTCCTCGAAGACGTAGCCCATGCCGAGATTACTCAGGCCGGGGAGTTTGCGCCCGTCGGGGTCGAGGGTGTCCTTGTAGGAGAGGTTAATCCAAGGGGAGACGTATTTCTCGATCACGCCGTGGAGGGCGTCGGCCTCCGCCATCTTGCGGATCTGGTTACGCAGGTCGAACTTGGCGATGATCTCTTTGACGTTGTCACTATAGCCGTCGAGGTAGTTGTTGAAATTTGCTTCTAGCTGGGAGGGGTTGCCCAGTAGGGTCTTGAGCGTGAACTTGGAGGTATTGTAGAAGACCTGCCCCGAGGCTTCGCGCAGACCCGCCGGGTCGAGCACCGTCATGCCAACCTCATCCTTCTGGAACTTTACCTCCGCCAGCACCGCCTCCTTCGAGTCCTCCAGCAGGCAGTCGATGCGCCGCAGCACGAACATCGGCAGGATGACATCCCGGTATTTGCCCCGCACAAAGACGTCGCGCAGGCAGTCGTCCGCAATGGACCAGATAAAAGAGACAATTTTGTTGTGGGTAGAGTGATCCATAGACTTAAAAGAAGGAGACAAACGCCCCAATAAGCAGATTTCAATCGCAATACGAGGAGAGCGCCTTTTATCTGTGAGATATCACCATTTTTTACCCCATGTCTGAGATAAGCTCCGCAAATATAATCAATAAAATCCGCAGTCGCCTCGAAGGGGCTGATTATGCAAAACACTGGTCTAAGATCCGGAAAGGCAACGTTTCGATGGAGCCTTATCACTTGGAGACCACAGACTTGCTCCGACAGCAGCTGGGCGAGCATATTGGCACTACGGTGAAGGCCGCAGTCTGGGTGCCTCCGATCGAGTCTAGTGATTTTGGCTCGGCTCGGTGTGCCTTCAACTTGATGAATGGCCCGGGAGATGGTGCGGATAAGGCTAAGCGTGATGCGGTCGCCAAATCGATGAAGGACTTCATGCAAGCTCGGGCTTGCCCGTCCAATGTGGTGATAAACAATCGGCACAATTCGACCATATGCGCACTGCAACTTGCCTCCGGTGCGACTGAAGAGGCGTTTGTGGATGGAGTGGTAGATGTTCTCGAATATCTAGATGAATTCCTGCCTGCATGGTGCGCAGAAATACTCCCCGCACTACAACTCCCTGAGAATGAAACGATGACTGTATCTAATCACGAATCCGAAAAGCTATTCACATGGGTGCCGATCCAGATGGAAGCGGTCCAGAAGCTGCTTGAACTTAAAGATGACCGTGGTGAACTGATTGCGGCTCTTGAATCGTTACATGCAGCGGGGCTGACTACGATCCCACTGAGTGATAAACCTACCGAGGATACGGAAGGTAAGATTTCTGATACCGATCCTTTTACGTTCTTGGCGAACTTTAACCGGGGCACCAAAGATTCAAACCGAGTCGCGATGTGGAAAGCGCTGAAGGAACGTTGGGGCTTGGCGTCGCCAGTGCCGAGCGACTTTGCGGGGCTTCCGCTCGTGAATCTACAAAACAGTTGGTTTGGACCATGGGCATACCAGCTCCAAGATGGCGATGTGGATGCACTCTGGGATATTGCTGCCGCTGCGGTTGAGGCTCCGAGTAAGGTGTCTGATGCTATGTTACAGAGGGCACTCGCGGTGAAAAATGTGGCGCTGGCGAAGCTGACGATGGGGTTGTTTTGGCTGAAGCCAGAGGTCTATGTCGCTCTAGATAAGAAGAACGCAAGCAATCTGAAAAAGATGGGCTTGAATCCACAGATAAAGACATGGCCTGAGTATTTGCAGTTGCTCGATGATTTTAAGCAAATGAGCAGGCAGAGTATCTGTGAGTTCTCGCATCAGGCACATTTAGATGCGACTGGCGGCGGTGGGGGAGTGGACGTTTCGGGAACACTTGTTAAGGAATCCCCAAATAGCTACGGGCCGATTCATCCACTAATGGACTCCTTCAAGCGCGTCATGTATGACTTTGAAAGCTTTGAAAACCCGGGTGATAAATTCCGTGAGAATGAGTTAGATTATAAAAGAAAGTTGCTTGCTGAGTTTCAAGAGCTACGCCCTCAGATCGAAGCGAATTTGGAGAGCGGGCAGGGGGTTGAAGCGGTGACTACCCTGAAGGGGATTATCAATAAATCTAATCTTGTTGACTGGCGTGGTTTGGAGAATGCCTTTGGTAAGCCGATTCAGGAAGTGGAAAGCCTGCAATTGCTGAATGCGGTTCGTAGGGTGGCGCAGGGATCGTATCAAGGCCCTGAAACGCTCGTTCCTATCTTTGAGATTCTCGACAAACAAGGTCGCAAGGTAGGTTGGACTTTGCTAACTGTGTTACTCTGGCTTTGGAATCCTGACGAATACTACCCGATCAAGAGTAGCTTTATTCGACAGTTTGCACGGAGATTAGGTCGTAAGCTAAAGAAGGCATCTCCCAGTCCTGAACACTTTGATGAGTTTATGCAGCTGGCTTCGGATACGCGGAAGATGTTGGAGCCATGGAGGCCTACAGATTGGGTGGACGTTCAGTCGTTTATGTGGGTCGTTTCCGCTTGGGCCGAGGAACCTCGGGTATGGCTTTTCGCGCCTGGACCGCACGCATGCTTTTGGGAAGAGCAGTATGAGGCGGGCGAAGCTGCAATCGGCTGGGATCATCTCGGTGACTTGACACAATATGAGTCGAAGCAAGAAATAGTGGATAAACTCATTGAGTTGGAGCAACCCGAACAGCGACCGACGAATAATGCGTTAGCCTGTTGGCAGTTTGCCAATGAGATTAAGATCGGCGATTGGATTCTGGCGAAAAATGGCACGAGTCAGATCATTGGATACGGGATCGTAAAGTCAGACTATTTCTATGATTCCGAGCGCTCCGAGTATCGGCATGTGCAGCAGGTAGATTGGCTAAGTAAGGGGGAATGGAATGCGGAAGACTTCACGATAAATATCAAGACTTTAACCGACCTGACGCCGTATCCATCCTATGTTGCCAATGTGTTGAATGAAATGGGTGTCAAAGTGCCTGAATTTATTCAGCGCAGAATTACAGAGGATGAAGTCAAAACGATTTCGAAATCAGAGCGGGAGCACAAAGACGACGTAGTTGCTTACACGTCGTATACGAAGGCAAGTGCTCTCGAAGAGCTGTTTATTGATGAGCAGAAATACGATCGGATGGCGAAGCTGCTACGTCGCAAGAAGAACTTGATCCTGCAAGGGCCCCCGGGAGTGGGGAAGAGCTTTCTCGCGCAGCGTCTGGCTTATTCGCTCATGGGTGTGAAGGATAAGAGCCGAGTCACCATGATCCAGTTTCACCAGTCGTATGCGTATGAGGACTTTATCCAAGGCTATCGCCCGAGCGGTGGGCATGGAGCGAGCTTTGAGAAAAAAGACGGCGTTTTCTTCCGCTTTTGTGAGGAAGCAGGTAAGGCTCCCGAAAAAGACTTTTACTTCATCATCGATGAAATCAACCGTGGCAATTTGAGCCGTATTTTCGGAGAGCTGATGCTTCTGATCGAGCCGGACAAACGGGGGCCGGATTATGAGCTGCCGTTGACTTACTCGCCGGATGAGACCTTCTACGTGCCTGCCAATGTGCATATCATCGGCATGATGAATACCGCCGACCGTTCGCTGGCGATGGTAGACTACGCGCTTCGACGGCGCTTTGCATTTGTTGATTTAGAGCCTGCATTCGAGAGCGATAAGTTTGTCGAGTATTTGGTTTCCAAGTCCGTAAGTGAGGAACGTGCGTCGCTCATACGGGCACGCATGCTGTCGCTAAACGCTGAAATCAGTTCAGACTCTCGGGACTTGGGTTCGGGCTATTGCATTGGCCACAGTTACTTTTGCCCGGTCACTCCAGTCGCGAATGAAGAGGAGTGGTTTAATGAAATCGTCGAAACCGAGATCGAACCGCTGCTACAGGAGTATTGGGCGGATGAGAATGCCAACAAGGTAAACACCCATATTACGAAGTTACGCGGTGAGTAGCCCGATCCCCATTCAGAATATTTATTACCTGCTCTGCTACGCGTGGGGCAGGCTGGATGAGGGTGAACTCAAAGCAGTGCAGAATGTAGACTGCGAGACGCTTCAAGATCTCTTTGCGAAGGTGCTGATCAACGGCACCAAGCGTTTGGTCAAGCGGGGACTCAATCGCAACTATCAAGCCAAGGTCGAGGAAGAGGCGTCGCTTCGTGGGCGTATCGCATTCACCCCATCGGTCAGGCAGCTCAGCTGGACAAAAGGGCGTATGGTGTGTGAGTTCACCGAGCTGAGCTACGATACCATCCCTAATCGCATATTGAAGACTACGATGCGAAACCTCTTGTTCACTTCCGGTATCAGCCGGGAGCACAAGGATGAGTTGCGTGGCCTGTTACGTATATTGCATGAGGTAAGCCCGGTCAGAGTCTGCCAAAAGCTTTTTAGGCGTATACAATATCATCAGAACCTGCGGGACTACCGGCTGTTAATGAACATCTGCGAGTTGATCCACGACTCGCTCATGCCCACGGAAGAGGCTGGGAATTCGACCTTTCGAGATTTTATTCGAGATTCGAAGAAAATGCCCGCGCTCTTTGAGTCTTTCGTCTTTAATTTCTATCAGCACGAACTACTCGGCTACAAGGTCGCTAAGAGTAGTTTCGAGTGGCAAGAGCAATCGGGAGATGCTGAAGCTTTGGCACGGCTGCCTACGATGAACACGGACGTTGAGCTAGAGCAGGGGAACGAACTGACAGTTCTCGACTGCAAGTATTACAAGGAAGCTTTTACCAGCAACTGGGAAACAGAGCGCTACAAAACGCCCAACCTTTACCAGCTCTACTCATATATAATGAATAAGCAGATCGAGCGTCCGAGCATGAAGGTGTCAGGGATGCTACTTTACCCTGAGGTGCATCAATCCTTCACGGATCGTTTTATTCTCCAAGGACACCCGATTACGATAGCCAGCATCAATCTCGATCAGCCTTGGGAAGGGATAGATGCAGACTTAAAGGCGTTGGTAATTGTTTAATTGATCTAATTTTTTTCTCACTATGACGGCTACTTATTCTCTCCCGAGTTCGATTTCGAGTGGTGACCGCTTTCGGTCGAAACCAGTCGAGCCAAATGCAATCAAGGTAGTCATCCCTACGTATCAGGACTGGGAAGGGCTCAGGACAACGTTGGACAGTCTTGTGCGAATGGACACGCCGCCTAGCTCTATTGTGGTCGCGAATGATAACCCGGAGCCAGAAATTCCCGGGTGGGTGAATTCTTATCCAGTTGAAGTTAACAACTACAGGGGAAACCGAGGGCCTGCGATCGCACGTAATGCTGGTTTTGGTTTCTTGGATAATGGAATATTAACACGACCCTCATCCGAGCTCAGAATGCGTGTCAGTTCGATTGGCGGTCGGAAGGAGAGGGTGACGGCTCATAGTCATACGATTAATGATCTGAGTGTCTCTCAGTATGGACTGGAACCCCGGACATTCGAATGGCATGGTAAAGAAGATTGGGTCTACTTCACTGATTGCGGGTGTGAACATAGTCCTGATCTATTCTCTCGTTTCGTATCTACGTGGAAAGAATATGGAGATAGTTGCGTGGCACTCAGCGGTTCGGTCTTGGGTTCAGGGAAGGGCGCGATCAACGAATATATGACAGAGCAAGGAGTGTTGAATCCTCCTCTGGAGCAAATGATTAACGGTGTCTACATTCCGCAGGCGATTATCACAGCGAATGCCTTGGTTGCTTCCCTCCCTTTTGCCTACATCGGTGGATTCGATACAAAGTTCAAAGAATGAGCGGTCGATCCCGGTCGGGCGTTTCTCGTAGAACTCGATATAGTATCGGAGCGATTCTTTGAGCTTACTTATTGATCTATGATCCCAACTGTGGAGTCCTGTGCCATTCCAAACGCGGTAAAGCGAAGCCGTGCTCGCTCTCTGGAGCAGGGGAGGGTAGCGTATGCGTGATGGCTACGGGGCATTCGGGGGTATTTTCTCCTTTTGGCTTGCATTTTTATTCAAGCAAGAGCGGTTGAAATCCGAGTTTGAGCCAATGCTGAAACTAATTGGAAATAGTCGGTTATACCCTAATTTTCAGTCGGATATCGACTACTCTGTTCCAAAAATTCATGATACACTAATCGTTTCAGTTTAAGTATCCCACCCCTAAATCCTTGTTTCAAGAGATCGAAGTTGTCTCATCAACCAGGTAACCTTTATGTACATGCCTTTCAAATTTCTTCTTATCTTACTCATTCTCAGCAGTGCTGTCTTTTCATCGGTCAGCGTCTTTGCGCAGGATGCTACGACGCCTGAGCCTTTGGCGCAGGAACCGACGGATGAGCTGGCGGGGGATGTCAGCGCGACGAGTGCCTTAATCGAAAAGCTTCGAGAGAGTGGTAAGACGGGCATAGCTCTGTTACTGATTTCAGTGGTTGGTTTTTCGTTCGCTTTCGAGCGGCTCTTCAATCTGCGGAAATCAGCCATCACCCCACCAGGACTGGCTGCAGGCGTGGACAAACACTGGGGGCAGGGCGATGTCGATTCGGTGAAGCAGTTGGCATCCAAAAGCAATTCGACACTCGGTCGTGTCGTGATTGAAATTGTTGAGCACCGTGATTCCCCGCGCGCCGATATGTCAACTATGGCGGGTGATCTCGCCAGCCGTGAGATGCGACTGCACTTGCAACGAGCCTATCCGCTCGCCGTTGTGGCCACGATCAGTCCGCTACTAGGGCTCTTTGGCACGGTTTACGGGATGATAGGTGCTTTTGAGTCAGTTGCTTTGGCAGGTGAAATGGGGGACCCCTCGATCATGGCGGCGGATATTGCCTATGCCCTGATCACTACGGCAATTGGTCTGGTCATTGCAGTTCCGGCTTTGTCGGCTTATCACTTCTTCAGGATACGAACCAATATGCTCGCTCTTGGCTTGGAAGGCCAGTTGAGCCATGTCATCAGTCGCTGGTTTGGTCCAAATGCGGTTGTGCCCAGCGGTGCTCCGGAAAACAGTTCACTTAAAGGAGAATAGGTATGCGATTAGATATGGATGATGGCGACGACATCGGCGTCGATATGGGGCCGCTCATCGATTGCGTGTTCTTGTTGCTGATTTTCTTTTTGGTCTCCACTACGATGAAGAAACCTGAGCAGGAGATTCAAGTGGATTTGCCGGATCCTGCTATATCCGCAGTGTCCAGTACGGCCATGCAGGTGCAGAACCTGGTTGTCGATGCCAGCGGAAACTTCTATTGGGGAGCCACTCCGATCGGACAACAGGAACTGCACAACAAAATCCGGCTTTGGGCTGAGGAAAACCCGGAAAGTCACCTACGTATCAATGTTGATCGGAATGCGCCTTCGCGCTTCCTTGTTCAGGTGGTGGATTTATGCACTTATGAGGGGCTGACTAATTACTCCATTCAAACCCAAGAGAACGGGGCTCCTAAGTCTTGAAAAGTGAACCCAAATCGATGAGTGACTTCGAAATCGATTCTCCCTTTCACGAGAAGAAATCAAGTCGCTTAGTCTGGATTGTTCCTTCGGTTGTCCTGCACGTTTTTATACTGATCATTTGGTTGCTGCTGCCGGAGGCACCGCCCCGAAAGCCAACCGATCGCGCACTTATGATCAACAGCGCGCAAGCTGAGCAGCTACAACGACATGTTGAGGATGCCAACTTGGTCGCGTTGAAAGCGCAGGTCTCACAGTTGCAAGCAATCAAGGGTGCCATGGCGCAGATACGTGAAAGTAGGATGACGCAATTACGTTCTTTTGAAGAGCAGATGCTGGTGGAGGCACCGAAGGGTGCGCCTGAGTTGTTTGTTCAATTACTGGATGCGCAGACCAGTATCATACCCGCCTACCAAGAGATGCTCGACATTGTTCGTGTCAGTATTGAGAAGGGGGCGGAAGCTCAGGTGTTGCTTGAAGCGAAGAGGATCGAGGCGGTTCGTCCGCAGCTAGTGCAAGTTAAAGCGCACTGGGATGATGCCAGAATGCGGATGGATGCCGTGGAGCGCGCGACTGCTCAAATTTCTGCCCTGGTCAATACCGCCGATGTCAGACTTGAATGGGTTTTGGATCCGGTCATTGAGAAACACTTTTCGCAGCTGAAGGAATCGATCGAAGGAGCCCATCAGGCTAATTCGGAAGTCCGAGACGATCTCAATAGAAGCTTTTTCGGTCGTTCCTACCACTATTTGAATGATCTTGTGAAGAAGAACGAAAGATTTATCTGGGTCATCGAGACAGCTGAGCAAGCCAGAATCGACGGCGTCTTGGAGGATAAGAGCAAGCAATGGTTGAAAAAAGAAGTCGAGCGGCTCAATCGTACTTTGAGCGGTATTTTTGTGGACGAACCAGAGGTGGGACTGATAGCAGACGCGATGAAGGCTCAAGTTGAAGTCACACGCTCGACGAAGGCTCTTTTGTTGAGCTTATCTCAGCAAACTTCTGGAGGAGAGGCAGTGCCACAATGAAACGCTCGATGTATTTTTGTGCGATCCTAGTCGGTCTTGTGGCGAGCATACCATGTGTCGCTGAGGAGGCCGTAAGCTCTGTCGACGCCAACGCTCGCATGCTGGTTAAAGGTTTGAAGCTGTTGGAGCTTCGTGAAGACTCCGCAACATCGGAGCTCGGCGTTTACACTGCCTATGAAGCGGCGCAGGAACTGGAAGCTGAGATTGTCCAGATGTATCGGGAGATTCGTGCCGCGGAACTGTCCCTCATCCAGCGCCAGACCCTACAGCGTTCGCTGGAATCAACACTCACTCCTTTGAGTGAACGCGCCAAAGTGGATGAGGCCCTCCTGACGAATCCCGCGAAGGACGCCGAAACTGTGAAGCAATATCAAGAAGAGCTTTCAGTCGTTATACGCGAGACGGATGCGATCGTGGCGAATGCGAAAGAGTTATTGGCGAGCTTGATAGAGAAATCGAAACCCGAGGAGCGATTAGAAGAAACACAGAAAGAACTGACGCCAGAGCAGATTGCTGCCATGGCTACGCAGCCCGAGAGTCACGAGGCGGCCACTGCAGCGCAGGAGGCTCAAAAACAAGAGGCTTTACAGCAGCAACAGTCTGATCTGCAGAAGCAGGTGGAGCAGGACTTAGCCACCGTCGAGATGAACCTCGAAGACGCACTCAAAGAGATTCGAGCGGCCAACACACTCGTCGAGAAAGCCATCGAGAAAGCAGACGAGAGCATTGAGAAACTGGAAAAGAAAGTGGCTGAACTTGACACCAAGGATCCTGAGATAGAGACGCAATTGAAGGCGCAGAAGGAAAAGAAAGAAAAGCTCGAAGAACTGGATGAAAAGGTGGCTGTCGCCGAGGTGATCGTCAACAAAGTGGTCGAGGATTTGAAGACTCTGCCGGAGGTGCCAGAGAAACAAGTGGAAAAAGCTGAGGAAGCTGTCGAAGATTTGCGTGAGGCCTTGGCTGCCGTAATGGAAGTCGATGCGGCGGTGCCGGAGGTCGAGCAAAAGCCGACCAAGGAACATACCGAGCAGGCCGTCGAGGAGGTGAAGGCCGCGCAGGAAGCCATGCAGGCCGCTGCCGAAGGTATGGCAGAGATGAAGGAAATCGGGCAGATACTTGAGATGATGGGCTCGGCTCAGACCTTGTCCGGGCATGATGCAATTGCCCGGCAACGGGCACTGGGTACGATGGCCTCGGCTTTGTCCGGAAAATGGCTGGACATCACAGAACAGATGCGCGGCCGAAACCTGAATCAAGAACCGCTGGAAGTGCCCGCTGAGCTGCGCCCGGAACTATGGGAAAATAAGAAGCAATTAAACCTGGCACCCAGTACGCGAAAGGTGATTACGGATAGCGACCGGGGAGGGGATTGGATTTTTATCGGAGACTGGTATGTGCTCAGTCGTTATGACAATGCCCGTCGGGCAAACCGCGAGAAGGTCTACCCCCCGGAATCCATATTGGATCTGGATGCGCGCTACCTGAGTGAGGATGGGCAGCCGATGCGTTGGGAGTATGCTAGCTTCCTCCCTCCCATGATTCGTCCCTACGGCGCTGAGCCTTGGAAAATCTATTATTTCTACACAGAGCTGTATTTTGAGGAAGCGTCTGAGGCTTGGTTGGCGATCGGGAGCGACGACCGTTCTGATGTCTGGATCAACGATCTACCGGTTTGGCACAGCTCGAATGAACATAAGGTTTGGAATCCCGCAGAAGGCTTTCGTAAGGTCTACTTTGAGAAGGGACGAAACAAGGTGCTCGTTCGTCTCGAAAACGGCCAAAACGACTTGGGCTTTTCGCTATACATGAGGCTGGATCGTGCTGCTTTTTAGCTTCAAGATCCGTGTTTAGCTTTCGAAGCTAAAGTGTTGTTGGTCTTGATACATTTGCCAAAATAGAATCCACGGGTCTAGCAGGATGGTCTCACCGTAGTCATGCACTTTGAATACAAAGTGGCTATGCTCGGCATCGCCTGACCAAACGCCTGCGCCGCGTGCGAACTGCTCTCCTTGCTTGAGCGGTTTGTGTTCTTGGACGGTGAGCTCCGTCATGTGGTGCGCTTGCAGGATCCACTCGGCGCCATTTTCCCAACGATGCATGCCACGCCAGCGGTTATTGTTGTGCCCCATCTCTACGCTATTGAAGTAGTAATGATCGTCGATGTCGAAGGGCGCCCACAGGGGAGTGCCTGCAGGATGGTTGATGTCCAAGCCGCCATGGGCGGACGCTCCATTATAGGCTCCAAGCCAGCAATCTTCCCCTCGGTAACAGTGCTCAATTTTTAATCCGCCTTCAGGCAATGGGCACCAAGGGTGGATCGGTTCAGGGCAAATGCGTAAGGTCGCATCCTGGATCGCAAAACGGGCATGTTTGCGGGGGCAACACTCGCCGTGTGCCTCTGCTAGAAAGTCAAAGATGTCCTGCACGGCATCGAACCAGATGCGCAGCCCGTCGATCACCCATGGCTCGTAGAAACTGCGCTGGGTGGACACTTCGCGTTCGAGCGTGTGTTCAGTATCGTTTATTTTTACCACGCATGTGAAGCTGTAGTCCGTCCGGGCGGCGTGTTCTTCGACTTTTAATTGCTTTAGAGTCGTCCGTAGAACACGTGCCGAGGTGCTGATTAGTTCTATGCGTATGATCTCTCCGGAGCTTAGTTCAAACTTCTCTATTTCGCCTCGATTCATTTCGAGTGCTGTAAGTGTATCTTTTGCTTTACGTTTCATGGCTAATTTAAGGTTTATTCTTTGGGTTGAACGGCGCGCAGGAAACCAGTGTTTGTCCCATGGATATCAACCGATTTCTGCTTGATTCGACCGCCGCTGCTGGAGTCAGTGCCATAGGTAAGTTGCGGTGAAATAGAGATGGGGTATACATATTTGAATCAACTAGTATAGCTTATGTGTCGTGGCGGTGTTAGCGTTGTGCTGTTTTGCCATCTGTCATTTACTGATCAATCTGCCTAAGGCTTTATCTCTTTGTTGGGCGTGTAGAAGAGCATAAGCATGTGATGATCAGCGCATGGAGAGTCTCTGGCGGTATTTTTGGCTATATTTATGTCCTTGAGGGCATTGCTGTCTGGGTGGAATCGTAAGAGTGGTATTGAAATTGATCTATGAATATCGGTAAATGACACTTAGTTCATCAGCAAAGCACTAACATTTTCCCCGTGAATCTGTTAGTATGTATATTAATTTGAAGCAAGTATCATTGCCTTACCCCAACAGAAAATATAATGAATCAAAAAATTGTAATGAAGAACCTATCTAGATCCGCAGTCCTCGTATTGGCAACTTGCTTCATATGTAACATTAGTTTTGCACAGAGTTATTCAACAAGCTTCACATCCGGTGAAGGCTTTTCCGATGGAAGTTTATCGGGGAATGCAAACTGGAGTGAGTACGGTGCTGGCGATTCACTTTTCACAGTTCAGGATGCTACAGGGGAGGGGAATGTTCAAGTAGGCAGTGGATTTGCTGGGGTTGCTAATTCATCCACGGTATACGATTGGACTGTCACGACAGGCAAGTTTACGCAATCCACTGAGTTTCAGTTCACTGATATTGCTGGTTCTGTTTCAGCAACTACTCTGTATCGACAATACTTTTCCAAAGATTCGGACGGTACGGGTGCTGAGGATCGGACTTATCTTGAGATTCGGAAAAATGGAACGACGTTTCAATTGGCAGCTTTTGGCACGAGTGTTTACTCCTTTTCGGAGTCTGATTTAGGCTTAAGTGGGAGCGATCCCGACTCTGACGTTATTCGTATCACGAGCCAGTTTGAAGCGGGGGCGACATCAAGTGATTGGATCGGGACTTATACGATATACAATGTAACGACCGACGCGACGCTCGTGTCAGATTCAATTACACTTTCGTCTTTAGGCTTCACTTTAATCGGGGACAGCTCTGTGCATGGTGCAATGAATGTGGATAATGAGACGGGTGCGGTCAGTTCTCTGGAAGTGCTCAGCTTTAGTACAAGCTATGTGATTCCAGAACCATCCGCTTTTGCGATGCTAACAGGCGTGTTTGCTTTGGCTTGCGTTGCGGTGCGTCGCCGTCGTGGCTAATTGTGTTGCCCTGGTTTCTCAGGTGTGTGCTAAAAAATGTCATTTGAACACGACGGCTCTACCGGTCGAGCCGATCCTAGGAAAGAGACTGACGGTTTCTGCGAAAGTTAAAGGCGAAGCGATTGTCAAAGCCGAGGAGTCCTGGCATGGTGGCAAACTGATGTTGCAGATCATGGCACCTGATGGTGATACCTTCCATAGCGTGCCAGAATTAGCAGGTAGTTTCGATTGAAAGTCGGTTGGCTTCTCGGTCGGGATACCTGCTGATGCCAGTGGAGTTCGGCTTTTTCTGAGGCTTGGCGAGGCGAAGGGCACGATTTGGTTCGACGATGTCACGGTACGCGTGACGGGCACGCCGCGTGTGCGTCCCGCTGTGCAGCCTGCTCTGTTTCCGCCAGAAGAGCTGGATCGTCTGCTCCCAATTTGCCGCGAACTTGGCATCTACGTAGTGATCGACCTGCACACCCCGCCAGGGGGTAGCGATCCGGGGCAGATGGCACTCTTCACGGACGCCGTCTATCAGGAGAAGTTCATCGAAGCGTGGGATTTCCTCAGTGCGCATTATAAGGACGAGCCGATGGTTTGGGGCTACGACTTGCTCAACGAGCCCGAAGAGGGGTTGGTCGCATCGGGCTTACTGCCTTGGCGAGCGCTCGCCGAAAAGGTTGCGCGCCGAGTGCGGGCGAATGATCCCGACCATGCGATTATAGTCGAACCGGGGCATGCCGGTGGTTGGGATGCACTCCCATTCTTCCCGCCGCTCGATCTGGCGGGTGTGATTTATAG
>MDTD01072661.1_pt1 | contig 15134 bp, 18 predicted proteins | sample 811221 | NCBI WGS metagenome assembly MDTD01 (sample SAMN05326646, study PRJNA326480) | marine metagenome | isolation source: seawater | place: Pacific Ocean: South West | collected 2011
AACTTCCTTAGAGGGCATTGTAACCATCTTTGAAGGACTTGTCACCACTGATGGGTCTGAATAGTAATACTTCAAAGAATTTTTACTATTGTTCTCCTCTGTGATGAGAACATGATTATCTTGAAAATCCAACACAGGACTTGTAAACAAAGACATTGATGCAAGGAACTCGTTTAAGTCATAGATTGCAATCTCCTTTGGAAACTCTTCTTCAACCGTTGCACTTGCAATAATATTTTTCATCGCAGACATGGTAGATATATTCTTACCCTGTTTGATAACCAAGTTCTGATTTATCGTTGCAAAGTTTTTCAATACCGATGTTGTGTGTTCACTTAATTTCATTTTCATTCTCCATATTATTAATATACAATGCGATTATACCATAGTGTAAGACTTTTAGCAAGTCTTTTCTATTCTTACCATCTTTCTTTCCATATCGTTGTGCATACTTGAGTATGTTACCGATACAAAACCCTTCACCATGACCAGAGTCAATAATAAACTCAGTGGCCTGAAATTTATTACGACTGTAGTGTTGATCGTATGTTGCATCAATGTATGCTTTCAACTCTAAGAGTGCAACATCCTCGTCATACTTGTAGTGTTGTTTCTTTTTTCTTATCATACTGAGAACCCCATATTAAAGTTTGCAAGTAACACTCTCATTACACCATCACCCTCAAATGGTAACACTGAGTGTTTCAACCATGATGGAAACACTACAAACCTACCAACCTTTGGAACAATAAACTTATCCTGTTTTGGTCTTAAAGATAAATGGTCAGGAGCTGTATTGACACCCCAAGAGAAATGTGCATGTCCCATATGATGTTGTGTATCGTCATTTACTTGTTCTGGCACTTTTAAAAATAACATTGTAGAAAATGATATGGATCGAGTAGTGTAATCTGTATCACAGTCCATAGGTAGACAATAACTATTTTTACTCTTATCTACAACTTTCATACTCTTACATTTTATATCAACATTCTCAAAACTACTTCCACCACCTAAAGGTAATTGTTCAGAGTACATGGATACGAAAGAACGACCAGATGACTTAAATAAATTACATAGTCCCTTTGGAATATCATCTTCAAGATTAATGGTTGAATTACCATTTGAGTAACCGTTGAACTCATCCACCATGTTAGTGGGAAGTTGACCATGTAAAAAAGAAAATGTTTTAATGTGTTCAAATCTCAAATCAATATTAGACATCATAACTCCATAATTAAAATTTTGAAACTCCTGACAAATATATGTTTCCAGCAATCACCACTCTCTCTCTTTCTGTTGTTGACTTTGGAACAGAGTGTCGTCTATATCCTGAAAACAAAACTAACAAATCATCATGAGGATAAACCTCATGTTCAAAGTCTGGAAACACAGCTCCAAACTTACCTTTACCATCACTCACAACTTTGTGAAATCGTAGTGGTGATGTTCCCTCTGGTGCAAATGGATAGTAACACCACGCCCACAAATATGGTTCGTGGTGATGCACTTTTGCATAATCATCTTTTCCATATATACCACCCCAACACTCTTTCGTTTTGTAATTAAAAGGAACTTGTAAAACAGAACTTGCGAGATAATTATCTACTAAGTCTGTCAACTCTTTGAACTCATCAAACTGATCGTGCATATGCCACTGAGTATGATGTGCGTAGAGATTAGTAAAAAATAATCCCTGTTGTTTGTTAGACCAAGAGTTATCTCCTCTGATAATTTTTAAAAGATTAGTTCTTTGATTCAGAGATAGTCCTAAGTCAGTTTCGTAACATACATTGTTCTCTAGTTTCTTAGGTTTAGACAAATCACCTAGAGTTAACATATTACTCCGACTTTCCAAGTCCACCACCGCCACCACCGTAACGATATGAGTTTGTTTTGAACATCCCTTTAATCTGTTCCTGTTTCTCCTGTGGTAAATCTACAAACTTAGTACCCAACATGTCCTCTGAATATAAATTACAGTTTGCAGAGAATGTTCTACGTTCACCCTCACCAAAGAAAGGCATCACTGCATGTTTCATCCAGTTTGGAAATATAAGTAACGTACCAACTTTAGGTTTGACAAACTCTTCACCAGCCCAGTATAACGCACGAGTATCAGACTTGTTCAAGTTAGTCCAGTTGAAATATGTGAACCCATCAACATTACCACTTGCATCATTAAAAAATATTCTACCATTTTCATCTGGTTCTGGTATATCTTCTATACACTTTGGAACTTTCAAGTAAATAATCATTGACAACCCACCTGGCGTTTTGACACCATGATCGTGTAATGGATTGTAGTCACCTGCATAACTATGAACACTCCAAGCCTCAAAAATATCTGGATAAGTAGAACCATGACCAATCGAATTTAGATACTGACCACAACATTTATCCAAGAGTTCTTTTACTATCTTTCCAGTCGTACTATTGTAAATATCAAAGTCAAGTTGTGCAGACCGTTTGTCTTGACGTATCTGTCCTACAAGTCCTTTAGTATAACTGTTTTCTACTTTTGAGTTACCCTCAATGTCTCCAAAGTTAGGATCAAGTGGTATAACATCTTCATCAATATACTTGTTAATCATATCAATAATGTCGATAGGTAACTCTGCTTTAAAAGTATAAGTTAGTATTCTTGGTATTACTTGTGTTTTAATACCTAAATTTTGTTTCATTTTTTATTCCTTTTTTCAAAGTTCTCCCAATGGTCATGTGTCTTACCATCTGACCTTTCTTTTGCACTTATCTTAAAAGGAGCCCTAAAGTTTGCAGATAGAGTTCTGCGTTCACCTTCACCATAAAACGGCATCACAGAGTGTTTTAACCAACAAGGAAAAATCATAAACTTACCAACCTCTGGTTTTACAACTCGATCTTGTCTTGGTCTAAGTGTCAAGTAATCAGCAGATGTATTAGTTCCCCATACAAATTGTGTACACCCATCAATGTTACCACCACTCTCATACAAATCATTACTACCGTCTACAGTTAGTTCCTCAATCTGTGGTGGAACTTTACAATATAATATACAGGAAAACGACATTGACTTTTGGTCATACGAGACATCATGGTCGTGCATCGGATTGTAATCACCATCATAACTATGCACTGTCCATATAGAAAAACAATCTAATGGTAGATTATTGTATGCGTTCTTGTCTATTATCAACTGGTCAGAGTATGATGATATAAGAACACGACCAGCCATACCAAGTATGTTTATCAGACCAGTCACAGTAGGTGCTTCTTTCTCTAGTTCTAGTTGTTGTGATTTCTCATTTTGTTTTATCTGTCCTACTAGATGGTCAGAGTAGTCATTCATTTTACCTCTGTGTTCATCAATGTAAGAGTTTAGTTCATTCATAAACTCTGGTGGCAACTTACCCTCAACAAAATTTACAGCAGGTATCTTGTTGACATTCATCTGAAATGACTCAGTGTTATTTGGTTTACTCAGACTCATTTTTTAAATCCTCTTCAATGTGTTTTCTTAACTTCTTTCCACATTCACTATCCCACTCACCACCATTTTTTTCTACTATCTCTTCTGCGGTTTCAGGATAATCTAAAACATCAAATGCTTCATCCTTAGTCATACTCTCATACTCAGACATCACTTGTAGTCTAACTGCCATGATTGTCTTACCATCACCATACCGTTTAGTAAGTCTACCAGCTCTCTCTGATTTTCTTCTCTTTTCTTTTTCTTCCTCAACCGTAAGTTTTTTTGCAGTATTTTCCATTACGATGTTCTCCTAAAAATAATCACCATTGTATAACAAAAAGGGGATTGTTGTCAACCCCCTTTTCATGGTTTCCAAAAATTATTTTACGTCAATAAGTCTTGGTTTCTTTTCTTCTGGAATGACTTGTTCGAGTCGAATGTTCAAAAGACCATTCTCTAACTTTGCATCGTTCACTACAATGTCATCTGCAAGAGTAAACTTGCGTGTAAACTTACGATACGAAATACCTCGATGAACAACAGTCTCATCTGCATCATTTTCTTTTACAGAACGAACAGTAAGAGTTCCATTCTCCAGTTCAACTTCAATATCCTCTTTACCGAATCCAGCAAGAGCCATTTCTATAACATAATTATAGTCACCATCTTTACGAATGTTGTAAGGTGGAAATCCTGTAGAGGATAGATTGTTTGTTGTATAGTCTTGTAGTCTATCGAATACTCTATCGAATCCTACAGCGTAAGGTGTGAGTTGATTGAAGTTATCAAATAACGATAACGATTTAGTGCTTACCATAATTGTCTCCTTTATTAAGCAAGATTAAAATTTGTGAACCCTTTCGGCGTTCACTATTATATATAAGACTTATGTCATTTATTAAATATTTTTTGCAGCCCATTTTCCTATTTTAATTGCATCTTCTAAACGTATACGTCTACCTTTTTCTTTCTTACCTACCTCTGGTACAAACCATTCTGTAGGTGGGTATTTCTGTTCTACTTCTCTTGTAGTCATAATACCATCAGTTCCACCTACATTAAAAGTTATGTTCACATATGGGTATGGATGTTGATAATAATACTTTTCTTTTCGTAAAAGTCTATTACAAAAACGATAGTTAGACGGCCATGTAGGATTCCACCTCTTATAATAGTCTACCTCTACGAGACCAACAATTTTATTAGTTTCTACACATTTGATACCCAAGTCAACTTTGTATTCTCCTATAGGATCATCTATAATCTTATATTTCTTGTCTGATTCTATATCGAAATAGTCTATTAAGAAACTATTCAAAACTTGACAAGTGCGTACCATTTTTTTAAATGCCTTTCTCTGTTCTTTATCGTCAAAACCCTTTGCACCAGCAAGTATACGTTTATCGTTTTTATTTACATATTCGTTTTCTTTAGTTTCCATAAATTACCTTTTTAAAATTTTAAAAAAAGGGGAGTTTTTTTTAAAGTCGAAAACTCCCACACCGAAAAAGTAGACTGCGATTTTGGTTCTTTATTTTTTTAAGTGGTTAAGAACCCAGCGCAAGTGCTAAACTCAATCCACTGTCTTTTATTAGATTTGGTCAGTGATTTCCTCTTCAGTATTGTTTTCTTCGAGAGGATTAACACCAGCATCAATCTTGGTATACAAGTCCATGAATGACTCTTTCGTATCATCATCGAATCGTGCGACACACAACTCAATCGACTTCATTTTGTCACCAAAGATTGCGAAGGCTTTTGCAATGTGGTCAAGTCTCCTAGTTGAAATCAACTCGTCAACACCACCATCGTAAAAAGTTTTACGAATGACATCAGTCCAAGTCACAAGATTGTCTGCAAAGTTCTCATCTACAGAACCATACTTTTTCATTGAACCAAGAACAATCTTTTTCTCAACTGCATTGGAAGGATATGGTTGTTCAATCGTAACCGCAAACCTCTCAAGGAACGCCTCGTTAAGAATGTTAGTTCCAATGAAACGACCATCTTCAGAACCTTTACCTTTTGTGTTTGCAGTTGCAATCACATTGAAACCTTCTTTCGGAGTGATCCACTTGTTTACCTTCTTGAGATAAACACCTTTACCTTCAAGAACAGGTTGGAGTGCAAGTAACTTGTTAGAACCTAAGTCACACTCATCAAGTAACAATGTGCAACCACGTTCCATCGCCTCGACAACTGGGCCAGGAACAAACTTGGTCTCACCATTTACAAGACGGAAACCACCAAGTAAATCGTCCTCATCAGTCTCGATTGTAATGTTGACTCGAATCAACTCTTTCTTGAGAGATGCGTGTATTTGTTCAACCATCAAAGTCTTACCATTACCAGATAGACCAGTAATAAAAACAGGATAGAACATCTTAGACTGAACAATCTTTTTGATTGTCGCATGGTGACCCCAAGCAACAAATCCATCAAACTCACTAGGAACTAAGTTCTGTGATTCCATATTAGTGGACATAACAAGATTCATAGAAGTTTGCATTTGTGTCTCAACTGGTGCGACTGGTGCAACTGAACCGCCCTCTGTTGGTAGTTCAAACTGATTGTAACCAGTCTTGAACTGTTTCATAAACCAACCTGCGAGTGGAACACCTGCATTTGTAGACGCATCACGAACTTGTTGTTTATTGATAACAGAACCACTACCAAACATATTATTGGCAGAGTCAATAAACTTTTGTTTTTGTGGACTAAACTGCATAATATTTCCTCATAATGTAATTTAAAAATCAATCTATACCGTTAGTATACCATAGAAAAAGAAATTGTGTCAAGTGATTTAGTGAAAATAGATTCCTTTATAATCAATGACTTATGCAATTTCTTTTTCCTTTCAAATCAGTCACTTACGCAACCATCTTTACGAACTTATTGAGTAGTGGTCTGTTGACAATCTTACCATTACTCATTTTTCCAAACGCCCTCTTGAGTGCAGCCTTGTTCGCACCGACTTCAACTTCGAGTTCAGAACTTAACTCAAACTTTTGAGCACCCGGCAGAATGTAGAACTCATCGTATCCTTGAGACTTTGAAACAAGAACATTGTCTTTGTTGAGTATCTTTCTGTACTCTTTAATTTTACTTGAATCATATTGTCTCATTTCCATTTTATCTCTGAGGACATTAGTATCAACTGTACCCTTAGAACCACGACCAGCAATGAAGAATCCTACAATGTTCATACCAATCATTCTATCTTTCAACATTCCGAGAAACAGTCTTGTCTGATAGTCACGATGTAAAAAACCATTATCGTTTACTTTTGGAATGTGAGTTTTTCTCGTGACAGGATCAGTAACAACCATAATTGTTTTGTTGTATCGGAATAATCTTGTTATATTATCTATACCCTTGTTACCATCCCTATCTATTCCTACCTTACCAGTAATATCACTACCATAACCGTCAGTCAAAAATATCGTGTTTACTTTCTGAACACCAGTATCACGTTTGAACTGTGGAACTATGTCCATCGCAGAGATGATAGCTTCGTTAAGTGGTGTACCACCAAGACCCATTCTTTCGGATGGATACTCAACTCTGAATGAGTTATTAGGATGATTCATTCTGTATGCACGACTATCATATGCAACTGCGATACTTAACATTTTAGTCATCATCTTACACTGTTCACTCGCAGACATTTTACTTGATACGAAGTTTAGTAACCTCAAGTCTCTAATATTAAGATCACCGACATTTTTTGATTGAACATTACGACCATCATCGTGAGAGTAGTTCCAAGAATTAGTAAACGCATAAACCTCAAAAGGTATCTTAACACGATTGCAGAACCAAATGAGATTGAATAACTGTTTTACAGTTCCTAAGATATTTTCTGCCATTGAACCAGACCAATCTAAGTACATCACCATACCATGATTAGTTGCACCAGGCAGAGTAGTAACTTTCGCAAACAAATCCTCATTGAACTTGTAAGTGTGTAACCTACCCATATCAAGTGAACCAGTTTTAGAAACTGACGCACGAGCATACTGGTCAGCAGACTTTTTCATTTCAAACTCTTTAACGAGATAGGAAACTGTTTTCTTACTTTCAGATTGTAACTTGATAAACTCACTATCAACATACTCTCTGTACTCTGTATAATCACTACTGTCATATTTTGATTTGTCTGCAAGGATTTGTTTAGGAGTAATGATAATCTCTTTAATATTAACTTTAGGAATCCTAACATAATCCCTATCATACGCACTCTTATCTCTCAGTGTATCAAGAGAGTTACCATAAGTGTTATCGGTAGTTGCAGTGATAGGAACACTTGTTGGCCCACTACCTTCTTTACCAGTGACTTGTGTCTCAGTCTTTTCCTCTGTTTTTTCATCAGACTCACCACATACCACTTTTTCTTCAGTGACATCACCATCTTGTCTATCAGACTTTTCTGCGTCCATACCTGCACCAGACTGGTCATCTTCTGACTCACCAGAACCTTGAGACTCCATTTCTTGTTCACCATCATCACCTGTAGTCATTTCAGGTGATTTCCCTACATTCTGTTGTTCCTCAGATTGAGATTCTTCATTCTCACTTTGGAACTTGTAAAGTTCCTCTGCAACATTCAGAACGTCAGCTGGTGTTTTGGTATTTGCAACCTTGTCAACCCAGACTAACTCACTATCTGCAAATGGAACATCAGGAACATTTTTGAAATGAAGATTGATTCTATCAATCAATCCTAGATTTGAAATGTCTTTACCATTTACCTTGAAAAAATCTTTACCAATCAGTTCAGAGTAACCACGTTTGAAAGATGATTTTGCACCAAGATATTTTTCTTGAATCATTCTCTCAATACGAGCATCTTCTACTACATTGACAAAACTGTGTTCAATCTTGCGTTCTTTTGATTCCTCTAACATAGAAAGAGGAGTATATAACGCATGACCTACTTCATGTAGTGTTAACATATCTTGAACTGGTTTGGACATATCTTTCCAGATAGGTAAGACAAGTTCTCTACGTTTTACATCGAAAGATGCCGTTGACACTTGTTTGTGAACAACATGCAAATCTTCCTCTGCAAGTAACTTTGCGAGAGTCGAGTTGTCTTTCATAACTTGTCCTTTTTTATTAATCATATGGTATATTATGGACTATAATTATATATTTGTCAACCGATTTGACGAAAATAAATTCGTTTATAATCAAGGACTTATGCAAATATATTTTTCTTTATAATCAAGGACTTAGGTAACTGGTTGATTTTCAACGTATTCTTTTGCACGTTTTTTAACTTTTCTGAGTCGTTTCATTCCCATTTTAAGTTTTAGACCACTCACTCTTTCAGTAAAGTTTGTTCCTTCCATATGATCGAACTCGTGTTGGAACACTCGACACTCTAAACCAAACATCGCCTTTTCATGCACCTCACCACTCTCATCCTCATATGATACTTCGATACCATCTGGTCTACTTACTTTCAACCATAGGCCGGGGTATGACAAACATCCCTCATCCATCAAAACCTTTTTATCTGACATCGTTACTATCTTTGGATTGAAACATGCGATAATCTTTCTTTCCTTCACATCAGAATACATAACGAATACTCGTTCCATGATACCGATTTGATTTGCAGACAGACCGATACCTTTGAAGTTTTTCATAGTCTCAATCAAGTCCTCTTTGATTCTTGGTCTATCAATCTCATCACTACATTTTTCTAACGGTAGTTTTAACAATGGATGTTTTGCGTCTACTAATTTAAATACTGACATGACTAAAGTTCCTCACCTTTTCAAATTTGATTGTACTTCTAAATCTATCTACCAGTGTATCTTGTTTATGACTAATCACAAATACATTCTCATCCTCAAGAGTGTTAAGTATCTTGAGAAACTCATCTGTTCCATTACCATCAAGTGAGCTATCAAATATCTCATCAAGTATTAACAAGTTTGTATTAACACTGTTCTTCATCTTTGCAATCGCTCTCCATGTAAATAGAAGTGCAAGGTCAATTCTCATTTTCTCACCCTCACTAAATGATGCGTAGTTAAAATCATCTCTGTGTCTTGACTTGATAGTCTCATTGAAACTCTCGTCTAGTGTGAAGTTCACATAGAAGTCCATTGAGTTAAGATACTTGTTAATCAGTGTGTTCATGACAGGTAAGTATTGTTTTATTATCTTTGTCTTGATTCCTGTATCCTGTAGTATCACACGAGCTGCATCTGTGTATGCGTTCTCTTCTTTCAAAGACTTTCTCTGTGTCTCTATGGACTCACAATCATTCTTGAGTGTATCCAGTTTTTCTATATCAGAATCATTTATGATCTCTTTCTTGAATGACTCAATCTCAGTTTGTAACTTGGTATTAAACTTTTCTAGTTGGATTATCGAACTATTAAGCTCTGCAAGTCTTACCTGATTATTTCTAATCTGTTCGTTTGTTTCATGTATTTTGTGAAGTCTATCAGTCAACTTAGAAAACTTGATATCAAGTTTTTGTAATCCATCTTCCAACTCTTGAATAGATTGTTTCTTATCTTCAATCATCTTACTCTTAAATACTTTGTCTATCTCTTGTTGACAAGTAGGACACTCAGTATACTTTTGAAAAAACTTCATCGTCTTACTGTGTGTCTTGTGTTTCTCTTTTATGGTTGAACGAATACCTTGAAGTTCATTTTTTTGTGTCTCCATTGTAGTCGCATCTGATATGTTATCAGCCAGTGCGTTGTTCTGAACAACAATTTTATTTTGTTCTACTATTTTGTTCTGCACCTCTAGTGTGTTCGTTTCGATTGATTTAGTTTTCTGTTCTATGATTTTATCTTTGTTCTTTTTTAGATCATCAATGTGATTCTCTTGTAGACTTATTTTCTCAGTGATTAGATTGAAGTTATAGTCTATCTCTTTTATCTCATCTTGTAATGATTTGATATTTTGTTTCAGTAATAGATTCATGATTGAAAATATTTGTATGTCAAGTATCTCTTCAACCACTTCTCTACGATGTGCAGATTTCAACTGCATGAACGGAACAAAGGTAGAACTACCAAGTATCACCACCTGTGTAAAGGAACGATAGTTGAGTTTCAGTATTTGTTGTTCTAGTATCTTTTGATAGTCACGCACGTTGGCTTCTTGATTCAACATCTCACCGTTCAGATGTATTTCAAACTTGTTTGGTTTGATACCTCGTATCACTTTATAGTTTCTACTTGCAATACTAAACTCAACCTCAACCATAGTCGAACCATCATTGACTGAGTTTACAAGTTGATTTTTACTGATAGTGCGAAATGGTTTACCAAATAAACCAAAACATAGTGCGTCAAGAATCGTAGATTTACCTGCACCATTCTCACCTATGATAAGTGTGGTGGGATTTCTATCCAGTTGTATCTCTGTAAACGTATTACCTGTCGATAAAAAGTTTTTCCATCTCACAGTTTTAAAATTTATCATACTAATAACCAGTTATAAACTGCCCTTATACTTAAAATTAAATACATAAACTCCATCAATGCTCTTGGCCAATCCTTATCTTTATATCCAAAATATACCCACATTATACATGCGATTACACTTAATGTCCAACCTATCCACTGTGTCGTTACATCAGCACTTGATAGAATCAAAACGGATGTGATTGCAAAGGTAAATCCCAACCACCTATATTTGTTCTTATAAAATGAATCCATAATATAATACTCCTTCAATCGTTTTAATTACTAAAGTTCCAAATCTTGTGCCTCATGATATAGTTTTGAAACAGTATCCCTGAGTCTTTTCTTATCAAGGTCTACTTCCAGTTCGTCAATATATTTTCCTAATAGCGTCATTGTGTCCTCTGTGTTTTTTATTATATCATCAGACACAGTGTTTGCATCAAGGTCAGAAAAGTTTTCTACAATCTTTACTTCATGACAATCAGCCTTGAGTAGTCTATCAGTGAACTTGTCAAACTTGTATAGGTCTTTCTTGTTGACTACGATTAGTTTCACATACTGATTCTTATACTTCTTTACATCGTGGTTGTCATAGTCCTCTTGCGTATCATCGTAGTGTATCTTACTGAATATTGTATACGGATTGACTACTCTCTCTAACTCTCTTGTCTCTGTATCAAATACATGGAAACCTTTTGGATCATTATAGTCACTCCAAGTAAGTTGATATGGTGTTCCAAGATAGTAGATTTGACCGTCATCTGACTTGTGATGAAAGTGTCCACTCATCACTGTATCAAAGTTTGCAAAATCTTTTTTGTGATGCACACCTTCTGACATATGTCCTAAGTGCATCTCGAATCCACCAATGTCTAAGTGTCCCATCATTATGTCTGCGTTTGTTTCGTCCATCATACCAAACGCATAGATTTCGTTTTGTGTATTAATCCAAGGCATCAACAGTATCGGTAATCCACCAAACTCCACTTCTTGTGCTTCAGGATAAACGTGTATGTTGTTATACCTATGTCTTATAAGTTCATCAAGTGAGTTGACATCATTTGTGTTTCTGAAATAGATGTCATGATTACCAACCAACATGTGCAGTTGTATCTCCATTTGAATAAACGGCTGTATGAATCTCTCACGAAAATCTTTTGCAATACGATACGAAATATACTTACGTCTGTCAAGCACATCACCTAAATGTATACAGTGTTTGATGTTGTGTTGTTGTAGATATGGAAAGAATACTCCATCATAGAACTGATAGAAGTATTCATTAAAATTCATATTGTCATTTCTTGCACCGAAATGAGTATCAGTAATTAATGCGACTTTCACTAAACTTCCTCACGCAATTATTGTATACAATATCACCTGTCCTAATCGGATCAACCTTTAGGTTATATATCACACACTTTTGGTTTTCTAAAAAATCAAGTTGCCATTTCACTTCATCACCAGTCAAAATCATATTTGGTATTCGTGGTAAACAGTTAAGACTTTTCTTACCACTTAGTTTATCTCTCACTACTTGTTTCCAATCATTATCTATTTTCCAACCAGCCAGTATCATACTCATTGTACCTTTGTAATAACACTTATCTAAAGCATCATCAACGATTGATTGTTCTATCTCTATGCAATCTCTACTATCACAAAACGTGATTGTCTCTGCAAAGTTGTTTGGTACAAAACTAATCAGAAGAACCCATAAAATTTTCCAACCCTTCTGGTTTATCTGACTGTTCTTTTTTCTTGGGTTTGTATACATCTTCATCTGGTAACATAACGGTAGGGTCAAATCCCTGCACAGAGTATTTAGTGTCATCATGTTCCATCGTTGTAAATGTATCGTAGTTCTGTTTCTCTATAAGTTTGTTCTTAACATGTGTTTGTTTCTTTTCTTTTTGTATTCTACGAATAAACGCATAGTATATAATCTGTGTGAAGTATGCAAATGGATTCTTTGACTTCTCTGGATTGAAGTTATGTATGTATTGTAAACAGTTCTCTATACCATCAGAGATCATCTCTTGACGATATGTGTAGTTGATAAAGTTAGGTTTGTATGACAAACCATTTGCAATCTTGAGAAAACACTCACCTATGTAATTTGATATTAGTGGTTTTTCATCACCTGCCTGTTCTGCATCTTCACACTTCTCTCTCCACTCTTTGAGAGCTTCTAAGAACTTTTTATTATCTACATAGTGTGTATTAGTTTTCTTTGACATACCTTTTCCTTTTTTAATTACAACCATTCTACATCAATGGTGTGTGTATGTCAAGTACCTGTCATCATTTTATATGCTTGGGATAACTCCTTTGATTTGTTTATGAAAGTGGTATATTCTCTTTCCATATCTATCGCATCATAAAAACTAAACCATCCTGTCGCAATATACTTGTGTTGTGTTGGTGATGTAATACCACGATGTAAGTGTGTGAAGTCAGTAGGCCACATGACTATCTTACCTTTTACTGGTTTGACTTTGAGTTGTTGCCAGTGAAACTCTGTCTCTCCACCATCATCAACATCATTCAAGTAAGTCATCCACACTAACGCACGTTGAAGTGATTGACTGGTTTGTCTTTCACAGTGCCACATGAAGAATCCCTCATTAGGTGCGTAGTGTTGTATGTTGAACGGTTCTTTCAACCCCATCTTATGTGAGTGTTGTAGTCCGTATTTTTGAACGTAAGGATGTAATCCGTTTCTTGTTAATTGACCAACAAAGTTTTGAATCGCAGTATTGTTTGAGTATTGGATTTGGACATCAGTGGACACTTTACCTTGTTTGTTTAGTTCCTCACCACCAGCTGTTATACCTCTACGTTTGTGTTCAGTATTGTTTTTGTGATAATCAATCAGTTCATCACAAACAGACAAGTCATCCAACATCGTTTCATAAATAAAATTTTCCATAATAAGTCCTTGACAAAGTGTGTTTAAATCATTATAATAAGTGTGTAACGATAAGTCAGTGTATAGTTCTAATCCTGACATCATCTAAAAGTTCTACTAACTCATCATCACTAAGTTGATCCAAGTCATCATCATATGATTCCTCTATTATTTCTTTTTTAACTCTTATTCTTGGTTTACTTAATTTTTGTAAAACCTCTTCATAAAATTTACTTAATCCAACAGACGCAGGTACAGTGATGACGATTGAAGTTTTTTCAATGAAATATTCTTCCTCCTCTGTAAAAGGTTTTATCCATCTTATCAAACCGAGTGTCTCTTTGATTCTTCCTTCTTTATCTGTCATTTGTTGCACATCCATCAATAGTGGCTCTTCAACTTTGAGTTTATCTTTTGATGAATCAACAATGCGACAAATAATATCTTCTCCGTTTGATAATTTTAAAACTGAATATTTGTTCATATCTTTACCCTATCTATTTCATAATTAAACTGTTCTTCGTTATAGATATTTATTCGGTTGTGAAAATGGGACAACGTATAATTAGGTCTTCCATTGTAGGTGAGGTCATCTGCGATGTCGTAGAGCCTAGTGGTATTCTTATTTTGAGAAGTTCGCAACCCTCGTCCAATGCTTTGTAACACTCTAATCCTTGACTTACTTGGACTAGAGAACACGACATTGTGGAGATTCCTAATATTGATACCAGTGCTAAACGTACCGTATGATGCAACAATGATTGCATTGTGTTCTTCTTCTGTGATTGCACGAATCTTTTCTCTTGTGTCCGTATCAGTTCCACCATAAACAAAAAATACCTTTCTATCAAAATCTTTCATTAGAGAATGTAATACGACTCCATGTTTTTCTACTAACTTGAAGAGACAAAGAGTATTTCCTTTAAGAGTATCACACAACCGAACAATAAACTGATTTCGTTTATATAGACCAACCAGAAAATCCATTTCTTCTGCGTATGTAAATTCTTTAACGCTCTTACAATCTTCATCTGAATGTTTTAACACTACACACTTTATATCAAGAGTTGCGAGTGTGTTACTGTCCATTAACCTTTTTGTTGTTGTTACTTTATTTACAGAACCAAACAACCCCTCTAAGACTAATCTGTGTGTTTGTGTTCCGTCTAATGTTCCTGTGAGTCCAAATCTATATTTACACATGTCAAGTCTTGTCATGATACCTGTGAGTGACTTTGCTTTGAACATGTGAGCCTCATCACCTATGACACATCCAAACTGACTAAAATATTTTTTTGGTAGTTTGTATAGTGATTGCCAT
>MDTD01026855.1_pt1 | contig 15133 bp, 13 predicted proteins | sample 811221 | NCBI WGS metagenome assembly MDTD01 (sample SAMN05326646, study PRJNA326480) | marine metagenome | isolation source: seawater | place: Pacific Ocean: South West | collected 2011
ATAAACTCAATCAAGCCTGGAAAACCTCATTTACAGATTGGGCGGCTATAACCCAGCCGCTGCCCGACTTCGAGTCTGAAGTGAACATCAGCCAGCCGTGGATCGATTTCAACGCCTGCAAACTGGAAATATATAGAGATTCAAATACCAGGTTTTATGAACCTCTGGTCAGGGAATTCGATAAAAAACGTCATGTCAGCAGTTATTTGACTTACACTGGACCGGTTGAATACCTGTTCCCGGACATGCAGGAGTACGGTTCCCACTTGAATGATGGCGGAGGCGAGGCGCATCAGATGGTGAGGCTATACTCTCTGGCGGTTAACTGGGGAATCAGGCGTCAGCCGGAATCGCACTATGTGCCGGCCGATAAACGCCGTCAATTTCAGGACCTGGTCACCAATACCATGCGGTACGGTCTGGATAACAGCGATATCGGCATGGTTTGGAACTCTATGGTGAACGTTCATGTTACATCATATCCGAAAAACAAAGGCCTGAAAGACTCGATGAATTTCTGGACGAAAGTCCTGCCCGAACTGCGGAAACTTTCAGCTTCACAGGCCGATGCTCCTCCGGTCGGGTTTATTATGTCATGGGATGATGTTTTCTGCCGCACCAAAGCCTGGCGCTGGTATGCCCTGCCTGGAGATGAAATGCAGAGAACCGCGGCAAAAGTCTCTTTGGGGAATGCCGCCTGGCTGAGCGGGATCACTCCCGATAAGGTTTACGACCGGATGAAACTGATATTCAGTGACTATGATAACCGTGTTTTCAGTCCTGAACTCATGAAGAAACTTGAACATTTCGTTAAACGCGGAGGAACTTTCGTTCTTTCCGGTACGGCAGGAGAATATACGGTTGGCAAGGAGCAAAAATATTTCTGGATGGAAGTATTCAATGCTCCGAAAGGGATTGAGAATAAAGATTTCTCTGAATGGAAATTCGGAAAAGGCAAAGTGGTATACAGCGCAAAAGCTTTATCCAAATACACCGACGGCAGCTTCCTGGTCGATATGATGAAGCGTTGCGGGATAAAACGGAAAGTCGTTTCAAGCAACCCTGCGGTTCAGGGCTTTTTGCTGAAAAATGACGGAGATACAATACTTGTTGTATCTGCTTTCAAAGGCTTCGATGCGCTGCGTAAGTTGAAAAGTTTTAAAGGCTATCCGGCGACAATTACATTGCCGGACCTGCCGACCGGAAAATGGCAGATCACTCCAATGTATCCTGCCGGTAAGGCAAATATTGTCAGCGCCGAAAGTCTGAAAGAAAAAGGTTTGCATTTCGATGTGGAACCGTCCGGTCTAATTATAATCAAATTAATAAAAAAATAAGCGAAGGAGAAAGTAATGAATAAATTAGTAATTTTGCTGTTAGTCATTTCTGCTGGTTCCGTAATGGCGGCAGATCAGTTGCTCTTCACGGACAGTTTCAAGGACGGAAGCTTGAAGGGCGGCACCAAATGGTCCTCATCCAAGCCAAAACAGCCCTGGAGCATTAAAGACAATTATATTTCGCCTTCGGGGAAAATAATTTTTGATACAGTTTCGACAAAGGATTTCAAGCCGATTGAAAACGGAAATTTCACTTTGAAATTCTCTGTTAAGTTCAACAGCCCCGAAAAAAACGGCAACAACCGCTTTTCAGTTATGATGCGGGACTCCGCAAATTCGTATTCCGGTTACGGCGCGACGATTGCTCAAGGAACCTCGAATAACAGTAATATCGAGAAAATATCCAGCGGGAAAAGATCAGAGATATTACGTATGTCGTCCAAAAACGCCACTTTCTTTGTTCCGGGTAAAGCCTTTGAAGTTGTATTTGCCTTGAATAACGGAATCCTGACCTTTTCCATTGCGGGGAAAGTGGTGATGAAAGTGGAAAACGCGGAGCTTAAACGTTTTGACTGTTTGCAGTTTCAGGAACGCTGCAAGACTCCGGAGATGACCCAGGCAATCAGCGATATTTCATTATCAACCAATTAAATCATAAAAGGAGAGTCCAGATGATGAAGATAAGATTTTTCACCCTGATCGAACTCCTGGTTGTGATCGCGATTATTGCGATTCTGGCTTCAATGCTGTTGCCGGCGCTGAACCAGGCCAGAGACAAAGCGAAAACGATCAAATGCCTCAATCAGCTTAAACAGATCGGTGGCGCATTACATCTTTATACAAGCGACAATGATGGAGTTATCCCCGGATACCGCATGAGCTCTGCGAATGGCGCGGAATCCGAGCGCTGGGTTGCGGTCCTGAATCAATACACTTCCTACATGCCGTGGTTATGGGTTTGTCCCAGTGCTCCTCAGGCAAATAGAAGCGGTTCTATTGAATATCTCAAACAGCGGCGCCTCAATGACGGAGCTGTCGGGATTTATTCAGAATTGCGCAAAGTCCAGGGGATTGGCATAAACAGTACGAACTGGGGTGAAACTGGAACCGGACTGAAGCGGGTGGCTTTTCCGTATTCCATGTTTAAACTGAGTATGGTCAAAAATACATCCAAAGTGATATACAGTGCGGATTGTGCCGGCGAAGATCTGGGCAATACTCAAGGCCAGCTGCGGTTCGAACCGTATGTGGTGCCTGATACTAATATCTTGCGGATGCAGCCGTATCATAATGGACAAAGGACCATCAATACCCATATGCTTGACGGGCACTGTGAATCTGTTGAACAGGCAGAAGCTTATATGTGGTCAAAAGTCAGGAACAACCCCACCGATGTTGGAGCCCCCAGGTTGTTTGTCCGGTAATTTACTCTTTAACCTAATTTATATTTGTTGCCGCAACTGTAAAAGTTGCGGCAATTTTTTTTGTAAGATCAAACAACGGGGTCACGGTCAAGGTCGGAATAGGGATAATGACCCGCTTCTTTTAATTTTTCAATAAGTAAAGAGCATCCATTGTTTCTGGCAAACTCCATTTCATCTCTGAATACTTCAATTACAAGCATTATTCCGAACAGTGATTTGCTGCCATCTGATTTATACCCGTCAAAGATGAAGCATTTACCACCCAATTCTTCCATCTCTGCTGGGAATTCGCAGGTTTCATGTGGATTCAAACTGGCACTGCCGCTGTAACGCGCAATTACATTAAGAGCCGAGCTGATATTTGAATGCATCTTGCCGAAATCAGAATTTTCATCGGAATCTAAATCAAGATCGTGTTTAGTAAACATGACAAGCTCGTAGACCTTGAATATTTTGTTGGAAGAACCTTTTTTAGGGGTTCTTGACAGTTCTTTTGTGGCGATACCGACGCCATTTATGTCATTGGGATAATAATATAGGTCAAGAGTTCCCCCGACTTCGTAAGGAATGATTGCGTGCATAACCATATTATGCTCTTGTCCGAGAAACGCCTCCATTAATTCCGTTTTACTGTTATACCATTCTTCTGCAACTTTTTCGGGATCTTTACGAAAAAGATTTAAAAAATTACTCAACATGTATCATCTCCTCTTTATTAATATGTCAAGACACAATAATATAACATGCATAAGACAGCCGTCAATTAACCGTCACTCAAGTCAATTCAGGTCAAAAAAAGACGATATCAATAAATTTTGGGCTTTAAAACCCGTTTATAGAAGGCTTCAAGCTTTTGGGTGATCATGCGCCATGAGTACTGATCTTCGACCACCCGCGCAGCATTGAAAACAAGCCTTTCGGTAACCTCGAGCGACTGTTGTAACCGGGCTTTCGCGTCGCACAGTGACTCCAGGGAGCCGGGATCGAAGACCATCGCGGTTTCTCCGTCTTTTACCAGTCTTGCCAGTCCGCCGATGTTGGCCGCGAGCAACGGAATCCCCGCGGACCAGGCTTCAAGCGCGACAATGCCAAAGGGTTCATGCAGGGACGGCAGGATAAAGACGTCGGCAGTCTGATAGGCGGCAGTCAGTTCTTCAGATTCGAATGGGAGACCAGGGATTATAGTTACTCGCTTATGCAGGTTTTCTTTTTCGATTTTCTTTTTCATCCGTTCGAAATAGCAGTCAGCGGTAACCGGCCCGATCAAAACCAAATGGAATTTCTTCTCTTCCGCCTTCATTTTAGCGGCCAGGTCGAGCAGCAGCATCTGGTTTTTCTGATAGTCGATACGGGAAACACATAAGAGCATTTCGGCATCCGGTTTGATGCCGTGTTTTTCCCGGAAATTAAAGTCTACCTTTTCTGAAAAACGCTTCGTATCCACTCCATTCGGGAGATATTCGATATGTTTGCCAGGATATTTCTCCGCAGCCGCCATGTATTCGTTGTAGCCGACACAGATTATACCGTCGGCTTCCTCCAGAAAGTCAGGCCGGTCAACAGTTATGTCAAAGAATTTTCCGATATTAAACGATCCGCGCATCGGGCGAACCATTTCGTCTATCTCTTCTTGAGGGACTTCAAAATGACCGCCGTGAAGTGATACGACATAAGGGATATTCATCCTTCGGGCCATCCGGCGGCAAAGTCCGCCAAGACGTCCCATGGTATGACAATGAATCAGGTCTGGTTTGTACAAGCGCAGCGCATGTCCGAGAGACGGTGAAAAAGGGTTGCCCCCTTTTTTATCGAGTCTGGCGGCGTTCTCCGGCGAAAGCCCAAGCCGGGCATAAAAGTAGGGGAAGCGCTCGATGTCAATACCGTCGGCATGTTCTACACCCGGTTTTGACAGGGCCGCGGTACAGAATATCTTCGTCTCATAGCCAAGACCAATCAGTTCTTCTGCGGTGTTCCAGACGACGGTCTCGGTTCCGCCCCACTCGTCAAAAGTGAAGCGTCTGGCGACATTAGCGATTTTCAGTGACTTTGTCATACCTCTACCTTTACTACTGGCAAACCATTGATTATCAGGTATATTTTTCGGTTACAAGAGTGATTAAACGGTCAATTTGAGCATCCGTGCCGATGGTGATACGGATAAATTTACCCGTAATTTTACCTGGGAAATAACGAACTAATACAGCCTGTTCGCGCAGAAAGGCCGCGCATGATTCGCCGTCTTCATCCGGCGGAGACGCAAAGATGAAATTAGCTTCGGATGGAATAACTTTGAAGCCGATTTCACGCAGTTTTGCACAAAGGCGGTCGCGGGTGGCCCTGACTTTTTCCAGGCATGACTTGATATAGACGGTATCCGCCAGGATGGCGTCCGCAGTCATTTGTGTCAACATGCTGACATTATACGAATCACGTACTTTCATCAAGCCTTCTATGGTCTGCGGATGGGCGATTGCGAATCCGAGTCTGACACCTGCTGCTGAACAACTTTTTGACAGAGTCCGGCAGATCATGACATTGGGGAATTCGTTAACCAGGCCAAGACAGTTATCAGAGGCGAAATCCGCGTATGCTTCGTCAATCATAACTATGCCTTCGAAATTGCGGCAGAACTGCTTTACGCGTTCCAGCGGAAAGCTGTTTCCGGTTGGTGCGTTGGGCCGGGTCAGGATAAACAGATTTGCCGCTTCCGCCTGTTGTTCAAGATCATCAGGCAGGGAAAAATCTTCGTTCAAAGCGACCTGGATGGTCTTTGAGCCCTGTATTTCGGCCAGGACCGGATAGAGCGAGTAGGTGGGGTCGACGAAGGCAACCGCACGCTCGGAGTCGGTAAAACTCCGGAATGTCATAGTCAAAATATCATCTGAACCGTTGCCCAGGATAATATTTTCACGTTTGAACCCGTAAATATCGGCAATCCGGTCCCGCAGCATATCGCCGGTCGGATTCGGATATAGACGCAGCCGTGAAGAGTCACAGGTGTTAAACATCTTTTGGACTTCGGGTGACGGCGGATATGGGTTTTCATTGGTATTCAGCTTGATCAAGTTCTGAATGACCGGTTGTTCTCCCGGTGTGTAACCGCTCATTGCGTCCACCGCTGGTCTGAAATATGATTTATATTTTTCCATAATTTAGTCCTCAAATCTGGCTGCCGCGCTGCCGCCGTGGGCATCGAGTCCCTCGAGTTCAGCAATCTGCGCGACAGTGTCAATTTCATTCTTTAACGCCATTTTCTGGTAATTTATTATGCTCATTCGGCGAAAAAACGCCTCAACTGTCAATCCGCTGAAAAATGCGGCACTGCCGGCGGTCGGTAAAACGTGGCTGGGACCGGCGCAGAAGTCGCCGATTGGCTCCGGGGTCCATTTGCCGATGAATATAGCTCCAGCCGCCTTGACTTTTTTGGCTACGTTACCGGCTTGTTTACACATCACTTCCAGATGTTCAGGCGCATAGTTACCGGCGATTTCCGCCGCCTGATCCAGATCTTTTGCGGTTATCAGGAAAACTCCGTTAGCAAGGACCTTGTCAATCGGGCCTTTGCGGCTCAATTTTTCTTTACGCTCATATAGAGCATCTTTTACCTGGTCGCATAACTCTGCATCAGTCGAAACCAGAACGGCCTGTTCAAGTCCACTGCCGTGTTCCGCCTGTGACAACATATCCGCCGCGATAAACTGCGGGTTGCTGCTTTCGTCTGCAATGACCATGATCTCAGAAGGTCCGGCTACCATGTCCAGTGCTACTTCGCCGTAAACCAGTTTCTTGGCGGCGGTGACATAGGCGTTGCCGGGGCCAACCAGCTTATCGACTTTTTTGATTGTTTTTGTTCCGTAGGCCAGGGCGGCGACTCCGTAAACTCCGCCGAGACGGTATATTTCGGTCACACCCGCCTTGCTCATGGCGTAAAGCACTGCCGGATGTACAGAACCATCTTCCCCGGGCGGGGTGATGGCCACGATTTCAGGCACTCCGGCCGCTTTGGCAATTCCGGCAGTGTGAATTACGGTTGATACCAGAGGCGCGGCTCCGCCGGGAATATAGACTCCTACGCGGTCCATCGGGACATAGCGTTCGCCGACGACAACTCCCGGTCTTGGAGTGTGGCTCCAGGGGCGCGGGATGCGCTGTTTAGCAAAGTCCGTAACGTTATCCAGAGCGTCTTTGATCGCCTGTTTTGCTTCAGAAGATACTTTTGATGATGCTTTTCTGATTTCCTCATCGGATACCAGAAACTCTGAAGCCTTCAAATCGGCGCCATCAAACATCTTTGCATATTTCTTAATGGCCTTGTTACCTTTTTCGCGAACATCAGCCAGAATACCGGCCACACTTGCTTCGATTTCGGCCGGGTATGAAGGACGATTATAAAGTAATTTCAGTGAGTCCTTAAAATCATTATCTTTATAGTGTATTTTTTTCATAATCCTTATCCTCGTTCTATAATTATATTGTCAATCAGTCTTGTTGCGCCGAAAAAAGCAGCAACCGCAATCAGTATACGGGAAGCATCGTCACCAGGAGGTTCCAGAGAATCAGCGTCCAAGGCTTCGACATAGTCAATCTTTCCACCGGCGGCTTCAATGTTTCGTGTTATTTCATTTACTGTGCCGGCATGATAATTATCCCCGGCCGCAAAAAGAGACTTTGAGATGACCAGGGCTCGCGCTCTTTCGTCATCAGACAGATAACGATTGCGCGAACTCATTGCCAGTCCGTCCGACTCGCGTATCAGCGGTGCGACAACCATTTCTATCGGGAAATTCAGATCGCGGACCATTCGGCATAATACCAGTGCCTGCTGTGCGTCCTTTTGTCCGAAAACCGCGACGTCCGGCAAAACGGCGTTAAACAGTTTGGTTACAACAGTGGTTACGCCGCGGAAATGCCCGGGACGCTTAGCTCCGCACAAACCCCGGGACAGTTTTTCCTCAATAACCCAGGTGGAGCTGTCCGGATCGTACATTTCATCCGCTTCCGGCGCGAATATCACGTTGACGCCGCGCTCCTCGCATAAAGTCCGGTCCCTGTCAAAGTCACGCGGATAGCGGTCTAAATCCTCGTTCGGGCCGAACTGGGTCGGGTTTACGAAGATCGAGACCGCAACAACGTCGGCTTTGGACCTTGCCTCATCAACCAGCGACAGGTGTCCTTCATGGAGATATCCCATGGTCGGGACCAGGCCTATGGTTTTGCCGGACCTTTTTGTGTCTCTGGCGAATTGCTGCATGTCTTTGATATTGCGTATGATAATCATAAAAAACTTATTTCCTAAAAAGTAAAAAAGAGTCGGCTGCCGAGGCTGCCGACTCCGATTATAAACAAACGGTTGAGCTCCTCGTCAAATTTCTATAAGCCAATGATGAGTGTCGGGCTGTTCACCGACCTGTATACCGGTCAAACGGTCATACAGCTTCCGGAGAACCGGGCCCATTTCTTCTCCATAGCGGAATACGTTATCTTTATGGACGATCTCACTTACCGGGGTTATAACTACGGCGGTGCCGCAGGCACCGACTTCGACAAACTCCGGCAGCTCAGACTTATGAATTTTACGACGTTCAACCTTGATGCCCAGATCTTCGGCGGTCTGGATCAGGCTGTCATTTGTGATACTGCATAAGATGGAACTTGAATCAGGCGTTACATAAGTTCCGTCTTTGGTGATTCCGGCAAAATTACTGGTGCCGAACTCCTCGACATACTCATGTTTAGCCGCATCAAGGAACAGCGCAACATCAAATCCGCGATCCTTGGCCACTTTTGTCGGCATCAGGCTGGCGGCGTAGTTTCCGGCTATTTTGATATGGCCGGTGCCATTCGGAGCTGCGCGGTCATAGTCATCATTGATCAAAGCCCGGACCGGCTTGATTCCGCCTTTGTAATACGGTCCGACCGGAACAACCAGAATAATAAACTCATATTCATTGCTCGGAGCGATACCGATTGTAGCAGCAGTTCCGACCATGACCGGGCGGATGTAAAGAGAGCCCCCCGTACCATATGGCGGGACATAATCAATATTATCTTTAACTACAGTCCTGACCGCGTCAAGGAACATCTCTTCCGGAACTTCCGGCATCAGCAAATACGAGGTTGTCGTATTCAACCGCCTGGAGTTTGCATCCGGACGAAAAACTCTGACCTTACCATCTTCACACGCGAAAGCTTTCAAGCCTTCGAACATCGCCTGGCCGTAGTGCAAACAGTTTGCCGCAATAGACATTGTAATGTCGGTATCGCTGCACAGTCTTCCGCTGCTCCATTTGCCGTCTTTCCAGGTAAATCGAATATTAGATTTGGTCGGCATAAACTGGAAACCCAGCTTCTCCCAATCTATCTTCATATACACTCCATCAAATATTTTTATATTTTTTACATTTTAATACTGGACACAACGTTACTATAGCTTTACATTACTTATAATCAATATCTGAAAATAAATTTAACCCTACTAATAACATATTTTTCTTGCTGAAAGAAAGGAGTCTTCAAATGATGAATTGGCAAAAGGTTGCATATTCCGCCCTTTTTTCCGCTGCCTTGATACTGGTGGGCGGTTGTGGTATTTTTGATACAGACGATCCAACCCCGGCCGGTGCCGGAAAACATGTCAAGGCTCCTGAGGGAGAACCTGGTCCAGTGGGTGATCTTAATTTTAATAATGATCCGCTTCCTGATGAACCGACAAAATTTGGTGGGGGGGCTGACGAAAACTCTCTCGGCTACGCGGCATTCAGCGACCTTCGCCCGGTGCAGGGCCCGAATTTCCCGATCATCTATTTTGGTTATGATCGATCAACCATTGGTTCCGCCGAGCGTCCGAAGCTCGAAAAGATTGCGTCTTACTTGAAGCAGTATCCGCAACTGTATCTGATTATCGAAGGTCACTGCGATGAGCGCGGTACTCTTGAATACAACCGTGCTCTAGGTGAGCGCCGAGCAATCAGCGTAAAACAGTTTATGGAGTCACAGGGTGTAGCTGCGGACCGTATCAGAACCATTAGTTACGGAGAAGAAAAGCTTGCGGTTCCAAGCGATCATGCCAAGAACCGACGCGCGATCCTGATTCCCGCTGAAAAGATGTAATATCATATTTTATTAACTACTGAGGCGCGTCAATTGACGCGCCTTTTTTTATAAATGAAATTTACAGCAAAACCACAAATATACTACCCTCTTGCGGCGTGTCTGTTGATTATTCTTGGCTGGCTGCCTTTTCTATTAAAAAGCTCTGACGTTCCGGCTAATACCGATTGGTATTCCATATTACAGTTTTACGAGGCGGCGCGGATTGACATTGTCAAATACGGCCAGTTTCCGTTCTGGAATCCATGGCATTATGGGGGGACTCCGCTATTTTGCAGGCCTCAAATGGGTATTTTTTCCCTTGAGATGTTATTTTCTCTCATTTTCGGGACAATGCCGGGTATTCCATTGGCAATGGTTTTATATGCGATATTCGGGGCCTTAGGAATGTGGTTTTTCAGCGGAGACTATATTGAGAATCCACAAATTCGTTTTTGGAGCATGTTGCTTTTCGGACTTCAGGGAACGATTGCAATTCATATAGCCGGTGGGCACATTGTAATGGCGTCAATTGGCTGGCTGCCGTGGCTGATATATTTTGCATTGCGAATTTCAAGGTCATTTTCATCATCTATGTGGCTTGGCGTTTGCGCCGGCTTGATGATAAACCAAACTATTCACTACCTCAGCTTTATCATGTGTCCAATAGTGGCTGTTTTTGTATTAGTGCAGTTTTATAAGGCACAAAACCGTTGTGTTGCTGCGAAAAATTTGTTTGGTTCTTTTCTTATCTTTGGATCGTTGGCTTCGTTTCGTCTGATAACAGCCTGGGGCGTTCTTAAATATTATCAGCGCATTGTTCCGTATCATGCTACGATTTCACCTGTCGACTTCTTAAAAGCTCTGGTTTGGCCGGGGCAGACTTGTACTTCTTTTTATCCGGCTCCGGTTCCCGGTTGGTGGAACTGGACCGAGATGGGGTGTTATGTTGGAATTATTGCTATATTACTTTTTATCTGGTCGTTCTATAAAGAACTGCGCTGGTGGCACTGGGGATTTTTTCTGACCTTTCCGCTGGTGATTGATTCATCATTCCAGTTCCTTCCGGGATACTGGCTCAGAGAACTGCCTGGATTTAGGAGTCTTTGGGTTATTACAAGATGGCGTTTTTTTGCCGTCTTTTTCATAATTATCGGAGCGGCCCGGGGCTTGGAGTTGCTGCTTCCAGTATTCAAACAGAAATACAGATGGGCTTTAGTAATAATCATTTCAATCTCATATATCGGGTTGCTGTATAATCAATATATAAACTGGCAAAGCTATAAAGTAAAAAAGCATGACTTTTATTCTTCAGATATAAAGCTGAATGGAAACCCCGTCGTTTCAACGAAAAATAACCAGTGGAATCAATATGCCGCCACCCGTAAGGGGGTTGCGATGATTTTTGCATATGAGCCAATTCTCGGTTATAAGTCTTATTACAAGGTGAGGAGTTTAAGAATTCCGGTAGAAAGTAAAAAATATGCCGGGGAAATATGGTCCGCTCAAGGCAGACCGTTTAAATATAAATGGACGCCAAATGAAATTACAATAAAGTCCTCAGTGCAGAATGTTATTCTGATAAACCAGAATCCGGGATCATGCTGGCGTGTCGATGGACAGGCCATATTCCCGAAGTATCTGCCTTTTGAGACTCAAAAGATGTTTGCATTGAATATTTCTCCCGGGGAAGAGTATAAGATATATGTCAGGCCGGCTAATTTTGAGACCGCGCTGATTGTCAATTCTTTATTTCTGCTTGCACTGGTTATTTTTCTGCGCTTCTTCCGGGATTACGGACAGGCAGTTTCCAGCAGTTCATAATATCCTGTATTAATTGCCTGGAGACAGGGTCACCATATCCCTTTTTCAAAACCAGACAGCATCCTCTTCTATACAAAACCACCTTGTATCCTTCTTTTGCCTTGGTAATAAGAGCCCTGATAAAGGCCGAGGGAGGAAAGTTTGGCGTTTTCGGATACCTCAGGTCAAGGACAATGAAATCACAGTCGGTTGAGTCAGGAAAAACTCTTAAATTGTTGCGAGCGGCATAGTGAGATGCCAGATACCATGAAGCGCTGACTCCGGACTGTTCCGGAACTTTGGTCTTTACTGCATTTAATATTTCAATTCTCTGTCTGTTTTTCGTATACATTTGAACGTAGTGTAAATGATTTCTGGTATATGAAGCTCTAAGCATCAATGTAAGCAACGCTCCGATAACCAGAGCTTGCGTCAGCAATTTTTTACGTCTGATGAATGCGGAATTTGCCGTTGCTAAATATGCGCACAAGACCAGTGTTACGGCTGGATATTGATGATAAAGAGTATGTTGTGGTATGTGTGAGCTTAACAGGTGCATTACAACCGCAGGCAGTAGAAGGATCAGGCCACGCAATCTTAGCAGCGGAATGAATAAAAATGGAATCAGCATTTGGATGATAAAAAACAACTTTTGTTTATTAAACATAACCTGCAGTACATAAAGAGGGTTGCGCAGCGATGTTTTTATGACCTCAAGCATTCCAGTGCCATCGATCATCAGTGTTTTATAGCGGTCAAAAAACATTTGTCCGTCCCCTGCCGGTATAATAATTTTAACAGCAATATAAAACCATATTACCGCAAAAACCGACATAAGAATATATCTCTTTTCCTTTAGCGCCAGCCAACCGTAAAGACCAATGCAAAAACAGATTATACCCATGTCCTCTCTTACCAGCATTACCAGTAGCGCTGCCATAAATGCATACTTAAGCTTGCGTTTTTCCATGAAGTATAAAAGCCACAATATCAATGGAATTGACATTTCGTATACATGAAAACTGTAAAGCAGGGTATTGATCATTATCGGATTAAGTAATAAAATCAATACCATCAACAGCGCCTGGAAATTTGTCATGCGTCGCAATTTTGCGATCTTAAACAGAGGAAAAACGCTTGATCCCTGAAATAAGACTTGCAGGGTTATTAAATATATGGTTGAAGGAAATAATAAAAAGCCGGGGGCAATCACGTATAAAAAAGGCGAGACATGAATGCCAAAGTGAGATGAAGCGTAAGGGTTCTCAAGTGTTGAGACAGGAGTGAAGTTTTTATTTATCGAATAAAATATCTGAGTAAAAATGCCAGAGTCAAATGCCTCTGTCAACCAGCAGAGATGTTTAAGAATGGTAATTCCACCGGAGTATAGTGTATAAATAATGAAAAAACATATCAGTAAATTTCGGGCTTTTTTGTCGCTTAAATTTATGTCGGTCAGGACAGAATCCCGCTTTAGTACTAAACAGGCGTATATCACAGTGGAGCAGGCAAGAATGGTAAATAAACTGTTATCCATTTTGTAACGAGCCAGAATAGCACTGGAGACCAGGGCAAAACAGATAACGGCGGTCTCCCTGACCGGTAGCTTTTTATCGGCCATATATTTGCCGGTCAAGGTGACTATTGCAAATGCTGATAAATAAACAGGTATGAGTATAAATGGATTGACATTTGCCAAGCCTGATTGGCTGAAAAAATTATTTTTACCGAACGCAAAAGAAGCATATAGAAAGCCTATAAGAACTGAAGGCGGAACACATAGTAATATATTTTTTAATGATAATTTTTTCATCTATGATTATTATGCTTAATATCCTTAATTTCCGTTAAACATAAATATTTTTACAAGCTGAAACGGAACTTTCAACATGGTGGTAAACTTTAATTTCGATCCGCCCACATCTATCCATTGTTCCAACGGGAGCTCATAGATGGATGAGCTGGTTTTCTCCGCTCCATGAATATCCACTATTCTCTTATACAGCTCGACATCGAACAACCATTTTGTTTTGAATGGTCGGTTAAATATCTTTTCGGCTAAGTCGGCTTTAAATATCTTTGCTCCGCATTGAGTGTCGTAGACTTGCAGCTTAAGCATTGTGCTTACTGTTGTTGCAAATATGCGTCCAAGGTAATGGCGGAGCGGCTTTCTTATCACTCTTGCGCCAAGTCGGCTGAGGCGGCATCCTGTGACAGCAAAGAATTGGTCTTTATCAAAATATGAAATAAAGAGAGGGATGTATTCCAGAGGCGTTGCCATATCCGCGTCCCAGTAACCGACGTAGTTCGGTAAATCTTTCAATGCGGCCATTATTCCCTGCCTGACAGCTTCCGCTTTTCCTGAATTTTTATTGAGGTGGAGGGCCTTTATATTTTCGTTCTCCGTGGCAAGCTGGTCTATTAGTTGTCCAGTATTATCACTGCTGCCATCGTTTACCAGTAGGCATGAAATGCCATCTTGTTTACTGAAATACTCATTCAGTTGTCCGGATGGAAGTCGGGCTCCCTCGTTGTAACAGGGAATAACAATTATGGTTTTTTGCATATCACGTAACATGACAACCCCGGAATTATTATTTTAAACACTTTCTTAATATAGCGGCAGAACAGCGCATCGTAAAATAATATTGTCTTAAATAATAAAGTTTTTATTTTACTGCCATGCCAATCCAGGCCGGAGCTGGGATTGCATCTGAAGTTAGCAGATATTTTCTCTATAATCCTCGGGATCAGCAGAGAGTGAAAGAAGTAGCCGTGTTCAACTATTTTGAGCCCGGATTCCCTGACGGTTCGTTGTAGCTGAATATTTCTGTATCTTCTATGGTGTTTTAACTTGTGATCATGATTTGTCGAGAGAGAATTGAATGACGGCACTGTGATGAAAAAATAACAGTCCGGGCTGATAAATGGCCGGTTGGCAATATCTTTTAGAAACTCTTTATCATCTTCAATATGTTCCAGTATGTCAAAAAGAGTTATGCAATTGACTGTCTCTTCTTTGCTTATGTTGTCAATGTTATTCTCAATGGTCGCATTAGATCGGTTTACCTCTTTTGTAAGCGTTGCAATGCTTTCAGAATCAAGGGCAATGTCAATACCGGTAAATTTCGCTTCAGGAAAACATTGAGCCAGTTCTTTTAATAAGTAGCAATCGCCGCAACCTATATCAACTACATTCCTTACTTTTAGACCAAGATGCTGGGTTATGAGGTATTTTAAAAAACGCATCCTGGCTTGCTCCCAGGGATGGCGGTTACTAAAATTAAAATTATTATTATTGATTTCGCTTAGATCCATACAGGCTTTCTTGTATTCTAATTGCAAAAATAGTGTAATCGAAAAATACTACAAAAAAACACGAAATCAATAAAAGAAGTTTTTTATCAGGAAGAATTTATTTGTTATCCTTGGAGCTGGCCCAGGTATTACGGAACCTCTGTCGCATTCTTTCCGGGATAT
>MDTD01048284.1_pt1 | contig 15131 bp, 12 predicted proteins | sample 811221 | NCBI WGS metagenome assembly MDTD01 (sample SAMN05326646, study PRJNA326480) | marine metagenome | isolation source: seawater | place: Pacific Ocean: South West | collected 2011
ACCGAACCGTCGCCCGGCAGCAGGACCAAGCGGCTCTTCGTGAGCGAAAGAGTGCCAAATAGCGCTGCGAATCAGTGCCATTTATCGTTAAGATTTACAGCTCTGCGTCAAGATAGGGTCCCCTGCATGATTTTTGGACACTTCATCGAATGGGTTCTAAGTCTATCTTGACACTTTGGAGGCTTGGATCGTGGGAAAGAATGTTGGCTATGTGCGGGTGAGTACCGGCGGGCAGAATGTGGGACGCCAGCTGGCCGGTGTGGAGCTGGATAAGGTGTTCACCGATCGCTGCTCAGGTGGGAGCGCCGAGCGGCCGGCTCTGGTGGAGATGCTGGACTGGATCCGGGAAGACGATGTAGTGCACGTGCATGCTATGGACCGCCTGGCGCGGAACGTTTCGGATCTGCGGGAACTGGTGGCCGCGATCAACGGTGAAGGGGCTTCGGTTCGGTTTCACAAGGAAGGGCTCGAGTTTTCGGGGGAAGACTCGCCGATGTCGGAACTGTTGCTGAACCTGTTGGGGGCGGTGGCCCAGTTCGAGCGATCGCTGATTCGAGAGAGGCAGCGTGAGGGGATCGAGGCGGCCAAGAAACGCGGAGCCTATCGGGGGCGAAAAAAGGCGCTTTGTGCGGCATCTATCTCGGATCTGAAGGCTCGTCGAGCAGCTGGCGAGGGTGTTGCGGCGCTGGCTCGAAAGTTTGGGGTAAGTCGGCAGACGATATACTCTTACCTCTGATAGCCCCTAGCCCGCAAAGGGGCTATCAATAATTGACAGAACTGCGATCGTCCAGAGCTTCGGGCTACCCCTCCCCCCCATATAGGTCCCGGGGCTCTGGCTTGGCGAGGGGTCTCTCGCACCTGCGGTTTAGCCAAACGAGACGAGGTTTTTCCCCGAATATTCCTCTGGTCGAACTATTAGGGTTCTACCGGCTCAGGAGGACCAAGTTCAAACGCCTTAATTCGTGAATATGCATCTACCTCAACAGTTAGACCCAGTGCAGGGTACCAGTACCGAATCTCATTTTCGTGTATTTGCTCAACAATTACTTCGGCGCGAAGCTGCTTGAGAACCTTAGCCGACCCCCACACCTTAAGACACATAGCTCCTTTCACACTCAGTTCATATCCTGTGATATGTGTGACATAGCCCTCTCGACAATACACTCGGCAGTCTTCAGGGAGCTGGTAAATAACTAGAGGCTCTATCCGTTCTATACCGGGACCACTAATTGGTTTGCAGGGTCCTCGTATGGCCTGCATCTCCTGCAAGGAAAGTCCAGGTCGCAACCCGCCAATGCTCAGCTCATCGGAACGAATGTCGCCACTGATAATCCGGAGCTTATTCAGCTGATAACAAACTGCTAGGACCAAAGTTATTCCGAGCGTGAACCCTAATACATATCGAAAAGTTGAAATAATCATTATGGCCACTCGTACTTAAAATCACTCTGCTTCATAATCGGCCTAAGTGGTGCGAAGCCTCCGCTTGCATCAGGATATTTGGGATGAAATACGGTTGGCTCAAATTCCCAGGTTGCAGTTCCTCTGCCGTTCGGACTCGAGACATAGAATTCGATAGATCCTCCGATTAGCGTTCCTTGAGGGGGGCTACCACCATCAAGAGTGTACTCTATAACCAATTTTTGTGCCTTACTCCCTCTAAAGTTAACTCCATTCGTCCGCCGCATTTGACTGAGGAAGTCAAGGGATGGACGCGCTGAAGACAACTCTGTGAACGACACATTGGCTTTCTTCACTTGAACGCTGGTAGATTCCAGCCAATTCGCTCCATAAGTCTCCACTGAAAAAGTCAGATAGAGCTTCGATTTATTGGGACTACTTAGGCCGACGGGAATCCAGTCTGCTCCTTCGTATAGGAATCTGAATTCTACTGCTCCTGGTCTATGGAGGCCAACTTCCTGAGTAAGTCCTGCGTCAGCTTTAACTCGGCCCTTGAAGTTTCGACCAATGCTGTATGGCTCTAGCCCGTCGGGGTCTGTGCAGTTAATCGGGTTTCCGGCACAGTAGGCATACATATTCATGCCCCCCTGCAGTCGAATGGGATCTGCGACGAGGAAGCGTCCGTATTTGGGCGAGTAGTAGCGGTTGCGGAGGTAGTAGTGACCCTCATTGGCGTCTAGTTGTTGGCCAGTGAAGAGAAACGGGTTGTAATAGGCGTTGGGATCGAAAGGGTTGTCGCCGGTGCTATCGACATCGCCGTAGGCTGAGTAATTGTATTGGTTGGTGACAACTCCGCTAGCGTCGGTGAGCATGCGGGTGGAACCGAGGCGATCGGTTATGTAGAAGCGCCATTGACCGGAGCCATTCTTGATGGCCTCGCGACCGACACCGAGAATATAGCTGGTTCGAACGCTTCCGTTTCCGTTGTACTCCTTGAGCAATTCGGATCCGGCCCACAGGTAGCGGAAAGTTTGCTGATTACCCAAGAGCGCGGGGATGGTGCGAGATATTCTCTGTCGATCGCCGTTGTAGGTGTAAGCGGCAATGGAGGTGGAGCCGTTGCTAATCTCTGTAGGAAGATCAGCGTAGTTCGTCGTGATGGTCCGGCTTTCGGAGCCCTGTATCTGGTCGGCACTACCGTTTCCGTCGTAGTTGATGGTGGAAGAGAGCGCCGAAGTGAGCTGGTCGATGCTGTTATGGTTGAAAGTCTGTCCGTTGAAGGACGTGATGTTGTCCTGGGCATCGTAAGCGAAGGTCTCCGAAGGAACGAAGCTGCTTCCCTCTTTCTTTTCGACTTCCGTTACCCGATAGAGTCTGTCGTAGGTGTAACGTAGCACCTCGGTTCCGGAGTTGGTCCGAGAGATGTTTCTCTTGAGGTTACCGACGTTGTCCATGGTGTAGTCCTCGGAAAAGAACGGAGCGTTCATTCCCTGGGCATACTCAACCCTGGTGAGGCGGTTGAGTTCGTCGTAGTTCATATTGCAGTTGACACCGTTAGGAAGTGTCTTCCCGCTGAGGTTGCCGTTGCTGTCGTACGTGTAGGAGATGGTTTGGCCATCCTGGTTGACGGAGGCCATCAAGTTTCTGTCGGTATAGGTGTACGTGGTAACGATGTCTTCGGGATCGGTGATGGTTTCCAGTCGCCCGATACCGTCGTAATCGTATTCGAGAGTGCCGGTGAGAGGAGTCGCGACCGTGAGAATCTGGCCCTTCTTGTTGTAGGTCCAGTTCGTGGTCCCGGTCTCGTCGGTCATGGACGTGCGGCGATCGTTGTCGTCGTAGCTGTACGTGATGGCCGGACTGAGACTGGGGTGGCTTATTCTCTCCAGGCGGTTGTCGTCATCATAAGCATAAGTAATGACCGTGTTGTCACCTTTTCGGTGGGTGAGTACGTTTCCGATGGCATCGTAGGTGAAGCTCTCGCTGATGAGATTACCCGGGTAAGAGACGTTGGTTGTACGGTTGAGGTTGTCGTACGTGTAAACCGTGTCTTGGCTGCGAGCGTTGGTGAGCCTGGAGAGCCTGCCGAAATTGTCGTATCGGTATTGGGTTCGTCGAAGAGTGGCTCCGACATTGGCCGAGTCCACCGTTTCGGTGAGCTGAAGGGCGCTGTTGTAGCGGAAGTCCGTGCGGACGTTGGATTGGTCCTTGGCCCAAATCATTAATCCGTCGTTGTTGAAACGGAACTCCGCCTTGGTGGCGTCCGGATAGTCTATTCGAACGACCCGGTCCTCGGCATCGTAGGTGTAATTCCAAGTGTTGTTGTTGGGGTCGGTGACCGAGACCCGGCGGCCGAGCTCGTCGTTGTCGTAAGTCCAGGTGGGGCGGCCGGATGTGCCGCCTCCGTCGTTGGGCATAATGACGCTTTCGAGATAGCCGTTGCCGTCGTAAGTGTAGTTCCAGGTCTTGCCGAGGTTATTTCTTCGCTCGGTGATATTGCCCTGACCGTTGTAGGTGAGTGTGGTGACCTGGTTCTCGGGATCGGTGATCGTTTTCAGATTGGAGTTGGCGTCATAGGTGAGAACATAGCGCTCGTTACCGGGACGCACCATTTCCGTCAGATTGTTATCCTCATCCCAAGTGAAGGTGGTCGTGACACCTCGCGGGTCTTCCATGGTGAGAGGATTGCCGGCTTCATCCCAAGTGTATTGATATGACTGGTTCTTGGCGTTGACGAACTCTTCAAGCCGGGAGTTATCTGTCCAGGTGAAGCTGGAATCGCCATTGATGGGGTTCGTGACGCTGACCGGTTGAACGAACTCATCCAGTTGAGTGGTATAGTTCTGAGTGGCTCCGGTCCCGGTCATGGAAAGGCGAACTGTCTGTAGAGGTCGGTTTGCCCCACCGGCCGTTTGGGTCAGGCGGGTATATGTGCCCTGGCTAGTAACAGCTCTATCAAGAACACCGAGAGCCCCACGGGCATTGGACGTGGTGACACGCTCCTGAAAGCCGGCGGGAGTCTTGGTGGCCACGATTTGGTAGAGGTCTCTGTTCGGATTAGAAAGAGATCTTCTGAGATCTCGAGCGTACTGATAGACAACGGGCTCTCCGTCGGCATTGAGAACACGTCTCAGAAGAAGTCCTCCGGACGCCGTGTTTTGATAGGTGTACTGAATGGAGCGTCCGGTCCAGTCTGTGATGGATCCCGGTAGCCTGTCGGCTATCCAGTTGAAGGAAACCTCTCGTCCAATCGGGTCCGTTAGGCTCACGATCTGAGTACCAGTCGCGTTCCAAGTGTAGGTGTTGGCGTTCCCGTTCTTGTCGATCTCTTGCTTGAGAAGAGCTTCGTAAGGATAGCCGTTTAGAGGACGTGAGAAGATTTCTCGGTTCTTTGATTTGTAGGTGATTTGGTAGTCGGTAGCGTTAAGTTGCTCGATGACCGCTCCGGCCATGGAACTCTTGAGAGAGGCCTCCCATTTTCCGTCGTCCGTCCACTCAAAGCGCTCGGACGTTCCATCCGGTCTGTTGTAGGTGATACTCGAGTCACTGTAAGGTACGGAAAGATATCTCTCATAGCTGTAAGTCCAACCCCTGCTAGGAAGACGGTCTGCTTTGGAAGGGTTATAGGCCCTGCTGATGACGATGGGGAGCCCAACCGTTTGTAACACAAGGTCGTGAGCGGTGATGCGCGTTTGCCCGCTGATCTGGTCGACCTCTCTGTCGATAGAGCCCGGGATGGGGGTCCACTGTCGGGAGCTCTGAGCAGAAGGCAGAACCTGCTGACCATAGACTTGGCCGGTATTCTCCACTCTTCTTGGAGCAGGAGGGTTCCCGATATCCACGATCTGAGCGACCGTCATGTGAGAGTCCGCATCAGAAATGGGTCCATCGGTTACGCCGGCTTCCGCGATCCGATAATCCGGTCGGCTTGAAGGGTCCGCCTTGCTGGCGAGAATCTCGTCTTCATAGATAAAAGGCACGGCGTAAACGACGGAACCAAAAGGGATGTCGCTCGAACCGAAGCCTCGAACACGTTGAAAACGACTTCCCGGCTGAATCTGTTCGGAGGTTTGGGTATAAACTTGGTTTGTCTTAGCGTCCCGTATCGAGACACCGGCGAAGATCGTTCGGCCTTCCGGAGTGTAGGGACTCGTGAGGTTCTCAGCTTCGGGATAGTTGATGACGTAGGTATAATCGCCCGAAAGGTCCACGTTGGTTGAAGGGGGGATGATCTCGACAACCTCAGGAGGGTTGGGAGAGTCATCGCACTGCGGAGAAAGGTTTCCGAAAGCCGTTACAGCGGGGTTGGTGAGATCTGTTTCCGTCCCATTGATGACGCGCTTGAGGTTCCAGGTCCCCTCGGTGGGCAGACCGGCTCCATAGGTGAGAGTGTAATCGTCGAGAAGCGGCTGGTCGGTTTGTTGAACGAACTTTCTGATGCGACTGCCCTTGTAGCGCGAGTCGGAGATTCTCTCTACCAGGGTGTATCTGGTGCCTGCTTTATTCTCGCGATAGAGCAGGTGCACGGTGAGATAGGAATCGTACTTAGTGACGTTGTCCTCGGTGTTGGGCGAGTACCAATGCCAGAAGATCTCCGCTTGTTGAGGCCATTCGGCTTCAGGGTCGACGGGCTCGGGCGTTCCCTCGGGGATGCGATCCACGAGGAGGTTTTGAAGTTGGTACTCTTCGCTCACCACAACGAACTCGTCGCTGTCGACATAATCGCCGTCGGGATTTCGATAGTTTCCGTCGACAAACGTTCCGACGTTGGAAGGAGCATAGTCGACGGGGAAGCTTGGAATAGTCCTGACTTCGAAGCTCTCGTCGGGGAGCGGATCTCCGTTACGGCTTCTTTTGACCGTCCAGACCCCGGGATCTCGGGCGGAGACGGAAGCCTGCAAGTCCAGAACGTCTCGGAGGAAAGAGCTGGACTCTCCCGCGGAACCGATGACTTGACCTTCAAGGCTCCGACGGTCCCAGACGGTGACCTCCAGATTGTATTCGGGGCCTGCCTCGAGGGTGAGCTCTCCCTCGGAAACATAATGAAACTGAACAGAGGCAGCTGAACCGCGAGCCGTCATGTTTCGCTCAGCCACGGGACTGATGAAATCCCAGACAATGGTTTCCTCGCTCGGGTTAGCGACGTTGTCGTAGACATCGAGGTAGACGATCGAGTCGTCGTTGGCATAGCAGAAAGGGTCGTCGGTAACGTCGCGATATTGAGCGCCGTGATGAGTAACCCGATTCCATTTCGAGGTGGCCACATCGAGACACTCCGAAGGAAAGGTGATAAGCGGTAGCTGATTTCTGCTGCGACGCTCGTCCGGAGTGAGCTCCTCGGGTGGCGGAGGCTCTTGAGCCACATCAGGAAGTTGAGGGAACTCAGGCAGCTCTATCTTTTGAATCTCAGGCGCTTCACTGGTCTCTTCCTGAGGCTCTTCAGGAACATCCTGGGGGTTGTTCTGAAAGCGTGCTTCGCGTGGCTCTATGGACTGAACCGCTTCAGGTGCGGAGCCCCCCAACGAATCCGAGACCACATCGCCGGACTGAGAAAGCTTATCGAGATGATAGCCTTCCGTGTCGGTGATACCGGCCAACTTCAGGGCCTGCTCGGCTCTTTGCCAGTTCGCGGGATCGCTTGAAGCGGATTGCCTTCTAAGCGAAGCCTCCTGAATAGCGGCACTGGCCGGAACGATTGGAACAGCTAGAAAAACGAAGGAGAACAGCAAGAACATGGCCGTCCCCCGGTGCAAATTGCACAGCAAAGACTCAGAAAGCCTCGCAAAAGCGACTTTCAACAAGATTCAATTTCCCTCCCCCGGGTTATCCCCAGGTATAATTTCCCGTTGATTTGTTTTCTCTCAGAAGGGACCGATCCTTCTAGCCGTCATGCTTTTTTCTTCGGGGAGGAGGAACCCAGCATGGCTCTTTCTCGAAAAGCTCTTTCTCCTCCAACGGTTCTTCGGGACGTATGATCGGTCTCTGACTTTCGCCTTCGGCTGACATCAAGAAGAGTTCTTTCGGGCCTCTGCGATCGGAAGAGAAGACTATTGTTTTGCCATCCGGCGAGAACCTGGGGTTGTTGTCGTAACCGGGAGAATCGGTTAAGCGCTCGAGTTGGCCGGTCTTAAGATTTGTGGAATAGATCTCGGAGTTGCCGTCTCGGCTGGACATAAAAACGATGATCTGGCCGTCCGGAGAGAAGCTTGGAGCGGTATTCCAGCCTTCGGCTTTGGTGATAGTCCGCCGTTGCGAACCATCGGCCTTCATAAGGCCAACCTGCGTTCCTTGGGCTGTGGTACTCGTCGTCACGAAAGCGAGTACATCGCCCTTGGGCGACCAGGCCGGGGCTCCCTCGTGAACCCTCTTCTTACTGATGGCCTCCGTGGCGTTGGAATCCAGATGATAGAGGTATATCTGAGAAAAGCCGGCGTCATAGGCAACGTAGGCGATCGTATTCCCATTTGGACTCCAGGCCGGTTCCTGCACTCCGATGGGGTGGTCCGTTATCATCTTGGGCGGCTGCGAACCGTCCGCCGGCATCACATAGAGCTGCCTCTTTTTGGAGCGATCCGAAATGAAACAAACCATGCTGCCGTCGGGGCTGAGTGTGGGGTAGTTGTCGTTGCAGTCGTTACTCGCCGTTTTGACTGGGAGTAACTCGGTCCCGTCTTCGGACACTTCATAGAGCCTGGAATATCGAGAGCTATTGATGTTCGAACAGAACCAGATCCGGTCCGGGCGGCCCTTGCGATGAGCCCTGAGAGTGTACTCCTCCCCTGACGGCGTTGTGACAACGAGGTTCAAGATTATCATTTTCCCGTGGAACTCTTCCAGGGGCTCCGTGCTGACACTCCAGCCGTAGCCGGAGAAAGGGTCCTCGAAAGGTGCGGGAGCGGAACCCAACTCGGAAGCCGGGAGAAGCATCAGTTCTTCCATCTTTCCGTGAGCGAGGTAGGCCGCTCGAGTACGTTGCTCCTGGATCTTGCTCTGGTAAAGAATTTTATTGAGGACGGCGGTCGCAAAGACGATGGCCATAAAGAGGAGCCAGAGACTGACGATGGTCTCGAGCAAGGTGAGCCCGTCCCTCAGCCGTCGTCGACTCATTTCTTCTGCTCCTCGGAAGCGAGAGGCTCGAAGAGCAGGCCGCTCAAGCAGATCACGGATTGCACGGGTAGCTTGTTCTCGGCGTCTGGATAAAGACGGATGCGAAGAAGTGTCTTTCGCCCGGTTTGGACCGTCTGAACCTCCATCGGGCCCGTTTGAAAGAACTGTTCCAGCGGCTCTCCTAGCTTGTCCTCGACGACGGGATATTCGAGCAAGAGCAGCCCTTTGTCACTAGCGGAGTAGCCGATCGACGAAAACTTCTCCTGTCCGTCGGCCTCAAGTAGCTTGACTCGGAAGAGGTCACTCTCGTCATCGCTCCAGTTCGGAGAGAATCCCTCTTTCAGCTTCTTGGAATCGGGCTCCAGGACTATCTGAGCCGTGGAGAGGTAGCGCATGAGAAATTCGAGGTTGTGACAGAGGCTTCGCTGCGAGGGAAGAGAGCTGTCCATCTGTCGATAGGCGTGAAAGTATCTGGTGACGACCTGGGCGGAGATGGCGAGAAAGAGAGAGAGGCACGCCATGGTGACGACCAGCTCCGCGATGGTAAAGGCCTGAAGATGTCGTTTGCTCATCCTTGCCACACCCTGGTGAGATAGCGGCCGAGGAGCCAGAGATCAAACGAGAGACTGGCCTTCTCGCAGTACAGGATCTCGATGCGAATAGAGAGCTTTTCGGAGCAGGGCTTCGGCGCCAGGGTCGAGGGTGATATCAGGCCGGGTCGGAGCTGTAGGCGATCGGCGTAATCGGCCATATTCTCGGACAGGAAGAGATGCTTTCGGAAGTGATGAGACGACGGCCCTATGAGGCTCATCTTGCCTTTGAGAACAAGCAATAAGGACGGGAGATTGGTGAGCAGATACTGGACAGTGCGGTTTGACCGAGTGAGTTTCTTCAAGAGTCCGGATGCCTGGTCACTTTCGAAGTGAAGAATAGGACGTCGGAAAGGGACACCGTTCAGACCGGAAGCGTCGAGCCAGCGAAAGGGGCTTCTTTTCTGGGCGATGACGAGGTAGAGACAGAAGAAGGCCAGGAGAGGCGCTGCCGGGATCAGGAGCAGAGAACCGAGGACCAGATCAAAGGCTCGTTTCGAGCGATAGCTTCTTTTGCCCTTAGGGTCTCTCAAGGGTGAACCCGCAGGATTCTTCCCGAGCCGTCTTTTAGCAACAGAATACTTCGAGTGACACCGTGCGAGCTTCCTTGGAACTTTATGCCTTGTTTCTCTTCCGTGACGATGCAGAACTCTTGTTTCGAGTCTCCACACTGAAAGATCCGCCGGCGGGTGTCGTAGTCGTAGGCCGGCAGTGTCCGGGTGTGGCGGTAAGTCTCGAGAGCGCTTCGCGCGTTCCACTCTGCTTGAACTCCCCATTGTCGCTGACGATGGGCGTGGTAGTCCTCTCTCAGATGGATGAGAAAAGCCGAGGCCAAGACGAAGAGGACCGCCGCGATGGTGAGAGCGGTGACCAGGGCGATCCCTTGGTTTTTTCGTGAAAGACTCCTCATGGCATCAAGTTCGCCAGAGGTTGAAGAGTGGCCAGGCAGAGAAAACCGACGATGCCGCCGGTGACCATGAGCGCGGCGGGCTGGAGAAGCGAGACGATCTGCTCCAGCTTGACATCGAGTTCAATATTCAGGATGCGAAGGAGCCGCTCAGACCCCTGGTCCAGAGAGCCTGACTCAAGACCGGCGATGAAGACGGCCAGAAAAGCCGGACCGTAGAGCCATTTTTGTTTCGAGAAGTGCTGCTCCAGAGGTATACCGCGGATAAGGCTCTTCTTAGCTTGGAGCAGATCTTTTCTGAAGACGCTGTTTCCGCTGACATCGGCGCAGAGTTCAAGACAGAGAGTCAGCGGTAACCCTGATGTGACGGTGGCTGAGAGAGTCGGCAAAATTCTGACGACGCAGGCGAGGCGGATAAGAGGCCCGAGAAGCGGAGCTTTGACTAGCCAGAGATCACGGCGATGGGACCATTTCGGTGTTTTGAGTTTCTTCGAGATGAGTCGGACAACGATGAGAACGGAAAGGCCCAGGATCGCTATCGTGGATTTCTTGCCTAAAATAGCGGAGAGACCCATCAGAAAACGAGTCGAGACTGGAAGCGAGCCCTGCTGGCTGGAGAAAAGTTCTACGAGGAACGGGACCATGACGTGGAAAGCGCATAATCCGAAAGCCGAACCTAGTGTGAGAACCAAAGCTGGATAAAGAAGGCTTGAGAAAACTCGGCACCTGAGGGCGTGCTCTCGCTCTAAGAGTTCGGCGGCTCTGACCAGAGAGTCCGCGAGAGTACCGGACTCTTCTCCCTCCCTGATCAGGGTTCGATAGAGCGCTGGGAAGGTTTGCGGAAAGCGAGCCATGGCCTGGGAAAGAGAATCGCCGTGCTCGAGATAGTTGGCGATGCAGGTGAGAACGATCGCGAAGCTGAGATTCTCTGTTTGCTTACCCAGAGACTTAAAAGAGGTGAGAAGTGGGGTCCCCGTTTTCTGAAGGAGTGAGAGCTGGCGGAAGAATATCCAGACTTCCTTACGCGGGACGGAGATATCCGCCGACCTGGTGCGCGACGGCGCCGGTGTCGACGGAATAGACACAACGACGGACCGATGGTCCTCCCCTTTTATCGGAGCGACTTCAACTAGCACGATTCCCCAATCAATAGTAAGAGTTCTTTGGAGGCTTGGAACTGCCTTTTTCTCTGCTTGGTTATCTCTTCTGAAAGAAGGGCCCGAAAATACAGGCCAGAGTTTGCTTCAAGTGGCAGAATCGCTTTGCGTAGTTTCGACGAAATCGAGAATCTGCAACGGGTAGAGAGAGTCTAGGGCTACGGAGAGACGATACTGCCAGAGTTGTTGAGTGCGATCTTTTTGATTCATAGAACTAGAGTACTCAGAGGCAGCGGAAAGAACAGTGACAGGTGTCAAACTTCTGAACTCTTGAAGGCTGTTTTCGGAGCCCGAAGACCGACTTTGGTTTTCGAAAACCAAAGTCACGAATGGCCTGATAGACAAAGTGCAATGTTTAGATTATTCTTTTTTATGATAGCTTGACTAAATCTAAGAGAAATAAACTAAGCAGGCTCTTCAACAATCTTTCCGATGGTGTCCCTGTCTCTTCGGACGAGCTAGCCACTCTCGACATATCCGCGAGCTTGGCGGTTCAGTATGTCCGCGCGGGTTGGCTGACTAGGCTTTCTCGGGGGGTTTTTAGTCGACCAGGACCACTTGATCTTCACGCTTGCCTGCGCTTTCTGGAAGGCCGGATGGAGGGTTTGCATGTCGGCGGTAAAACCGCGTTAGACTGGCACGGCATACGTCATAACCTTCCTTATCGACGATTGCTTCGTCTTTATGGATGGACTTCGGGACCCTTGCCGGCCTGGTTCACGGAGAGCTTCCCTGAAAGTAGTTATCACCGGCTTAGACTCTTTGATGAGTCGCCGAGCGCGCTGCTGCACGTCTTGCCCCATAAGAATGGCGAGGAGGCCCCGCTGGTCTCGACTCCTGAGCGAGCGGCCCTCGAACTTCTCAGCGAAGTGGGTGTTCGGCAGCCTCTCGAAGAGGCACGAGACATCTTGGAAGGGGCGCCCCACTTGCGTGCCTCTGTACTTCAGGAGCTCCTGGAGCGATGCCGCCAAGTTAAGACTGTTCGCTTGTGCTTGGCGATAGGAAGCGAGCTCGGCCTCCCGTGGGCCAGTAAGCTTGATGCCAAGAAACTCCCTAAAGGTCGCGGACGTTGGGTTGGCCAGACGAAGGAAGGCTTTTTGATCTTATGACACCGGAACATCTTGCTACAGCACGCCTGCTGATCGAAGTCGCGTCCCAAGTCTTCGAGGGTGAGGACTTTGCCCTCAAGGGAGGGACGGCCATTAACTTTTTTCTTCGCGACCTGCCTCGCCTGTCAGTTGACTTGGATCTTGTCCTCACGGACTATCGGCTTCCGAGAGAAGAGGCCCTTGAGGTCATTCAGCTGAGGCTGATGGAGGCGAAAATGCGCTTAGACGAGCGCGGCCTCAGTGTGCAACCGCTGACCAGCAAGGACACCAGCGAAACTAAGCTACTGGTGCGACGTGGCGATCACGCCGTCAAAGTCGAAGTAAATACGGTGATCCGTGGCTCCGTGCATCCCCCACAAAAGATGTCGATGAACGCGATCGCTAGCGAGACTCTGATGTCCGAGCTTGAGCTGCCATTGCTTTCACCCGCTGATATCTATGGAGGGAAGCTGGTCGCGGCCATGGACCGCCAGCACCCACGCGACTTGTTCGATGTCATGGAACTCTTTGCGCACGGTGGTATCACACCAGAGATCAGACAGGCTTTTGTGGTCTATCTCGTCAGCCATAACCGCCCCACTCACGAGGTACTCTTTCCCGTTCCTAAGGATATCCGTTTGGCGTTTGAGGAGACGTTCTCAGGGATGACGACCAGCCCCGTGACTCTTGGTCAACTACTCGAAGCCCGCGAACGTCTGTTTCAGGAGCTTCCCGCCTCATTGGACGAGCGAGAATGTGAGTTCCTCAGGACTTTCACTCGAGGCGAGCCCATATGGTCTCTTCTCGATGTTCCCCACTTAGAGCAGCTGCCAGCCGTTCGCTGGAAGCTTCAACACCTTCAGAAGCTGGCCCGAAGCAACCCGAGAAAGTTTCAAAAGCTCGAAGAGGCTTTGGTGAAGGGTCTCCTACGCGCATCCTAGCCGCAAGTGAGGCATTGCCAAGTCTAGCCCTTCGTTGCGCTGAAACTGCGAAAACAAGAAGACAGCGGCCACCTGGTCGGCGCTGGCTTTCGGAGTTTGACCGGAGCTATTGATACAACGACGTCTGCAGGTAGGATGATGATGCAGATTGTATCTAGTTTTGCTGAGTTCGAGAGAGAGGCCGTATTTTCGGCCTTCGACCAAAACTCAGCTCACCAGAGAAAGAGGTTTTGCGATTGGTAAAATTCGCGACTCCTAAAAGCAAGATCAGGAGATAGTCCGATACGCCGGTGATCTCGCTACTTACTTGGAATACTAAAAAACGGGATTTGGGTCGTCAACTCAATACCATTACCCAGAAGTATTCCCCTGACCTCGTTGTCCTCACAGAAGGCCAGGATATGGGTGGTTTTCCGTCCCGTAACACTCGATACACTGAAGTCACAGCTTTTTACGAACCAGACTCACGCATTCGTCTCTTCACAAGAACAGACCGCAGCATACTAGTGAAACCTCTTACGGGTGGTCAGTCTCGAGTTCGTGCTTTTGAGGTCTTGACCCAACAGGGCATTCCGATCCTCCTGTTTGGAGTTCATCTCTGGGATGGTTGGAACAACAGCCTTCAAAAAAGAGCATTCAAGGCTCAAGAGGTCGCTCGAATCATTCAAGAATGCGAACTTGAACAGAAAAATCCGAACTCGCTAGTCATCGGGGATTTCAACCTGAGCCCATACGATTATGGTCTATGTATGGAAGGCTTTCTAAATGCCCGGGCATGTAGAAAAGAGGCGCTGAGAGCTGAGAAAATCTGGAGTAAAGCGCAAGACCTTTGTACGCGGCCTTTCTACAATCCGAGCTGGGCTTTGCTGGGAGATATTGATCGAGGCCCACCTGGAACTTTCTATTCGTCATCTCTGGATCAAAAATGGAACTTGCTGGACCAAGTTCTATTACGCACTGGGCTGATGAATTCGCTGCGAGATATTCATATTGTCCAGCGTGTTCCAAATCTTAACTTATGTACGCGAGAGGGACTTCCCAACAAAGATATTTCCGACCATCTTCCCTTGTTTTTGAAACTCGGGACACTAAAATGAACCCATGGATACAGAAGATCTATGGGGTGACCTTGAGTTAACACACTATCCGGACTGGGACCCCAGCTCAGAGTTGAAGAAGCAGGCTGACATTCTAGAGATAAAGTCTCAAAGTGTTGTTACGGTTAAGCTCAAAACGAAGCAGAGAAAAAAACCAACCCTTTTTCCGCTTCCACCCGAGAAAGACAACCCCTGGCAGCTCGATACGAGCACACTTCTTGCCCTTCATCGAGGCTTCGGAGGCAAAGGGGAACCTGAATCCCCTCTCTCGGTCACCCAAGAAGTAATCAAAGAACTTGGCCACCTTGGTTCAGAGAGTTCCATTACTCGAATTGACTTTATTATTCAACTTCCTACCGAGGACTACTCATACGACCTTTTGTCTATCGAGCACGGAATCGACTTTGTTCCTCTGGTCTTTCGTAGCGAATCTCTCAGAATGTACGAAGTTGTTGACTCTCCAGAACAATTCAGAGAGACACTAGCCGCAGCCCTCCAGAACCCCAAAACGGTTGCCCTCGTAAAATCCCTATACAACTATGCCTATAAAAAAGCCAATGCCCCAAAAGAGAATCCTCGTGTGGGTGCGCAAGAGCAAGAGTAGTTGGGCAAATACAGCCAAAAATCTCCTAGCATCCCAATGCTTCGTGAAGAAATATCGGAACTGGAAACGGTCCGAAGTTATACTCTACTCCCTCGTCGTCGAGCGTCACATCACATAAGAGACTCCCTGGATTCTCAATAGGCCCAGCGGCCACAAGAACCGGTTTCTTTACTCTAGCGTCTTACGCGCAATGTTTTAAACGGCGACGAAAGCATTTCGATCCCTTGAATACGGTCTTA
>MDTD01030675.1_pt1 | contig 15130 bp, 10 predicted proteins | sample 811221 | NCBI WGS metagenome assembly MDTD01 (sample SAMN05326646, study PRJNA326480) | marine metagenome | isolation source: seawater | place: Pacific Ocean: South West | collected 2011
ACTGGGGTAGCCGTCGCCATCGATGTCGTACTGGCCGTGGACCAGGAACTTGAACTTGTATTCCGGATCGTAGATCGCGTTTGCGATGACGTCGTTGCGAACCACGGGACGTCCGACCGTCGAGCGGGTGATCTTTGCCGTCGACGTGTTGTCCCCGACCTTGATCACCTGCAGGCTGGCCTTGCCGCGGGGGAAGTCGCCGTCGGCGGTGGGGCGGATCTGCGCCGCATCGTCGTAGACCTCGAAGGTCATGCCGAGCACGACCTGATGGCTGCGTCCGCGATCGATGTAGACCTGATCGTTGCCTCCGGCGATGTCGATCACCATCCCGTCGACGAGGGTGTCCGGATCGTGGGGCTTGATGCGGGTCTTGTTGATCCGCTCCTCGAGTTCCTCGACCCGGCTCTTGAGAATGACCTTCTCCTGACGAAGTGCGTCGACCTCGTCCTCCAACTCGGTGATGGTGCCGGAATAGCGGTCCTGCAGCTTGTCGGAGGCCACTTCCATCTGTTCGCGTACGTCCGCGATCTGGGAGAGGTGTTCCTCGGTCGCGTTCCGGTACTGCTCGACCTGCTTGCTCTCGGCGGCGATCAGCGTGTCGCGTGAGCGACTGGCGGATTCGACGTCCGTGATCAACCGGTCCCGTTCGTTCTGCAGCGACTCGGCCTGCTTACGAAGGCTTTCAAGTTCATTGGCGGAATCGTTCAGGCGACGATCCATGTCCTTCATGCTGTTGAAGACGGTCGAGTCCACACCCATGGAGGTGAAACGACGCTGGAGATTCTCCATCGACTCCTCGGGATTTCCGGCCACGAAGGTCTTCAGCGCGTTGTTCTCCTCGAGGAGATATCCGAGAACCGACTTTCGCCCCTTCTTGGCTTCGGCCTCGATGGTCTTCAACTGGTCCGAATTACGTTCGCGCTTGAGCGCGTACTTGTCGAGGGTGTTCTCGGCCGTGCGGGTGGCTTCCACCTGCTTGCTCTGTCCGGAGTAGAAGATGATCGTCATCACCAGCAGAAAGACGCTGATGAGAATGAAGACGACGAGGGAGACGATGACGCCGGTTCCAGCGTTCGATCGAATGGCCATGGACTCTGCTCCGATGGGCGCAATTGCCCGGCTGAAGGGGGATGCTGATGAATCGTCCCATCCTTGGGTGAAGAGGGAAGTTTCCCCACCCAGATGGGGAGCGTCAAGCGATCGGCGTCGAAATCCCCCATTCCAAGCCTTCTGAGGGGTTTATGAAGCGTCTAGGCCCTTGAATGGGGCTCCCCGGCGGCGTATCCTCAATTGTTTCAGGAGGACCCTGTTCCATGGGCAACGACGCCAAGCAGATGTTGAAGGACCTCGCCCGTCACCAGCTGGTCGACGGGTATCCACTTGTGGTCGACCTCGATCGATGCCATGGGTCATGGATCTACGATCGAGTCAGCAAGTCTGAATACCTCGACGTCTTCACCTGCTTCGCATCCTGGCCCCTGGGATACAACCACCCGAAGTTCCAGGATGCCCGGGTGCTCGAGGCCCTCGGTCGTTCGGCCATGAACAAGGTGGCGAATTCCGACATCTACAGCGAGGATCTCATCGAGTTCGTCGACGCCTTCGCCACCCACGCCACCCCGGAGGGATTCCCGCATCACTTCTGGGTGTCGGGTGGATCACTGGCGGTCGAGAACGCGATGAAGACCGCCTTCGACTGGAAGGCCCGCAAGCTCGGTCGAACCGACTTCACGCAATGCGTGAACGATCTCGTCATCCTCCATTTCCGTCAGGCCTTCCACGGCCGCAGCGGCTACACGATGAGCGTTACGAACACCCTGCCCGACAAGGTCGGTCTCTTTCCGAAGTTCGACTGGCCGCGGGTCCACAATCCGTATCTCCATTTCGATCTCGACGGCTCCATCTGCAACGACTACGAAGCCGAGGAGGCCCGTGCAAAGGCGGAGATCGAGGCGGCGTTCGAGCACGCTGCAGCCAACGGCACTCACATCGCCGGCATCCTCATCGAGCCCATGCAGGGCGAAGGTGGCGACAACCACTTCCGCACCGAATTCCTCCAGGCGCTTCGTCAGTACGCCGACGAACGTGAAGCACTCCTCATCTTCGACGAGGTGCAGACCGGATTCTTCGGTTCGGGCAAGCCCTGGCTCTGGCAGCACCACGGCGTGGCGCCGGACGTGGTGTCGTTCGGCAAGAAGACCCAGGTGTGCGGTCTGTACGCATCCACCCGGATCGACGAGGTCCACGAGAACGTCTTCGAGCGATCGAGTCGGATCAACTCGACCTGGGGGGGTAACCTGGTCGACATGGTCCGTTGCAAGCGGTTCCTCGACATCATCGTCGAGGAGAACCTGGCCGAGCACATCAGTGCAATCGGAGAGCATGTCGTTGCCGGTCTGCGTTCGGTCGCTGCCGACACCGGTGCCTTCCGGAGTGTTCGCGGTCTGGGTTCGTTGATCGCCTTCACCTTCGACTCGCCGGAGTCACGGCAGGAGATGCTCTCCGCCCTCTTCGATCGGAAGGTCATGGCGCTGCCGTGCGGAGACGATTCGGTCCGATTCCGACTGCCGTTGAACTTCTCCCGCGAGGAGGCCGACGAGCTCCTCAACCGGGTGGCATCCTGCGTTCCGTTGGCGACCCACGCCTGACGACTACTCCCGAAGATTGCTTGGCGATCGGAAGAGTGTGAGTGCCACGGTGTGTCCGTGGAGATGGTTGCGTCCGCCGATCGGTCCCAGTTCCCCCGCGGCAAAGAAGCCCGCCACCGGCGGCGCGTCGAGACGCTGCCGCACGATCGACAGATCATGCCCCGAGTGGCCGAAGAGACGATGTCCGCGTCCGTTGCAGGTGACGAGCAGGGCCGCGAAGGGACGATCCTGCAGCTGCTGTGCATCCAGCAGCAGATGCAGGTCCTCGTGGGCCGTCTTCGCATCGCGCACGTGGAACTGGATGGTCTGTCCGGGGGTGGGCTGTTCGCCCACGAGGAATCCGTCGGATCCCTTGGGCATGCCAAGAATGCTCCGCACGAGGAAGTCGCCACGACCGAACCGATGCTTGTATTCGTCGAGCACGCTTCCGACGAGCATCCCGCCCTGCAGGAGTGACCGGTCCTCCCGGGCGACCTCCATGGCGACCTCGTCCAGGACGGCCCGCGCCGGTCGACCACCGAGTCCGGTGATCATGTTCTGTTCGGCGGCGGTGATGACCAGCGGTTCTCCGACGGGGCGACAGCCCTGGCTCACGATGAACTCGATGTCGACGTCCCCGGAGACGGCGATGCCCACGACGCCGGCATCGAGGACCTGGGCGTCGAGCACCAGCCGATTGTGTCCCGGCTGGGATGCACCCGACGCCATGCCTCCGAGAATGGGTACCGGTTCGTCTTCACCCGCCAGCGAGTTCATCGCCGGAAGCAACCGGGTGATCGGGGTCGAGAACGGATCGGCGATCATCAGGATCGCGCGGGTGTCCTCCGTCATCCCCACCCGGTGGACGAGCTCGTCGGGCCGGCTGATCGGGAGCGGCGCGGATGGAGTGCCGCTGAACGGATGCAGTCGTGCACCGGGCATGGAGATGCACATCGCACTCAAACCGGCGATTCCGTCGAGCTCCTGATCGTCGCCGAGAATCGATTCCGCGGTGCATCCGATGACGTGCTTCGGAGCAAGTACTCCGCGGAGAGTCTCGACGGCATCCGCCACGGCCGAGGTGTGGTGGTAGCTGCAGAAGACGAGCAGGAGATCACAGCCCGTGCCGCCCGCATCGTGCAGCGCGTGGCCGACTTCCAACGCGGCGGTTCGGGTGTCGAGGTGTCCGCTGGTCGCCGAGCATGCCCGGCTGCCGTCCGGATTCGGAATGGAGGACGAGGTGGAGAGCATTCGACGATCCTACCGTGGTCGTCGAAGGTCGATCCACTACAATCGCCACCCGGGAGAAATGAGTTCGAATGAACGCGGTTGCGACAGATCGAATCGAGCCCGCGCTGCGAAGGGGCGTCGGCGCGCTGCGTCATCTCCAGCGGTCGGACGGATCCTGGTGCGGACGGATCGAGGGAAGTTCGACCCTCGAGAGCGACTACCTGCTGATGAAGTTCATCCTGCATCAGGAGTCCGTCCCGTTGGCCGACGATCGGGGTCGGAACACGCTGGATCGCATCGCGGCCGGTCTTCGCTCCCAGCAGCGGGGTGACGGTGCCTGGGGAGCTGGTCCCGGATCGGGTCCCGATCTCGGAGCGACCGTGAAGGGCTATCTCGCCCTGAAGTTGATGGGAGACGATCCGGATGCGGACCACATGCGCGCGGCCCGGAAGTCCGTGCTCGCCCGGGGCGGAGCCGAATCCAGCGACCATGCGACCCGGATCCATCTCGCCTGTCTGGGACTGCTTTCGTGGAATGCGGTTGCGAGCATTCCTCCCGAAATCATTCTTCTGCCCGACTGGTCCGTCCTCCGTGCAGAGCACACCGGTGCATGGTCGCGTGCGATGCTGCAGATTCTCTCGGTCGTCACCACGCATCGTCCGACACGAAAGCTGCCTGCGGAATCCGGAATCGGGGAACTCTTCGTCGATCCCCTGAAACGCGATCGTCCTCCCGGCTCCTCCGACCCGTCCGGTGCAGGAACGCTGCTTCGCCGTGGAATCGACCGGGGGTTGAAAATTCTCCACGTGTTCGGGGGCACGCCGCTTCGCGGCATCGCACTGCGTCGCACCGTGGACTGGATGCTCCGGACGGCGTCGCAGGGCGATGTCGGTGGCCACTTCGCATCGGCGGCCTTCCTCCGGATCGCGCTCCATGCCACGGGACGGAACCGGAGCGATCCTGTGTGTCGCCGTCTGGAGGACGAACTCGACGGGCTGCTCATCGAGGTGCCGGTCGCGGACGGCGAACCGATGATGCGGCTGCAGCCAGGGCGCAGTCCGATCTGGGATACAAGCACCGCCCTCACCGCCCTCGAGGCATGCGGGCTGGACGAGCACGATCCGTCGGTGCGTGCCGCCGCGGACTGGCTGCAGGGCCGAAGCGGTTCGTCCATGGATACGCTCTCCGCACGCCGGGGAACGATCTTCATGCTGCGGAACCAGAACGACGATGGCGGCTGGAGCGGATTCGACAGGTCGGCCGGCCACTGGATGCCGGAGTGCGTTCCACTTGCGGATCGCCTTGCCGTGCACCATCGGTCCTGCCCCGATGTCACCGGTCTCATGCTCGAACGCCTCGCTGGGCACGGCTGCACGATCGAGCACTCCGGCATCGCGCGTGCGGTGTGCTATCTGCGCAGGACGCAGACGCGGGACGGCGCCTGGGTCGGCGGATGGGGTGTCAACTACCTCCATGGCACCTGGCGAGCGGTGGTCGGTTCGATCCGGTCCGGGGTCGCACCGGGCGAGCATTGGCTGCAACGTGCGGGACGCTGGCTCCGGTCGGTCCAGAAGGCGGATGGTTCGTTCGGAGAATCGTCCGAATCGCTGCAGGATCCGTCGGTCAAGGGCCGGGGGCCCGCTTCCGCAACCCAGACCGCGTGGGGCGCGATGGCCATGCAGGCGATCTACGGGCATGAGGACGAAGGTGTCCACCGGGCCATCGACTGGCTGGCGGCAAGCCAGCTCACGACGCGTGAGGCATCCGAATCCACGATCAATCCCGCGGGGGACCCTGCGGGTTCATGGAGTGAACCGTGGTGGACCGGCGTCGAACTCGATCGCGGTCTGCCGGTCCGCTTCCACATGCACCGCCTGTGCTACCCGGTCATGGCGATCGCACGCTGGCTCGAGGCCGACCGTGGGGTTCCCGCCATCGAGCCGATGGTCCGCATGGAGCCGAAGCTGGTCACGTCGTGAGGATCAGAACGGGCAGGGATCGTGGAACGTCATCGGCTGACCCGTTCCCGGATGGGTGACCGTGAGCAGGGTCGCGTGCAGCAGCAGTCGCGGGCTCGCCTGCAGGAGTTCGGTCGGTGCGTACAGATCGTCCCCGAGAATCGGATGGCCGATCGACAGCATGTGCACGCGAAGTTGATGCGATCGCCCCGTTACGGGTGAGAGTTCGACCCGTGTGCGGTCATCGAGCCGTTCGACGACCCGAAAGCGGGTGGTCGCGGATCGGCCGTGTTCGTCGTCGATGATCTGGCGAGGGGGATTGTCCATGTCCTTTCGCATCGGAGCTTCGATCACTCCCTCGTCGATCGCCACCCGTCCACCCACGACCGCTTCGTACTGCTTGTCGACCTCACGATCCTGGAACTGTCGACTCAGTTCGCGATGGGTGTCCGCGTCCCGTGCCATGACGATCACGCCGGAGGTGTCGCGATCGAGACGATGCACGATCCGGGCTCCCGGAAACTCGTCCTCGGCCCGGCGTGCGAGACAGTCCGCCTTGTGCGGGCCGATCCCGGGAACGCTGAGCAGTCCGGGGGGTTTGATGAACACCAGGATCCGGTTGTCCGCATGGAGCAGCGGGGGAAGCCCGTCCGGAGCGGGTGTCCGGGGCTCCCGCCCGGATTCATTGTCAATCGGATGTCGCATCATGGGTTGTGCCTATTATGCTCCGTTCACAGCGCGAAAGGATCCTCATTATGGCAGTCTCGACCATCCTTCTGTTCTCGACCATGTTGATCGCCCAGCCCGCGTATTCGGAGCCCATGCTGGACGAGCCGGTGCAGTTGACCGATTCGGAGCGGTTCGTGAAGGCCGGCGAGGCCTACTTCTCGGACGATGGCCGTCGCATCATCTTCCAGGCGATCGAGCAACCCGAACCCGGAACGCCGCCCGACGACCATTACGCGATGTTCGTCGCCGATGTGGTCCGCTTCGTGGATCAGATCGTCGGTGTCGAGAACGTCCGCTGCATCAGCCCGCCCGATTCGGCGAACACCTGCGGATGGTTCTATCCCGGTCGGAGCGATCGGGTTCTCTTCGCCACCACGACCACCCCCCCGGTCATGGACGATGTCCCCGGCTACCAGCGTGATTCCGGCAATTACGAGTGGCAGTTCCCCCCCGAGATGGACATCGTCTCGCTCGATCTGGACCGGGCCGACGGGACCGCCGACGGATTCGAGCCGATGGTCGGAGATCCGGCCAACTACCTTGCGGAGGGATCCATCAGTCCCGACGGGCGGCATCTCCTGTACACCTCGCTGGCCACCGGGGACGGTGATCTGTACGTCAAGGATCTGAAGACGGGGGCCGTCCGGTGCATCGTCTCCAAGCCCGGCTACGACGGCGGCCCGTTCTTCTCGCCGGACGGCCGGCGCATCACCTACCGATCCGATCGGAACCAGAACGATCTGCTGCAGATCTTCGTCTCGGAACTCGAGTTCGACGACGACGGGTCCATCGTCGGAGTGGAACGCGAGTTCCAGCTCACCGACAACGGCCACGTCAACTGGTGTCCCTTCTGGACGTCGGACGGCCGGCATCTGGTCTACGCCACGAGCGAGATCGGCCACTACAACTACGAGATCTTCATGATCGACGCCCAGGCCGGTGACGAGCAGTCGCCCGCCCGGTACGGCACCGGCTCCCGCCGGGTCACGCATGCACCCGGCTTCGACGGTCTGCCGGCCTTCTCGGCGGATGGGAAGCACATGATCTGGACGAGCAAGCGCAGCGGTGAGGACGGAAGCCAGCTATGGGTATCGAAGTTCGATCCGAATCCGCCGGAGCGGATGCCCACGGCTCCGGCTTCGAGCGGTTCGCACGGTCATCCATGAATCGAACCCTGCTCCTGCTTCTGACGGTCGTGCTCGCCGGATGCGGCGAAACCCGGACCCAGTACCGGACGATGCCCGCGTTCTACCAACGCATGGCGGGAATCGAGGGTGCCGACGACGGGCGGATGCGGGACGGGACCGAGATACGCTGGCGGCAGGGGAAGGAAGCGTCCCTGGACGGATTCACCGACCACACCGGCGACATCTTCCTCATGCGGGACGAACGGGACGACGGCACGGTCGCCCTGAATGCCCTGATTCCCGAGCACGTCATGCTCAATACCCTGGAGTGCGTCCGGGACCAGGAGTACCGGCTGCTCTGGGACGAACTGGTCGCCGAGGGGACCAAGCGGTGGTACGAGGAGGAGGGCGGCGGCTACGAGGCGTATGAATCGTTCTTCCGCGCCAATCGCAGGGACATCGTCACCACGCTTTCGAGAATGAAGGCCGGACTCGGTTCGCAGGAAATGCGTCGGTTCCCGATCGACAACGGAGTCATGCGTCTGGAACTGATCGAGCAGCTGCATTCCAGATTCCGCTTCACCCTGCTCGACGCATCATGGGACGGCGAGCAGTACCGTCTGGTGACCATCCGATGAAAACGAAGCACGGGACGGCCCATGCGGACCGCCCCGTGCCAGACTTCGATGTGCACCGGACGATCTACTCGTCCGTGCCGGCCGCGACCGGGGTGTCCGACTTGTCGAACGTGAGGTGGTCGTCGCCATCGTGGTACGTGACTTCGATGGTGTGTCCACTGGTGTACTCGCCGCCCAGCAGGGCTTCGGCCAGCGGATCCTCGACGTAGCTGCTGATCGCACGGCGAAGCGGTCGGGCTCCGAAGTCGGGGTTGTACCCCTTCTGGATCAGGAAGTCCTTGGCCTTGGCGTCGAGCGACAGTTCGAGCCCCTTGGCACGGATTCGTTCGTGGACCTTGTCGAGTTCGATGTCGATGATGTGGTACAGATCGTCCTTCACCAGCGGCCGGAAGACGATCGTGTCGTCGAGCCGGTTGATGAATTCGGGGCGGAAGAACTTCTCCACCTCGGACATGAGGGTGCCCTTGAGCGCGTCGTAGTCCTGGACCTCCTCCCGCTTGCCGAATCCGAAGGACTGTCCGCCCTTGATGATGTCGGCGCCGATGTTCGAGGTCATGATCAGCAGGGTGTTTCGGAAGTCGACCTTGCGGCCGAACGAATCGGTCAGGCGACCTTCCTCCATGATCTGCAGGAGCATGTTGAACACGTCCGGGTGGGCCTTCTCGACCTCGTCGAGCAGCACCACCGCGTAGGGACGGCGGCGGATCTGCTCGGTGAGCTGACCGCCTTCCTCGTATCCGACGTAGCCGGGAGGCGCTCCGACGAGCCTGGAGACGGTGTGCTTCTCCATGTACTCCGACATGTCGAGATACACCATGGCATCCTGGTTGCCGAAGAGGAACTCGGCCAGCGACTTCGCGAGCAGGGTCTTGCCGACGCCTGAGGGGCCTACGAAGATGAACGAGCCCATGGGGCGGTTCGGATCCTTCAGGCCGCTTCGTGCCTTGCGAATCGCCTTGGCGACCTGACGGACGGCCTCGTCCTGACTGACGACGGTCTTGTGCAGTTCGTCCTCCAGCTGCAGCAGGCGGGCCGACTCGGCCTCCTCCAGACGGGTGAGCGGCACACCGGTGATCTTCGAGACCACCTCCGCGATGACCTCCTCGTCGACGGTGCCGCTGACTTCGCTCATGCTGTCACGCCATTCCTTCTGGACCCGGTCCTTTTCGGCCCGGAGCTTCTCCGTCTTGTCGCGGAGATCGGCGGCGAGTTCGTAGTCGGCGCCGCGGACGGCGGCCTCCTTGTCGATGCTGAGCAGTTCGATCTGCTGTTCGATGTCGGCGAGATCGGGCGGCTTGGTCATGGAACTCAGGCGTACGCGGGCACCCGCTTCGTCGATGATGTCGAGCGACTTGTCGGGCTGGACCCGTGCGGGGATGTACCGCGTGGACAGATCCACGGCGGCCTCGATCGCATCGTCGGTGATCTCGACGCGATGGTGCTCCTCGTACTTGATCTTGAGTCCCTTGAGGATCTCGATGGTCTGATCCCGGGAGGGGGGTTCGACGCCGACCGACTGGAACCGGCGCTCCAGCGCCGAATCCTTCTCGATGTACTTGCGGTATTCGTCGTAGGTCGTCGCCCCGATGCACTGGATCTCGCCCCGGGACAGGGCGGGCTTGAGCACGTTGGATGCGTCGATCGCTCCCTCCGCGCCACCGGCTCCGACCAGGGTGTGCAGCTCGTCGATGAAGAGAATGATGTTCTTCGCCCGACGCACCTCGTTCATCACGGCCTTGATGCGTTCCTCGAACTGTCCGCGGTACTTGGTGCCCGCGACCATCATGGCCAGATCCAGCACCACGACCCGACGGTCGTGAAGAAGATCGGGAACCTCCTTGTGCACGATCTTCTGGGCCAGGCCCTCGACGATCGCGGTCTTGCCCACGCCGGCCTCGCCGAGGAGGACGGGGTTGTTCTTGGTGCGTCGGCAGAGGATCTGGATCAGTCGTTCGATCTCCTCGCTGCGTCCGATCACGGGATCGAGATCACTGGCCTTCGCCAGTTCGGTCAGGTCGCGGCCGAAGCTGTCCAGAGCCGGGGTCTTGCTCTTGCCGCGGCGGGGGGTCTCCGGCTGCTCGCCGGGTGAGACGTCGCCGATGTCCTCACCCTCTTCGGTGTCGACTCCGGCGCCGAGGAGATTCAGGACCTCCTCGCGGACCTCTTCGAGCTTCACGCCGAGGTTCATCAGGACCTGCGCGGCGACGCCGTCCTGTTCACGCAGCAGACCGAGCAGGAGGTGTTCGGTCCCCACGTAATTGTGATTCAGATTGCGGGCCTCCTCGATCGCATACTCGAGCACCTTCTTGGCGCGGGGCGTCTGCGGAAGCTTTCCCATGGTGACCATCTCGGGGCCGGACTTGACCAGTTTCTCGACTTCGAGGCGAACCTTGCGAAGATCGATATCGAGATTCTTGAGGACGTTTGCGCCGACACCAGAACCTTCCTTCACGAGACCCAGAAGGATGTGCTCCGTTCCGATGTACTCGTGGTTGAAGCGTTGGGCTTCCTGGTTCGCCAGTGCCATTACCTTGCGTGCACGATCGGTCAACCGTTCGAACATGTCCGTACTCCGGCTCTTTGCACCCGGTGGGGTGTCTTCTATCCGTTCCCTGGTGCCCTCACTGTGAAGGCTGGCTCCTGAAAGGGGAGCAAGGGCTGTACCAGTGTATTCGGCCCCTCGGGGGGACGTGATGAGCAGAATTCCGGTCTACGCCGTCATCTGGGGCAGGTTTCCGGTCACGAGGCGGGAAAATGGTGCCATTCTGGCGGCCCTGAGAAGGTTGAACCCCCCTTGGAATGCTCTGAAGACCATTCCAACGCGGATAAACCGTTCATCGGCGACACCCTCGTGGGGTGGTCGGGATCGGGTCACCGGGCGATCGGGTCCGCCTGCACCACCTGGCCGTGATGCAGTTCCACCACCCGATCGGCGAGTTCCGCGATGGACCGGTCGTGGGTCACCATGACGATTCCCAGTCCGGCCGCGTGTTCCTTGGCCAGCAGTTCCAGGATGCCGCGGCCCGTGCGTTCATCGAGGTTGCCGGTCGGTTCGTCCGCCAGCAGGACCTCCGGTCCGTTGGCGAGCGCCCGCGCAATGGCGACCCGCTGCCGTTCGCCACCGGAAAGTTCCCGAGGCCGATGCTCGAGTCGATGTCCGAGGCCGAATCGTTCCAGCAGATCGTGCGCACGCTCGCGGGCGCCCGGAACGGCGGTGGCGACCATGGTGGGAAGCAGTGCATTCTCGCTTACGGTCAGTTCCGGGAGCAGGTGATAGAACTGGAAGACGAAGCCGATGCTCCGGTTGCGGTAGATGTTCCGTTCCCGTCGGGTGTGTCGGGCGATGTCCTGCCCGTCGAAGACGATGCGTCCGGCGTCGGGGTCCGGACGGTCGAGTCCTCCCAGAAGATGCAGGAGGGTGCTCTTGCCGGATCCGGAGGATCCTAGAATGGCGACCCATTCTCCGGCCTCGACGTGGAGGGAGGCGCCCTTCAGCACGGGAACCTCGACCTCTCCCATGCGGTACGTCTTGTGAAGCGACTCTGCGAAGAGCAGGGGGCCGGCCGATGGTGTTCCGGTGTCATTCATAGCGAAGCGCCTTGATCGGATCCATGTCGGCGGCCTTGGCCGCGGGGATGAATGCGCCGAGCACGCTGAAGACGATGCCTCCGCACATGGTGATGACCGCCACCGGAATATCCACAGAGTTGGGAACGTCGGGGAAGTAGTAGGTGTCCGCATCCCACATGACGAACCCCTGTCCGGTCGCCGCGGCCCAGACGATCACCAGGCCCAGGAGCACCAGCGGGATGGAGATGAAGGTGCCCAGCACGGTGGGAAGCAGTGCGCCGCTGCGCATCCGGATCAAGGCCCAGCCGATGGTCGATGCGGCACCGAGCAGGAAGATGATGCCGAGCCACATCGGGGGATCGCCGAGCATGTCGTGGATGTCGTCGATGTAGTACGTGATGAGCCAGCCGAGGAAGAAGCCGATGATGCCTCCGATGATGCCGATCACCAGTCCGTACAGCAGGTAGATGCCGACGATGCCCCGCCTGGTCGCGCCGATGCTCCGCAGGATGCCGATGTCCCGGGTCTTCTCCTGCACGATCGACCACATGATGGCGAGGACCAGGGCTGCGCACACGATGTACACGATCGAGAACAGGATCCACATCAGCATGCGTTCCTTCTCGACGGGGCCGATGAAGTCGGACTGCATCTCCTCCCAGGTGACGATGCTCACGAAGGCGGGGGGCGGGAACGTCTCCGGATCCACGATGTCGTCCCGGCGATCCGCGTGAAACTGCTCGTAGATCGGCACCACCCGTTCCAGCAGCTGCTCGGGGGTGACACCCTCGGCGGCGCGAATGAGCAGCTGGGTGGCCCGGGCCGGGTCGACTCCTCCGTCGATCAACGGGGCTTCGAAGAGGCCGGTCTGCTCCTGCGCCGTCTCGAGCGGAATCAGCACCCGCTGCTTGTCCACCATGCGGACATTGCTGAGAAACTCGTTGGCGAAGGGAAGAATGATGTTTTCCGGATCATTGATGCCGCCTTCGCGGTCGACCCGGATCGTCGTGAGCGTGCCTTCGAATCGGGGCAGCCACCATCGTCCGTTGCCCTGCACCTCGTAGGTGCCGCCGGTGGTCCGCACGTTCCCCTTCGATACATGCATTCCCGCGATGATCGCCGGACGTCCGAGCCGGTTCATGGCCAGGCCGTCGCGGGAGATGTTGGCCTCGTCGGCCAGCCAGTCGTCCGCCTCGAGGATCATCGTCCACTGCGCGTCGTCGAGGATGGTCTGCAGCCGCTCGGTGTCGTACTGGCCAAGGAGCTGAAGCAGCGTGATCCAGTCCTCCCGGGGAATGGTCGGCACCTGGAGGGCGAGTGATTCACGTGATCGTTCGACGTTGTCGGGAACCCGGTCCTCCAGCAGATCGACCCGCTGCTCGAGGTTCAGCGAGTCCGCCAGTTCCGGACCGATGCGATCGACGGCTTCCGCGACGAGGAAGCGCTTCGCATCTCCGGGAATGGCGTCCCAGTAGAGCGTGTCCGCGAAGTCGGTCACCCGATCGAAGCTGTCGGGTTCGATGCCCCAGATCTGCACGGCGGTCGTTTCGTCGTAGGGCATGCGCAGGACGCCCCAGGTCTCGACCACGGGGGTCGCGGCTTCGGCCAGGGGATCCCCCTCGATTCGCTCGATCAGATCCTCGTAGTAGGGGATGCCGTGCATCGACCCGGACACGATGACATCTCCGATTAGGGTTCGACCCGCGGCCCGGAACTGCTCGAGGAATCCCGACATCACCGACACGACCACGATGACCAGGGCCACGCACAATGCGACGGCAGCGATGGCCAGCAGCGGGATGACGCGTGAAGTCAGGTACCGGTTCGTCAGAAGTGGTTGATACATCGGGAAGGTGACCGTACCTGATGATACGGAACTCCGGCTCACCGCGCGGTTCACGCCCGGGCCGGACGTCCGTGCCGCTGCTTGAGCACCTCGGGGATCCCGATCTCGACGACCTCGATCCGCCCCAGGAGATCCCGGCCGGTTTCATCGAGGAATCCCGCCTTCCATCCGACAAACGTCGCGGTCCGATCGGCCCGGACGGCGTGCCCGAGTGCACGACCGGAGTCGGCGTCCATGCCGGAGGGAAGATCGACGGCCAGGACCGGTGCGGAGGAGTGGTTGATCGCTTCGATCCACGCGGCGGCGCTTCCGGCGACTTCCCGATCGAGTCCGGTGCCGAGGATCGCATCGATCACCAGATCGGCCTCGGGAATTTCGACCTCGCCTCCCATGTCGACGGGGATCTTCATGCGTTTCGCAATGGAGGCATTGGTCTCGGCGTCCGATTCCGGTCGGGGCGGAGCGGTCGCGATGATCCGGCACCGGTGTCCGAGGGCGGTGAGGTGTCGAGCCGCCGCCCATCCGTCTCCTCCGTTGTTTCCGCTTCCGCAGACCAGCACGATGCGTGCCGGTCCGCCGGCCGCCGACGCCATGCGGTGTGCGATGGCCGCCACGCCCCGGGCTGCGTTCTCCATGAGCACGATGCCCTGGATTCCGTAGTCGGAGGCCGCCTCCGCGTCGATTCGGCGGGAAGCGTCCCGCGTGTACACGAGGCGTTCGGTTCGATCAGCCATGACGTGTCAGTCTATCCCACGGTTGCGGAGGGGAAACGCAGCGACCTCATGAGGGGTACACTGCGTCGCCGCCCATGATCCCATTCGCCGTACTCACCTGGATTCTCTGGTTCCTTGCCGTCTGTGCGGTGGTGCTGTGGGTGACCATGTTCGTGCGACTGGCACGCATCCTGTGGTCCCGACCGACCGTTCGACGGGGTGTGGGAATGTCCGCACCGGTCGGAGGATGGCCGTCGATCAGCGTGATCGTTCCTGCGCACAACGAGGAGCGGGTGATCGAGCGGTGCGCCCGGTCGCTGCTTGAACAGGACTATCCGCATCTCCAGATCATCTTCGTACTGGACCGGTGCACGGACGGGACGGCGGAACGACTTGCGGCGATGGACCCGGGCGGGAATCGGTTGCGGATCATCGAGAATGAATCCTGTCCGTCCGACTGGGCCGGCAAATGCAATGCGGCGCGGGTCGGAGCCGGGAAGGCCGATGGGGAACTGCTGCTGTTCATGGATGCGGACACGTGTGCATCGCCGCAGCTGCTTCGCGCGGCGGTCGCCGTGATGCGCGAGCGGGGAGTCGCCCTGCTGAGTCTCCTCAGCACGCTGACCTGCGAGAAGGACTTCGAGTTCCGTTCGCAGTCGGTTGCATCGATGATGCTTCTGACGTTGTATCCA
>MDTD01021336.1_pt1 | contig 15125 bp, 13 predicted proteins | sample 811221 | NCBI WGS metagenome assembly MDTD01 (sample SAMN05326646, study PRJNA326480) | marine metagenome | isolation source: seawater | place: Pacific Ocean: South West | collected 2011
AGATTTTTTGATATAAAGACAAATTTTATATTTTTGAAAAAGTTTAATTTTTTAGATATATTGAATAAATATTTTGTGAAACCTTTGAGCTCATGGTGAATTTCGAGGACAACATTGTTATTCCAGTAAGCTAGAAAGATTGCAGTAATAATACTTCTTGAATAAAATATATCTTCTCTTATATTTTTAAATAAAAATAATAATTTAATTGCAAATAACATTCTTCCAAAAAAGTTATTATGTCGAATTTCTAATGAAAATATATTAAATTGATTTTTACAATTGTATTTTTCAAGAATTTTATTTTTTTCTAAAGATTTATAAACATATAAATTAGTCTTTATGTTTTTATTGGAAAACGCATTACACATTTTCATTACATGTATTGAATATGCTGATTTAGATGGTAAATTTATTTCAGCAATATAATTTATTTTTTTTATCACAATTTTTTTAATATCTGAAATTCATTAATTATTTTTTGATCTTTAAAAAATAAGTTTTTAAAGCAGTAAAAATTTTATTTATATCTCGTTTTTTAATATTTGAATGTAATGGTAATCTTACTACTTTTAGAAAAATACTCTCTGTAATTGGTAGTTTTTTATAATTACTTATTTTTTTTCCAAATGTAGAATTGTGCAATGGTACATAGTGAAAAGTAGATGCAATATTTTTTTTTTGCATAAAATTTTTAAAATGTTCTGCATCCTTCTTCTTAAAAAAAACCAAATTAAATAAATGATAAGAATTTTTGATATTTTTATGTATTTTCAGAATGTAAAAATTTTTATTTTTTAATTTATCAAAAAAATTTTTGTACATTGAGAATAATTTTTTTCTGATACTTTGAATTTTACTTATTTTTTCTAATTGTGCATCTAATAAGGCCGCTGATAGTTCTGATGCTCTATATTCAGATCCTAAACTTTTCCAAGAATAATATTTTTTTGTTTTTATTAAAAACCTTTTTTTTGAATTTACTAAATTTTTTCTATCAGTTCCTTTATCTAAAATTAAGTTAATTTTATTTAAAAATTTATTATTTTTTATAGTTATCGCCCCACATTGACCACCATTAAAATTTTTTGTTTCGTGAAAACTAAATGTTCCTATATCTCCAATAGTTCCTAAATATTTGTTTTTATATTTTGATAAAAATGCATGCGCAGCATCCTCTACAATTGGTATGTTATATTTTCTTTTGATGTATAGCAGTTTATCAATATCACAACTGTTTCCACCATAATGCACAATAAATATAGCTTTTGTTTTTTTATTAATTTTTTTTTCTAAATCATCAAGATCCATACATAGATTTTCTTTATTAATATCTACAAATACTGGTGTAGCATTACGATGAACAACCGCATTTGCTGTCGAAGTAAATGTATATGAAGGCAGTAATACTTCATCACCTTTTTTTAAATTTAATAAAATTGCAGAAATTTCTAATGCATGACTACAACTTTGGGTTAAATATACTTTTTGTTTAATAATTTTTGATATTTTATTTTCACAAATTTTTTGAAAATGAGCATCGGTAAAATTTTTACTTTTTAAAATCTTTTTAATATTTCTTAACTCTAAATAATCTGTAAGTGGTTCAGAAATATTAATCATTATTTTTTTTCTCTAAAAATTTTTATTATATATTTTTTTTTTTTTAAAAAAAAATATGCAGGATAACTTTCATTTGATACAATTCTTAGTCTCAAAAATTGTTGTCTCAGTGATTTATCAACATCTAACTTACTACTTGCTTTCGTCATTCTTTTATTAAAGTTTCCAAAACCTTTTTGTTTTTTAGATTTTACTTTTGGAAATTTTTTTAAAAATTTATCAATTAATTTCAATTTAGAATATGCTTGAATTTTTCTTATTTCACAATTTAATTCGTACCCTCTCAATTTAAAACTTCCAGTTTCAAATATATCTCCGCTATCTAATTTTTTTGTAACTTTTATCAAAGACATATGTATTTTTTTTTTACCTCTTAAAATTTGATAAGCTACTGGAGCGAAACCTTTATCCTGAGGAAGTTTGCTTTCATGAACTAAAAAAGTATTCGGATTTTTTTTCAAAAAATTATCAGAAATTTTTTTTGTGAAATTCATAAGAAAAATCAAATCAGGTTTAAATTTGTTACTTAGTTTTTTTGAAATTTTGAATTTGTATTTTTTTTTTTTTGTTTTAAACTTGTAATTTATTAAATATTTCTCAATCCATAAATTTGATTTATCCAAAAGAAATAAAACTTTCAAAAATTTCATATTGTAAATATATTAAAATTAATAAATTTAAGCATTAATTTATCCAATTTTTAGTCATTTATATTAATGTGATAGATTTTAACAATAAATTTTTATATTTATCACTTTTTTAACAAATTGTTTAAATAAATCAAAATTGAAATGCTAATATCGTTATAACCAAATATTTTAAAAATGAACTATATAAGAAAAATTTTTACTATTTTAGATAAGAATGACATTAGGATGTTAATAGTTATGTTTTGTATAATATTTTTAACTACAGTCTTCGAAATTTTGAATATTGGATCTTTGTTAGCGCTTGCTAATTTAATTGTTAATGAAATTAAATTCAATGAATTACTAAATAATTATAATTTTTTGAATATATTATTTGCTGATAAAGAAGTTTATTTTATTTTGAAAATATTTGTTTCAATTGCAATAATATTATTGATTTGTAAGTCAATTATATTGGTATTATTTTTTTGGATTAAAAACAAATTTCTTTTTAATTTTGAGGTTAAATTAAGAGACAAACTATATAAAAAATATTTGAGACAAAATTATAATTTTTTTTTAAAAAATGATAGTTCTGAATTAATAAGAAATATAAACACCGAAGTAGGTAATTTTAGATTTATTGCTCTTCAGACTCCAGTACAGATAGTTTTTGATTTGTTATTGATATCTTTAATTGGTATCTCATTAATAATAATTAGACCGATAGAAACTATAGCTTTATTGAGTTTTTTTAGTTTAATTATTTTTGCTTACTATTTTTTTTTAAAACCCTACATAAAAAGATGGGGTGAAAAAAGAGTAGAGACTGAAACAAAAATTATAAAAAATTTAGTCGAAGCTTTTAACTCTATTAAAGAAATTTTGATTTATAAAAAGAAAAATTATTTTATAAAAAAAAATTATATTGATAATAGCAGACTGGCTAATATAAATATGATTAATTATTTTGTTTCTGAGCTTCCTAGGCACATTTTAGAATTAACAGGTGTAGGTATAATTCTTTTGTATATTTACTATCTATCACAATCAAATTTTTATAATACTGAGGAAATTATTTTTACTTTAACCTTATTTTCAATTTCATTATATAAATTATTACCAAGTTTTTTACGTGTTTCCAATTCATTGCAATCTTTGAAGTTTGGTTCACCTGTTATAGATATTATTTTTAATGATCTTAAAATTCCAGAGGATAACATTTTGATAAATAAAAATAATAAAGTTATAGATTTTAAAAATTGTATTGAATTTAAAAATGTTAATTTTAATTATGGCGTAAACAATACGTCATTAATTAAGAATTTAAATTTAAAAATAAATAAAAATGAGAGTATAGTAATAATTGGTGACAGTGGCTCTGGAAAATCTACAATTTTAAATTTGCTATCTGGTTTTATAAAACCAGACTCAGGCAACATTTTCTCAGACAAAATTGATATTCATGAAAATTTGGATATGTGGCAATCAAAAATAGCTTGGCTGGATCAAAAGGTATTTTTATTAGATGATACTGTAAAAAATAACATAGTTCTTTATGAAGATGAAAAAGATATTGATAATGATAAACTTAAGGAGTCTATAAATTTAGCATCACTTGGTGAAATGATTGACAAAAAACTTAATGATATTGACACCTTAATCGGTGAGAAAAATAAATTTATATCTGGTGGGGAGGCTCAAAGAATTGCGCTAGCCAGAGCATTTTACAGAAATTCAGAAATTTTAATATTGGATGAATTTACTTTAAATCTTGATACTAGAAATACAAGGATAATACTAGATTCATTAGAAATTCTAAAAAAAACAAAGACGATAATTGCTGTGACACATGATGAAAGCATAATAGATTTTTTTGAAACAAAAATTTACATCAAAGATTTAAATAAATCATGAAGAACAGTTATGCAGCAATAATACCAACTTATGATAGACCTGATCATTTATACAATGCAATTCAAAGTGTAAAATCACAAACTTTAAAACCTAAAGAAATAATTGTTGTAGACAATCATCCAAATTCTAAAAATCTTAATTTAGTTAAAAATATAAGTAAAAAATTAAAAATAAAAATAAATTACTTAAAATATACAGGAGAAGGTAAAGCCTTAGCAGCCAGAAATTATGCCTCAAAAAAAACAAATTGCAAGTACATAGCATTTTTGGATGATGATGATGAGTGGAAAAAAAGTTATGCTAAAGAAGCTATAAATGAGATCAGAAAAAATAAGTCTAAAGTATGTATTACAGAGTATAATGTAATTAACGAGAATAGAAAAAAAATATTTAGATTTAATATACCCAAAATATTAAAAATAAAGGATTTGTATATTTGGAACCCAGGTGTTTTGTGTTCTAACATTATTTTTGAGACCAGAGTATTTAATAATTTAAATGGATATGATTCAAGTATACTCGGAAGTGCAGATAAAGAAATTTTAATTAGATGTATAAAAAACAATATAAAATACATCGTATTACAAAAACCTTTGGTCAACTGGCTAAGACATAAAAATCAATGGTCTAATAATTCAAAACTCATTTTAAAAGGAGTCGTGAGATTTCACAAAAAATATTTACCTAATATGGACTTAATAACAAAAGTTAGACATTACAAAAAAATCATATACTATTTTTTTTTATCAAGGATTTATTAGTTGAAATTTAATTATCAAAAAGAAATAGATTCACTACGAGCATTTGCAGTCATACCTGTTATATTATTTCATTTGGATTATAACCTGGCACCAAACGGTTATCTTGGCGTAGATTTATTTTTTGTAATTTCAGGTTTTGTTATTACTAAAACCTTAATTAAAAACAAAGAAACATATGGTGGCATAGAAATTACAAGTTTTTTTTTAAGAAGATTAAAAAGAATTTATCCAGCTCTCATATTTATGGTTTTTATATCAAGTATATTCGTGACTTTTTTCGGTATTATAAATCTTAATAATTACCATTTATATTTAAAAACTGCTTTATTTTCAATATTTGGAATTTCAAATATTTTTTTGATTTATAAAAGTGATGACTATTTTTTAAATCAAGAAAACAATCCTTTTACTCATACTTGGTCTTTAGGGGTTGAAGAGCAGTTTTACCTTATTTATCCCTTTTTGTTATTTTTGATATTTAAGATTACAAAAAACAAAGGTTTTAACAAACTTACATATTTTGTATTCTCAATTATTTCAATTATATCATTATATTTATTCTTTTTTGATAGTTCGATTATATCAAATTTTTATTCCCCAATAATACGTTTTTGGGAATTAGGTTTAGGATGTCTAGCTTTTTTTTTATTCCGAGAGAATAAAAATAAGATTAGTGACTTATATATTTTTATATATATACCCATTTTATTAATAATTTATATATTTGAGCTCAAATTTATTAGCTACCAATTAAAAACATTTATTATAGTTTTTTTAACCTTTTTGTTTTTATTAAGGAGTCAAAAAAAAAGTCATTTTACTGATAGTATTTTAAAAAATAAATCAGCAATTTACATTGGTAAAATTTCTTTCTCTTTATATCTATGGCACTTACCTATCATATATTTAATTAATATCTATTTTGTAAAAGAAATTTTTATTTTATTGTCAATTTTATTATCCTTTATAATTGCACATTATTCATATAAATTTATTGAGACTCCTATTAGGGGAAGCTCATTAATTGACGATAAAGTTAGAAAATTTGTTAAATTAGTTCCAGTTTTATCAGCTTCATTTATCTTATTAATTTTTGTTTATGGATTTAATAATTCGAAAAATTTACTTGAAAAAGTAGTTAGCAGTATTTATTGGGAATCACAAAATTTAAATTATGTTAATAAAAATTTTGATTTAGGTAATAGAGTTGAGCCAAATTATTATTTAAATGGTAAAGATGTATCCAAATTTTGTTCTTTTGATAAAGAAAAATTTAATGAAAAAAATTTCGAATTTAATGAAGTTTGTTCTAAAATTTTAAATAATAATAAATTATTTATTCTTAATGGTGATTGTCATGCTCAGCATTTTATTCCTATGATTGATAATTCGAGCATTATAAAAAATATTTTATTTGTTGGTGATGGGTCTTTATCCACTATTTCAAAAGATTGTCTTGTATTAAATAAATGCAATATTAAAGAAAGACTTAAAAAAAGATACCACGATGTTTCTATAATGAAAATCAACGAAATTTCGAGAAAATTTGAAGAAATAATTTTAATAAACAAAGTTTTTTTCACTGAAAAAAATGACAATATGAACTTGGATAACTATTACGAAGTGTTATCGAAATATTTAGAAAAGTTTAATAAAAATATTAAATTTATTTTCATTGAACCAACATCTGTTTTTGAATATGGTCCAGCATCGTGTGTACTATTAAATAAAAATTGTGATATTAATTTAAATAAAGGCATAGAGTATCAAAAAAAAATTAAATCAATTTACAATAGAATTTCTCTGGAAAAAAATAATGTATTTGTTTTTAATCCAAACAAATTTCTATGTTTTGATGGTAATTGCAAAATATACGACAAATCTAAAGATTTTTTATATTACAAAGATAATGACAATTTAAGTGTAGAGGCTAGTAAAAATTTATCAAAATATTTTGATAAATGGGTTATAAATCATTTTTATGAGTAAATATATATATGTTGGATGCGGAAATCATCGGCTAGATGGATTTTGTCATGTGGACATAGATTATGCAAAAAAATTTTCAAAAGGTAAAGTGGTATCTGATCCAGATTATATTTGTGATATTGTTGAAAATTTACCATTCAAAGACAATAGCGTTGAATTAATATACTCAAGGCAAACACTAGAACATCTCACTTACAGAGAATTAGTTAATCATTTGATTGAGTGTCATCGAGTATTAAAAATTGGAGGCAAAATACGGCTAGGAGTTCCAGACCTTGATATAATGGTAAAAAATTTCAATGAAAAAAAAATAAATATAGAAAATGAAAAAAAGAGTTGGGAAATTAATGAAAATTTTCCAATTGATAATCATAGCGAATTTTTTGTTGCACAAATACTCTACCATGACCACCGCTATAACCACAATTATGAAACTATGCAAAATTGTATAGCTAAAATTGGGTATAGCAAAATTACAAAAAATTCTGCTGGGGATTTCATTTTTAATAACGAGATTATACGAAATGGTGTAAATAAATCTGAGTTAGAAGCAAAAAATCAATTAGTAGTTACTGCTGAAAAAACTTTGGATAATACAAAAATTAATAAATATAATTTACATAAAAGGATAAATATTATTAATAAAATACTTAAAAAAATATTTAATTTAAAGTTGACAGCATCTAATCATAGGAAACCTCATTTTCCTCAAAAAAATTTTTTTAAAGAAAAGATATTTTTTTTAAAAAAAAAATTGATTAAATTATTTTAGAAATTATTATTGTCAATATTCAGCTTTTATTTAATTAAAGTTTTCAGCGTGGTATCGCATTCTATATTTTTTTTATTTAAATACTCTCTAAAGGCTGGATCATTAAAAAATTTGCTATTATCGAAGTATTCTCTATTTAAATATTGCACTCTACTTTTGATAAAATTATCTAATTCTTTACTTTTTTCACCAAAACATAAAGAAATAATTCTTCTCTTGAGACTTTTTTTTAAAAATAAATTAGGAAAATATTTTTCTAAAAAATTTTCTAAAAATACAGGTAAACATAAATTTGGAAATTTTTTTAATATTAATGAATTAGGAGAGTGATGAATTGCATGATTAAATATAACAAGGTCTCCTGGTTTAGTTTTGAGATTTTTTAAATTGAATAAGTATAAAAAGGGAATACTTTTAAATGAATAAGTACCATCAAATTTATAATTCTTTGAGATATTAAAAATAACTTTAATAAAATTACCTAAAGTTGGTAGAAATTTTTTATGTGATCCTCTGGCTATTTTTAAACAGCCACTTTGATTTTCGAAATCTTCTAAATAAATGTAAACATCTAAAACTGGCCATTTTTTTTTTGCTGGATCGTAATAAGTTTTACCATTGGGATTCGTGTCATGGCCTCTAGTATCTGTATGCATTCTTCTCCATTTTATTGTATTCGAACCATCACTCTTATGACCAACTATATTACCACCACCAAAATAAGTAAGATTTTTATCAGTTAAATTATTAAGAATATTTATTAATTTATCATTATCAAAAAAATTTTGTAAATTAGAGTTTGATGTTATCTCGGGTGATGAATTAATTGCTTCAATATGGAATTTATCGTCACAACATTTGAAAAAATTTTTTATCTGGTCAGTATCAAAGAAATTTTTAATCCAAATATATCCATCTTTCTCAAATTTAGACCTTATTTCTTTTAAATTATCCATTTCTTTTTAATTTTTAAAATATTAAAATTTTTCAATTATAACAATATCTTTGCTATATTGATAGGGTTTTATATTAGTGCGAAATTTTTTATTCAATTTAGAAATATAATAATTTACCTCTTTTTTTTTTATTCCACCAAAAATTTTCATTTCTCTATTATAATTTGATGCCGATTTCTTGTTATAACCAAATATATTTAAAATTTTAAGTAATTTGTTTAAGAAAATATTCTTATAATGAAAAAAAATGTTAGAGAAAATATTTTTTTTGACTTTGCTTTTTTTTATTATTTCTGTTTTATTAATATTTATAGTATCAAATATTTTGATAAATCTATCTACTGCATCTTCTTTAAATACACCTAATTCACTTCTTAATCTATTACTTTGGTTTTTGATTTTTTTATTCTTATCTACCCAATTTTGAAATTCATTAATATTATGGACTTTATCCGATAACTCATAAATAATTTTTTTCTCTTTAAAAGGTTTTTCTTTTTTAAATTTTTTGTCTAATTGAACAAATGCTGTAGGTTTTTTCATAAATATTGACTGTAAGGCAGTTGTGCAGCCCCGATGGATTACAAAACTTGCTGAATATATCCAAGATGTAACATCATCCTTTGGACTTTCAATATGTATATTTCTTATATTTCTAAAATTTTCTATCCAAATATTTAAATTTTCCGCTGGATGAGGCCTGATAACTATGCATTGTTTTTTATTATTATTTGCAAATTGTTTTATAAATTTTACAAATTCTAAAAATTCTAAATAAGAATTCTTTGCAAAATTAACTCTATCATCTTTGTATCTTTTTTTTTTGTTTTCATTATGCTCGAAACCCCACGGAGTATATTGTGTGATTTCTTCTTTGTAATATTTAGAGATCGTTGCAAAATCTGAGTTAAACAATATAAAATTTTTATATTTTTTTTTTATCTCGATAATTTTTTCTTCATAGAAAAATTTGTATTTTGGTTTCCATAAATCAACCCTAGGCCATCCAGTTAAAAAAACTTTGCCACGAATTCCCATAAGTTTTTTTTTAGAAACATCATAAATTTTTTTATTTAAAGCAAAATAGTAATCAATTTTTTTTAACGTCTTTTTATGAAAAGCATTTGGTACCTCTAAATTGTATTGATTTTCAAGCAAGCCAGGTCCAATTTCTTGATCAAGTACAATATGGGCATCAGTATTTTTATCTATTTGATCTATTAATTTTTTGTTAACACCCGCTTTATAAAAAAAAATTCCTGATTTATTTTTTTTATTAATTACCATATCAATAATTTGATTTTTTGAACCAAGATATACCCTGTATCCTTTGAGTGATAGAAAGTAAGAGAGAAGAATTTGAGATAAAAATTCTCTAACTTTTAATTCTATAGATATATAAACATCTTTTTTTTTCATTTTTTTATCTTTAAATAATAGTCAATATATTTCTTAGGTATTTTATTATTTTTTTTATCAACATATAAATTTATAGTTTTTAATCCATAAATTTTAGCTACAACTAAAGCCATTGAATCATATCCAATAACAAAGCTTGTATCTTTAAAACTATCTTTTAAGGCAAAATTTTTATCAATTTTTATAATCAAGTTACTCTTGAAATTTTTCAAATATTTATATTTATGATATTTTTCACTTGGATGTTTTCTAATAAATAACATTTTTTTTCTTTTAATAACTTTATTTGATTGAATTTTTGATATAACTTGTGAAAGAATTTTTTTATCTGATACTATTTTTCCTTTAAAAGTATCCATATTAGAAGAAACATATAGGATTTTTTGAATATTTTTAATTTTTTTTAATTTAGATTTAAAACTATCAAAGTAATAATTTTTATAATAAGTAATTTTAACATCTTTAAATTTTTTTTTTGCTATTTTATAAGCATCTTTATCCCCTACTATAATTTCATTTGGCAAAATGAGCTTACCATTTCTAATAAATCTATTTAAATAATTGACCCAGTGATCAATAAACGAAATGACTTTAATTTTTTTTTTTAGTGAATACTTTATTACATTATATTCAAAATCATTATTAAGAGATGTACCAACTATTACAATTTTATAATTATTTAATTTTGATTTAATGCTTTTGATTGTCTTAATTTTTTTCAAATTTGCTTTAAAAATTTTTTTAGCTGGTCCTTTAAGATAAAAATCTGGATTAAATCTATACTTTTTAACAAAGTGAGAAATTATTTCAGCACCCCCAGCATCATGGGATACTATTAATATTTTTTTTTTAAAATTTAACATTAAATTAAATATTTTTTATATATTATTTTTTTAAAATAAGACAAAAACTAAAAGTATATAAATCCTCAAGAGTTACTCTTTTATTTTTTTTTCTGATATCAATTAAAATTTTATTCATTTGTGTTCTTTTTATATCAGATGGAGAAGTGTGAAAAATAGAATTTTTAGTTATTTCGTTACTTGGTATATTTCTTCTAGAACTAACAATTTTAAATCCACAATCAATTGCGCTTAAATAATAATCCTCCATTGTAAAAGGAAATTTACCTTGATGGAAATAATTATATTTTTCTTTAAAAAATTTAAAGTTTTCTTTTTTCAAAATATTTTCAGCTTTATTTTTACTAAATCTTTGGATTAGGTAAGGATATTTATCAGAATATATTTTTGTGGAATTAATCACATACCACCAATAACTACAGTTTATATAAGCAATTCCACCTTTATTTAATAAAGAATAAATTTTACTGAACATCTTAGGTGGGTCAAAATTTTCAAATGAGAAATTAAAAGTTATTAAATCGTACTTTTTTTTATGTTTATATATGTCTTCTGTTGATGTAATTAAATTGTTTGTTTTTTTAAATATAGGAAGTTTATTATAGATATTTGAATTTTTATTAATATAACCTAATTTTCCTATAAATCTATTTTTTTTTAAATATTTAGAAAATAAATTTCGTATTAAAAATTTATAATAAAAAATCTCTCTTTGAAATTTGTCTTCTTCAATAAAAATTGGGTCTATACTTGTTGTTTTGTCAACGATATTTAAAGATTTACATAAATATCCAAAAAAACCCTCAGCCCCACCAACATCTAAATGGGTTGAATATTTTTTATTCAAAAGACCACTTCTTGAAAATATCTCATAGAAATAGTCAAAGATCTTTAGGTCACTTACAAAATCTTCAAAACTATTTGGTTTTGATTTTGGATCATTGATATGAATTTTTTTTCTATAAGTTATTTGATTGTAGAATTCTTTTTTTTTAGTCATTATTCCTATGTTTAATGATACGTATGATCAATATATTAAATATTTAACTTTTGCCATACTTTTTGAAATGCTTTTATTATTAAATTAATATCTGTCTTACTAAGACTAAATTGGCATAACTCTAATGATAAAAAACTTTTGTCATGGAGATGTTCTGCAACAGGACATTGACCATCTTTATAAATATATTTTTTTTTACTAATTGACCACGGAAAATGATTATTTCCATATGCAATTTTTCTTCTAAACATTGGAAGTCTATATAATACAATATATCCTTCTGTTAGCCCTTGAACTCCCTCTCTTATTAGTTGATTGAATATAATTTTTCTCGAGTACTTAATTTTACTCAAATCAAGTACAATAGGATAAACATAATAACTATGAGAATTAATTTCGATATTTTTAGGAGTAATTAGTCCTTTTAATTTTTTTAAACCTTTATTTAGTTTAGATGCAATTTTTTGCCTTGATTTTACTAATTTTTTAAGTTTTTTAAGTTGTTCTATACCAATAGCAGCTTCTATCTCACCCATTCTAAAATTATGCCCGATCATATTATTCAAATATTTAAATTTCATTTTCTCTACAACTGCCTCGGCATGATTTCTAATTAGTCTTACTCTATCTGCGTAATATTTGTTATTTGTGACTATTATACCTCCCTCACCAGTATTGATATGTTTATGATAATTCAAACTATATCCCCCAATATCAGTTTGGGTTCCAGCAAGTTTTTTATTGTAAAAGGTATAAGGAGATTGAGCACTATCAGAAATAATTTTTATTTTTTTATTTTTTATTTTAGATTTAATTTTTTTAATGTTCGATGATTTACCAAAAATATCAACTGTGATAATAGCCTTAGTTTTACTTGTAATTTTTCTTCCTAAATCTTCAGTATCAATACAAAAATCCTCCATACTAATATCAACAAACACAGGTATAGCGTTCCAGTGCAAAATCGCAGTTGCTGTCGCGCACATTGTCCAAGGTGTAACAATTATTTCGTCTCCCGGCTCAATATCTAATGCTCCAACGGCTGCTACTAAACCTGAAGTCCAAGAATTTAATACTACAGCATGTTTAACTTTATAAAATCTTTTTAACTTACTTTCAAATTGTTGTACATATTTACCTCCATAAAACTCTTTCCCCCAAGATGCTAAAAATTCTGAAAGTTTTCCAGATTTAATAACTTTAGTTGCGGCTCTTAATTCTTCTTTTCCAATTGAATTATATCTTTTAAATTTTTTAGTTATTGTTGACATACAACTATTTTTTAATTCTATTTAATTTTTTTATTTTATCTAATATTTTTAATGTTTTAAGGTAAATATTTATTTGTTTATTATATTTAATTTTATTTTTAAATTTTAAAATATTATCGTAGACAATTTTTTGAGATTTAGAATAATCAATTTTTAAAGGTTTGTAATTTTTAGAATAAGTTATATGATTTTTAATAAATTTATCATTTTGAGAATTTGAAAATATAAAATCGTTAAAACTGTTATTTGATATAATTTTCTCCTTATCTGATATGGAGATTAATTTAAGATATGATAAGTTTTTAACATTTGAACTCAAGAAAGTAACATCGCCTTTATTAAATCTGATCCTAAAATCAGGATTAATGTCTTTCCTATCGTGATTTTTTTTTATTACAGATATATTCTTTGGGTTTTTAAAAATTGATAATAGTAAACTAATTAAGTGTGAAGTATTATTGTACATACCTCTACAATAAAAAAAAACCATTCTGAAATTTTTTGAATTTTTAATTTTTGTTTTAAAGAAATCAAACTGAGGATTAAAAAGTCTAAAGTAATTTATAAAAAGATATTTCTTGCTTTTTCTTGCAAGTTGTATCATTTTTAATAATTCTTTTGCATTATTTGCACCTGGTTTTTCGATCATTATAATTTTTGTTGATTTATCATTAATTACATTTGTAAAGATTTTTGAAAAGGATGATATGCCAGTGCTGATTATCAGAAATTCAGGCTTGTCATTTTTTAATGCATTGTTAATTGAACTGTAAGTGTTGCAATTAAATTTTCGTTTAAATTTTTTTAAAACCCCTTTATTTTTATCTACAGCAGTTTTTATATAAAAATATTTTGAGGATTTAATAGCTTTTGCATGAGTTAAAATACTTTTTTTTCCCAAATCATATTTATATCCAATATTTCCTAATCCTATTATGCCAGTTGAAATTTTAGCCATTGTTTTTTCTTTTCACAATTCTATTTATATTTCTTAATTTCTTATTGAGTCTAAGAAAATTAATTACATCTTCACAGGAAAATAATTTATTTTTTTTTTTGTAAAAATGTTCAATAATTTTTTTTAATAATATATAATCTTTATGTTCATCAAGTGTCAGGCCCAGTTCTGGCCAATATATTTCTCTATTTGGCATTAGGTTTATAGTTTTAAAAATACTTGGATTTTTTCTTATATGTAACGTCACATGCTCTTGATCAAGTTTGTTTCTGGTCATTTTACTGGATTTAATTAGAGTTTTAAGTTTATAGACTTGTACATCCATTCCATCTGGATAACTTCTAATATGACAATTTGTTACATAATCAACTTTGTTACTCAAAAATATTTCCAAGCATTGATCTATTATTCTATAATCAATGATTGGACAGTCTCCGGTAACTTCAGTTATTAGATCCAGTTTATATTTCTTTGCAGCTAAAATGACTCTTTGCATAACGTTATACTCTGATCCTCTAAAAAAACTAATATTATTTTTCTTACAAAATTTAATTATTTCTTCATCTTTTTTATTTTTCGTAGTTGCAATAATTATTTTATCTATTTTTTTTACTCTCTTTAACCTTTCAACTAAATGCAATAAGAATGGTTTATTTGCAGCAGTCATAAGTACTTTCCCAGGTAATCGACTTGATGACATTCTTGCTTCTATAATTGCACCAATTTTCATTTTTTAAATTTATAATATCCTATGAAATCTACAGGTTTGTTTTTTTTATAGAGATATTGTTTTTTTTTTAAATATTCAAATTTCATCTTTGACTTAATAAAAATTTTTACCATTGCTTTATTATTAATCATAGCCCCACCTGTTACTTTTCTAATCTTTTTTGAGAAGAGATATTGAATCATAAGTTTCCAAGCAACCAATCCATATCCTTGATTATTTTTTCCAATTAAAATCCCT
>MDTD01031677.1_pt1 | contig 15124 bp, 13 predicted proteins | sample 811221 | NCBI WGS metagenome assembly MDTD01 (sample SAMN05326646, study PRJNA326480) | marine metagenome | isolation source: seawater | place: Pacific Ocean: South West | collected 2011
GTGAGGTAAGAGCTCACCGGTTTTTTGGTAACAAAAAACGCAGGGCAAACCCCACTGGGAGCAAGGTTAAATAGAGAAGACACTGCAAATAAGCTAAAAACCGTCTTTAGTTAGTCTTCTGGGTTAACCGCTTGAGCTTAAGTGAAAATTTAAGCCTAGATAAATGACATCTTAAATGACAGAACCCGGCTTATAGATTATCTGGCTAAACTCCAATAATATTGTTCTACTTTTGTACTATATTAAAAGTACAAACTTATTGACTATTTTCTAAAAACCCATACTATCCCAAATAATCCCATAATGGAGGGGAATTTGAAATTTTTAAATATTAAAGGTTTTTTAGAAAAGTATGTTTTTATCGAGTTTCGAAAACAAAATAGACAAGAAAGGTCGGGTATCTGTGCCAGCTACTTTTAGATCTCACTTAAACTCTATGGGATATAACGGATTTATTAGTTATCCATCATTTAATCACCCTGCACTTGAAGCTTGTTCTCAAGATAGGATTGAGAAGCTTTCTAATACAATAGACTCTTTAAATCCGTTTGAGGAAAAAAGAGATTATTTCGCCACATCTATTTTATCTGAGAGTGAAAATTTACAATTTGATACTGAAGGCAGAGTTTCTATATCAAACAAATTATTAAATCACGCCAAAATAAAAAATAATATTTTATTTGTAGGACTTGGTAAAACTTTTCAAATTTGGGAACCTAGAAATTTTGAAAAATTTAAAGTTCTAGCCAGAAAAAAAGCTTTTCAAAATAGATCAAACTTAAAATGGGAAAATAAACAGAAAGGGGAGTTGCAATGAGCATAAATGTTGGAGGAGGAGAACTAAGAGAATTAAAACCAAGAATTTTAGTAGTTGGAGTAGGAGGCGCTGGCGGAAATGCAATTAATGCAATGATTGAAGCTGGAATGCAAGGAGTAGAATTTGTTGCGGTTAACACCGATGCTCAAGATTTAAAAATGAGTAAAGCAGATGCTAAAATTCAAATAGGAATGAATTTAACTAAGGGTCTCGGAGCAGGCGCAAAACATGACATTGGACAAGCAGCTGCCGATGAGTCAATTAATGAAATTATAAATTATATTCAAGGAAGTAATATGGTTTTCATTGCTTCAGGAATGGGAGGTGGAACAGGAACAGGCGCATCTCATGTTATTGCAAGAGCTGCAAGAGAAATGAATATTTTGACAGTAGGAGTAACTACACTTCCCTTTTCGTATGAGGGACCAAAAAGAATGAGAAGAGCTGTTGCAGGCTTAGAGGAACTAAAAAGACATCTAGATACAACAATTGTAGTACCTAACCAAAATCTTTTTAAAATTGCAAATGAGTCAACCGGTTTTGAAGAGTCTTTTAGCTTGTCCAATGATGTTTTGAAACACGGCGTTCAAAGCATTACAGATCTGATGGTAAGACCAGGAATGATAAATTTAGATTTTGCAGATGTGGAAACAGTTATGAGTGCAAGTGGTAAAGCGATGATGGGAACTGGAGAAGCTGAAGGTGAAAATAGAGCTATGGCAGCCACTGAGTTAGCTTTAAACAATCCTCTTATAGATGAATATACTTTACAGGGTGCTAAAGGACTATTAGTAAATATAACTGGCGGAAGTGATATTAAATTATTTGAGGTTGATGCAGCAGTAAACAAGATTAGAGCAGAAGTTGACCCTGAAGCTGAATTAATTTTTGGAGCGATTAAAGACGAGAATATGAATGGTAAAATCAGAGTATCGATTGTCGCCACTTCTTTGAAAGGTTCTAAATTGCAAAATGACACCAAACCAATTTTAAATATTATTAATGGAACGCAAAATAGAGGTATTAATTTTACTGAAAATTTATTTTCCAAAAATAATGTTGAACAGAACGTTGTAGGCTCCATAGATGGGGCGACAGCTTTAAAATTAGATGAAAGTTATGAAATAAAAAACGATGAGGAACAAAAAGCTTTAATTGATAGTTTTGAGAGTAATGAGGAAAACGAAATAGCAGAGAGAACATATAGTAATGCATCTATCACTGATGAAATTCCTGCTGGAGTATCAATTGAAAGTGCATCTTACATCGAAAAAAACACTGACATCAAAACTAATCAAAATTTTGTTAATAATGAAGTGTTAAATAAAAAATCTGATGAAGAGTATACACCAAAACTTTTTTCAGAGGAACAAACCAATGAGGACCCTGAATTTACAGATCCAAACGAGGAAAATGAGAGTGAAAAATTGTTTGATCAAGACGTAAATGAGGATGAGGATTTTGAAATTCCTGCATTCTTGAGAAGACAAAAATTTTAATGATAAAATTAAAAATTGATGAATACTCAAATCTCATCGCTGGAATTTACCCATTTTCCAGTGATGTTAGGTGAAGTCATTAAAATTTCTTCTCCCTATAAAGGTGGTAATTTTGTCGATTGTACTTTTGGAGGAGGCAGTTATTCCAGGGCTTTACTTGAATTTCCAAACACTAACGTAATTAGCTTTGACAGAGATAAGTCCGTTGCATCTATCGCAAAGAAAATGGAGGAAAAATTTCAGGAAAGATTTCATTTTTATCAAATAAAATTTAGCCAAATAGATAAAATTATTAAAAAGAATTTAGACACCATTATATTTGATCTTGGAATTTCATCAATTCAACTAAATAATTTAGAGAGAGGCTTCTCATTTAAATCTAAAGAAAAACTTGATATGTCAATGGGTCTTTCAGAAATTTCAGCTCAACAAGTAATAAATAATCTAAGTGAAAAGGAATTAAAATTAATCATAAAAGTGCTCGGAGAAGAGAAAGATGCACCGAAAATTGCAAAAAATATCGTTAAAGCCAGATCTGAAAAAAAGATTACTAAAGTTAATGAATTAGTCAAGATTATTGAGAGAAGCAAAAAAAAAAATTTTACTTCAAAAATAAACCCAAGTACAAAAACTTTTCAAGCACTAAGAATATTTGTAAACAAAGAAATTACTGAACTAATTAACGGTATAATAAAAGCAACTAGACTTTTAAAACCTGGTGGCAAAATAATTATTGTAAGTTTTCATTCTATTGAGGACAAAATTGTTAAATATTTTTTTAGTAATTATTCTAAAAATAAATCAAAGCCGTCAAGGTATATACCTGAAAATGAAAATGATAATTTATCTTTATTCGAAAATTACGAGAGAAAAGTTATTAAACCTTCTGATAGTGAACTAAAAAAAAACCGTGCTTCTAGGTCAGCAAAATTAAGATTTGCTATAAGAAGTCAAAATAAATTTTTTTTTCCAGATAATTTTTTAAAAAAATTTAACAAATATTTAGAATTAGAGGCTATTAATGTTTAAATTAAGAATATTCTTATCAATTATAATATTTTCATTTTTATTAATATTTACCTCTTTCATAAAAAATCAGAGTAGAGAGATAGAAAAAAAAATTAATAATATTAGTAAAATAATTAACATTAGAGAAAAAGATTTTAATGAGACTCAATTAGATTTTTTTTATTTATCATCACCTTCAGTGCTTGAACAAAAAATCGAACATTTAGACCAAAAACAATATTCAATAATGGAATTTTCTAACATATTTCTAAGTATGAAAAATTTTTTAGATCTAGAAAAAAAACTTGTATTACAGAAAAATAATAATGGGAAAAAATCACAAAAAAAATAAATTTATTAATAAAAACCAAACAAGTTTCTTTTTTGAAGACTATTTGGAGTCAAATAAAAAAAAGAAGTTTTCACAAAATAATTACTTTATTCAAGATAGAATATACATCCTATTTTTTTTATTTTTTTCACTAATTTTTATTTTTAGTATTAAAATTATTAATATTTCTTTAGACACAATTGAGATTTTCAATTATGAAAATGGAACTGAAAAATTTCATTTAAATCGACGAGATATAGTAGATAGAAATGGTGAGTTAATATCCAGAAATATAAGATCTTATCATGTTGCTATTAATCCAAAACTTATAAATAACAAAGAAAACTTTCTGATTAAATTAAGAATAAACTTTCCAAATTTACCCATTAGGCAAGTTGAAAAAAAAATTGGTAAAGGCAAATATTTTTACTTAAAAAAAAGAATTAACCAAATTGAAAAGAAAAAATTTTGGCAACTAGGTGAAAAGGGAATCATTTTTGAACCGTTTCAATCAAGAATATATACTCACTCAAGTTTATTTAGCCACATAATTGGTCAGGTTGACTATGACAATTATGGTATTTCAGGGCTTGAAAAATTTTTTGATAAAGAATTGAAAAATCAAGATTTAATAAAAGAACCTTTAAAATTAACTCTAGATACAAATATTCAGCACTTAATTAATACAGAGTTAGATAAATCTTTGATTACTTTTGATGCAAAAGGAGGAGGCGCTTTATTAATGGACGTAGAAAATGGAGAAATTTTATCTTTAGTTTCTCTTCCTAACTTTAACATAAACAAGCGGGAAAGCTTAAAAGATGAAAGGTATTTAAACAAGATAACAAAAGGAGTGTATGAACTTGGCTCAATTTTTAAAACTTTTACAGTTGCTCTAGCAATAGAAAATGATCTCGTATCACCAAAGACTGTTATTAAAAATATACCAAGGTCAATTAAATGCTCCAAGTATGAAATCTCAGATATAAAAGAATTTCCAAAAGATTTGTCAGTAGAAGATATTTTGATACGATCTTCTAACATAGGAACGCTGCTGATAGCTAGAAAAATTGGTGAGGAAAAATTAAAAAAATTTATTAAAGAAACTCGTTTACTTTATAGCCCAGCTATACAGTTAGAGGAAGTGGGCAGTCCAATCAAATTTAATTGGGAAAATTGTAAATTAGAAACCATTTCTTACGGTCACGGTATTACCACAACACCTTTACAAGCTACAGCCGTCTATGCGGCATTAACCAATGGAGGAAAAATTATCAAGCCAAATTTAGTAAAAGTCAAGAATGAGAAAAAAAATAATAGACTAGTTTCAGAAGAGACCAGCAAAACAATAAATGAAATTTTAAGAAAAGTTGTTACAGATGAAGAAGGGACGGCAAAACTTGCAGATATACAAGGCTATAGAGTTGGTGGAAAAACCGGAACATCTCAGAACTATAAAAATAAAAATGAGAATTTAAACACCTTTATATCGATATTTCCATCGAATAAACCCAAATATGCTCTGCTTGTAATGCTTGAAAACCCCAAAGTCGCAAAAAATCTAATCTACAATTATAAAGGAGCAAAAATTAAAGCTTTTAGAAATGAGGCTGGCTGGAATTCAGTTTATGTTGCCGGCAAAATAATAAAAAAAATTGGACCAATTTTAGCCATAAATAGCAAAGACTTTAATCATCAATATGTTGTTGAAAAAACTAATTAAAAAATACTATTCAAAAAAAAAAAAATTAAAATAAAGGGACTATCAATTAATAGCAAGAAAATTAAAAAAGGTTATATTTTTTTTGCTATCAAAGGGAATAAGACTAACGGTGAAAAATTTATCAAGGAAGCTGTGTCAAATGGAGCAGCTGCTATTATATGCTCAGAAAAATGTAAATATACTAGTAAGCACATACCAATTATAAAAACAAAAAGTGTTAGAGGAGATTTAAGTAAAATTTCATCGAAATTCTATAAACTTAAACCTAAGAACATAATTGCAGTAACAGGGACTAATGGCAAAACCTCTGTAGCAGATATGTTTTACCAAATCTTGAATTTAAATAAAGTTCCCTCCGCTTCAATAGGGACTCTAGGGATAAAATATAAAGGGAAAATTATCAAATCAAATTTAACATCGCCCGATACAATATTTTTACATAAAATTTTGGAAAAAATTAAGAAGAATAAAATTGATAATGTAATCATTGAAGCTTCAAGTCATGGATTAGATCAAAAAAGACTTGATAATTTAGATTTTAAAGCTGGCATATTTACAAATTTGAGTCAGGATCACCTAGACTATCACAAAAATATGAGATCATATCTGAATTCCAAGCTACAATTGTTTAAGAAAAACCTTAGTGCAAATAAAACTATAATTTCTGATAAAAGCATTAAAGAGTTTCCACTTTTAAAAAAAATTTCCTTAAAAAGGAATATGAAATTAATTGATATTAGTTCGATTGAAGAAAGATTAAAAAATCAATCAATATTGGAACTAAATCAATTTGAAATTAAAAATCTTTCAATGGCTATAGCTGCAGCCAAATTATGTAAATTAACTGAAAAACAAATTTACAAATCATTAAGCAAAATTAAATCTGTTAATGGCAGATTGGAACATGTAAAAACGTTTTCCAATAATGTAAAAGTTTATATCGATTTTGCTCATACTCCAGATGCACTATTCAAATCGATACAATCATTAAAGAGCTCTCATGGAGAAAATATTTCATTGGTATTTGGTTGTGGAGGTGATAGGGACTTTAAAAAAAGACCCCTAATGGCAAAAATTGCTAGCGCTAACTGCAAAAAAATTTATGTTACTGATGATAATCCAAGGAATGAAAATCCAAAAAAGATTAGAGAAAAACTAGTAAAAAATATTAAGAATAAAAAATGTTTCAATATTGGAAATAGAAATAAAGCGATTAAAACTGCTATTTTAAAAGCTGAGCCAAATGAAACTATCTTAGTAGCGGGTAAAGGGCATGAAGTAGAACAAATTTACAAAAATACCATAATCTCAATTTCTGATAAAAAAATAATAAAAAAACTCAAATTAAAAATAAAAAGCTTATCAAAAAAAAAGCAGAATTTTTTACAAAATAAAATAATACTTAATGAAATTCAAAAAAAAGTAAAAGCAGAAAACTTTCATGGAATTTCAATCGACTCTAGAGTAGTTAAAAAAGATAATTTATTTTTAACAATAAAAGGAAAGAATAACGATGGAATAGAATTTATTGATGAAGCATTTAAAAAAGGTGCTAAATATATAGTCTCATCTAAAAAAATTAATAATCGTAAAAATAAAGTAATTAAAGTTTCAAATGAAATTAAATTTTTAAACGAATTTGCAAAAAAAAAAGAGACAGATCACAAAAGCTAAAATTATTGCAATTACAGGAAGTGCAGGCAAAACTTCTTTAAAAAATTTAGTAAAAAACTTACTTCAAAATTTCGGTGAAACTTTTTGTTCTCCAAAATCATATAACAATCATTTTGGAGTGCCTATAAGCTTATCACATCTTAGTACTAAGCATAAATTTGGTGTTTTTGAGGTTGGGATGAGTAAATCAGGTGAGATAAATAATTTATCTGAAATGATCAAACCTCATGTTAGCTTTATAACAAACGTTGGGGAGGCACATATTGAAAATTTTAAAAACCTAAAAGGCATAGCTGATGCCAAAGGTGAGATTATAGATAATACAAAAAAAAATGGTACAATAATTTTAAATCGTGATGACAATTACTTCAATTACTTAGAAAATAAAGCAAAATTAAAAAACTTAAAAATTGTTTCTTTTGGAATGAGCTCTAAATCTGATGTTCATCCAATTTCAATATCTAAAAATAAAAAAAATAGAAAATTAAAATTACAAATTTGTAGTCAAGTTTTAAACTTGAAAGTTGGTAATGTTAATATACATAATGTTTTATCATCTATAGCATTGCTAAAAGTATTAAATCTTGATTTAAAAAAGATAAAAAATTTTTTTGTTGCTTATCAACCAGATGACGGAAGAGGCAAGATACATAAAATAAAAAGATATAAAAAAAATTTCAAGCTAATTGATGAGAGTTATAATGCAAATCCTTTGTCAGTTAAAAATGCTATAGATAATTTTAATTTAATCAAAAAGAGAAATTTTAAAAAATACTTGCTACTAGGCGATATGCTTGAACTAGGTCGAAAATCTGACATTTTACACAAAGATTTGTCAAAAGTTATTAACAATTCAGACGTAGACAAAGTATTTATTAAAGGTGTCAAAACTCTTATTACATATAAAAATATCAGAAAAAATAAGCGTGGTAATATTTTTCAGCTAGAAGAAGATGTAGATTTTACTTTAAAAAATATTATAGCTAATAATGATTACTTAATGATTAAAGGTTCTAACGCTACTGGATTAAATAGTTTAAGCAAAAGAATAATCAAAGGAAATTAAATGTTGTTTCAATTTTTTACCTCACTAATTGAACAGTACTCTTTTTTTAATGTCTTCAAATATTTGACATTTAGAACTGGTTTATCAGTGATGACCTCTCTTGTAGTTGTATTTATAATAGGAGGTCCGCTTATAAAGATTTTCTCAGAGAAAATGATAACTGGCCCAATAAGGCAAGATGGACCAATTGACCATATTGTTAAAAAATCTGGCACCCCCACAATGGGAGGGGTAATAATTATTATTGGTATTATTTCGAGTACTTTGCTTTGGTCAGATTTGACAAATATTTATGTTTGGACACTGATATTCGTATCGTTAAGTTTAGGTGGTTTAGGTTTAATTGATGACATATTAAAAATAAAATTTAAAAATTCTAGTGGCTTAAAATCTAGATATAAGTTTACAGGCCAATTAATAATTGGAGCTTTAACTTTGGCCATATTGATAAAATTTTCTGAACATGAATATTTATTCGAGCTTTATTTTCCTTTTTTTAAGAATTTAGTAATACATTTGGGATTATTTTTTATTCCATTTGGTTTATTTGTAATTATCGGTGCATCAAATGCTGTAAATCTAACCGATGGGCTTGATGGATTAGCCACTGTGCCTGTGATGTTAGTAGCACTTTCATTCACATTAATTTCTTATGTTGTTGGCAATACAATTTTTTCTGAATACCTTCAAATTCAATATATACCAGACGTTGGCGAACTCTCGATTTTTTGTGGTTCAATTGTAGGATCTTGTCTTGGTTTTCTTTGGTATAACGCACCACCTGCTAAAATATTTATGGGTGATACAGGCTCGCTTTCTTTAGGCGGGTCTTTAGCTGCCATCGCAATTATTGTTAAACACGAAATTGTTCTGGCAATAGTAGGAGGATTGTTTGTTTTGGAAACTATATCAGTAATAATACAAGTTATATCTTTTAAGTTTACTGGTAAAAGGATTTTTAAAATGGCGCCAATACATCACCACTTTGAAAAAAAGGGTTGGGCAGAATCAACTATTGTAATTCGCTTCTGGATCATAGCTATAATCTTAGCTTTAGTTGGATTGGCCACTTTAAAACTTAGATAACATGATTTCAGAAAACAATTTACAAAAACTATCCTTTTTAGTTTATGGACTCGGTATAACCGGAAAATCTGTTGTAAAGTTTTTTGAAAAAAATAATATCAAAAACTACCAAGTATGGGACGATAAAGATAAAATTTTATTTAAAAAAAAAAGACCAAGTAATTTATCAAAAGTCTTTAAAGAAGTTAATTATATTGTTTTAAGTCCCGGAGTTAGTCTTAAAAATTCAATTAAAGGAAATAATTTATCTAAATATAAAAAAAAAATAATTTCAGATATAGATTTAATTTATTTAAGTAAAAATTTTTTTAAGAGCATAGTTGTAACCGGAACAAATGGGAAATCTACGACGTGTAAAATCATACATCATGTTTTAGAAAAAAATAATTATAAATCTTTATTAGGTGGAAATATTGGCACTCCTGTTCTCAGCTTAAATACGAAAAAAAATAGTTTTTTAATTATTGAAGCATCGTCCTTCCAACTAGCTCATTCAAAATTTATTCAACCTGATTATGCATTATTACTAAATATAACTAATGATCATCTTGATTGGCATGGAAGTATGAAAAATTATGTAGAATCTAAATTCAAGATATTTAAGAGTCAAACAAAAAACCAGTACTCAATTATTGGTGATAAATTAAAATCCATCTTTAAAAAAAAAAAAATTATTGGGAAAATTAATTGTTCCAAAAGTTAAAAATTATCAAAAGCTAAAATCTAAATTTAACAATTTTTATTTGAAATCTAGTATTAACGATGAAAATATGTCTTATGTCTTAGAACTGTTCAAACTTTTAAAAATAAGTGAAAAATCATTTCTTAAATCTTTAAATACATTTAGTGGTTTACCACATCGATATGAAATTTTTCTTAAAAAGAAAAATTTTGTTTTCATAAATGACTCTAAAGCTACTTCATTCGAGGCAACCAAGTTTGCTTTAAAAAATACAAAAAATGTGTATTGGATTGTTGGAGGTCTTCCAAAAAAAAATGATAATATAAATTTAAAAAGCCTTAAAAAAAATATTATCCGGTCTTACATAATTGGTAAAAATGTAAATTTTTTCAAAAATAAGCTTCAAAAGAGTATTAATTGCTTTGTTGCAAAAAATATAAAAAATTCCATAACTGCAATTTTTAAGGATATTAAGCTTTTTAATAAAAAAGAGAATAATATTTTATTCAGCCCAGCAGCTGCATCTTTCGATCAATTTAAAAATTTTGAAAAAAGAGGCGACGAATTTAAAAAAATAAGTAAAAATTATGCTAGGAAAATTATTTAAATTAACATTTATTAATTATTGGCGTGATATTGATAAAAAAATTTTCTTTTGTTTTATAACTTTATTCCTGCTAGGACTATTTTTTTCATTTTCATCTACCTCTTCACTAGCAGGGGAAAGACTAAATAAAGACTATTATTTTTTCTTTTCTAAACATCTATTTTTTACTTTTTTAGCATTGATTGTTATGGTTTTCATTTCTGCAATAGAAACCTCTCTTTTAAAAAAATTTATTATTCCTTTTTTTATAATTTCTTTTATATTTTTGGCTTTAGTTCCTCTTTTTGGTGTTGAAGTTAAGGGGGCTAAAAGATGGCTGGATTTTTATTATTTTAGATTTCAACCCATCGAGTTATTAAAACCTTTTTTCATCTTAGCCACAGTTAGAATTTTAACGCTCGAAAAATTAAAAAAATCAAAAATGAAATACTTTTTAAGTGTTTTATTATTATCATCTGTAATTATACTTCTAATTGATCAACCTGATTTAGGACAAACAATTTTATTAATTGGAAGTTGGGTTGCAACGATATTTATTTCAGGAGTTAATTTATTTTACGTTATCGGCTTTTTTTTGTTTTTTTTAATTTCATTAAGTTCACTTTTATTTTTAATGCCAGAAAAATTTGGTTACATTGTTAATCGCCTAGTATCTTTTGTTGATCCAAGCAAGGGTGACAAATTTCAGTCTTCATCTGCGCTTGATGCTATTAAACTTGGTGGTTTAAAAGGCCAAGGCATGGGCGAGGGAATTTTGAAGGATAGTGTTCCTGAAGCTCACACAGATTATATAATTGCAATAATTTCTGAAGAATACGGCTCAATAATCTCAGTAATAATAATTTTAATATTTTTATTTATTTCTTTTAGGATAATTAAAAATTGTATTAGCCAAGAAGATCAATTAATCAAAATTTCTCTCTGTGGTCTTTCTGCGCTTATGATATTTCAAACTTTTATTCATGTAGGTGTTAATACAAGTCTTATACCTACTACTGGTATGACTTTACCTTTTTTAAGTTACGGCGGTTCATCTTTAATTGGCAGCGCTATATTGGCCGGTATAATTTTAAATTATACAAAGAATAGAGTATTTCTTTATGATTAAAAAGATTAAAGTGATAATAGCAGCTGGTGGAACTGGCGGACATGTGTTTCCAGGTTACAATTTAGCTGAGCATCTTACAAAAAAAAACTTTGAGGTTATAATAGCTACAGACAAAAGGGGTTATAAATATTTAAAAAAATTTGATGGAGTAAAAATATCGATATTGCCATCTGCACCATTGATAATAAAAAACATTTTTACACTATTTTACTCTTCAATTTTAATTTTAATCTCCTTCATTAGATCTTTTATATTTTTAATTTTCAATAGACCTACGATCATTTTTGGAATGGGTGGATATGCTTCTTTTACTATTTGTATTGCCGCATATATTTTAAGAATAAAATTTGTAATTTACGAAAATAATTTGATAATTGGAAAAGCCAATAAGTATCTACTACCTTTCACTAAAAAGATTATTGTATCTAATAAAAAATTAGAGGGAATACCAATTAAATATCAAAATAAGATTGTGGAAATAGGCAATATAATTAAAAAAGAAATATTAAATTTTTCAAAAATAAATAATGAAAATATTGGTTTAAAAAAATTTAATATTCTTATACTTGGAGGAAGCCAGGCCGCAAAAATATTTGCTGAAAAACTTCCGATTATTTTTGAAGAATGTTTAAATTATGGAATTTCTCTTAAAATTTATCAACATTGTCTTTCTAATCAAAATGAAAAACTAAAATCGATTTATGAAAAATTAGATATAGATTTTGAAATTTTTAATTTTAGTCATAATCTGACTGATTACTTTTCAAAAGTTAATTTAGCAATAACGCGATCAGGTGCTTCGATTTCAGCAGAGCTAGTAAATGCAAATATCCCTTTCATTTCAGTACCTTTACCAACCTCAGCCGATGCTCACCAGCTAAAAAATGCGAATTATTATGCAAAGAATAATTTAGCCTTTTTAATAGAAGAAAAAGATATAAGCAATAAACTCTTCACTCTTATCAAAGACATTCATGGAAATATTTCTTTACTGGATAAAATCGTAATTAACCAGCGACAATATTCTGACAAAAATGTCTATAACAATATCGATAAACTAATAAAAAATATATTTGATGAAAAAAATTAATTTAGGACAAAAAGAAATTATTCACTTTGTTGGGATAGGAGGTATTGGCATGAGTGGTCTCGCTCAGATTATGAGTAATATGGGATTTAAAATTCAAGGAAGCGATCAAAATAAAAACAAAAATACCGTAAGCTGTTCAAAAGCAGGCATAAAAGTATTTATTGGTCACTCCAAAAAAAATGTTAAAAGTTCTACATTACTAGTTCGTTCGTCGGCTATAAAAAATAGTAACAGCGAAATAATCTATGCAAGATCTAAAAAAATACCTATTTACTCAAGAGCTGAGATACTTGCAGATGTAGTATCTTTAAAAAAAAATATAATTATTACAGGTTCTCATGGTAAAACAACTACCACATCCTTAGTTTCAAAAATTCTATCAGATCAAAAACTCGATCCTACAATCGTTAACGGTGGAGTAATTAATTCATTTAAAAGTAACGCAAAATTAGGAAAAGGAGAGTGGGCGATTTTAGAGGCAGATGAGTCTGATGGAAGTTTTCTTAAATTACCTATAAATTACTCAATTGTTACAAATATAGATTACGAACATATTGACTACTACAAAAATTTTAAGAATTTAGAAAATTCTTTTATGAAATTTATTGAAAAAACTCCTCCAACAGGAAAATCAATAGTTTGTGTTGATGATAAAAATGTAAAAAAGATTTTAAAAAAAATAAAAAATAAGAATATTCTCACTTATGGTGAGAACAAAAAAGCTAATTATAGAATTTCAAATATTAAATATAGAATTGATTATTCAAGTTTTGATTTAAGTTATAAGGATATTAAAAAAAATAATATTAAGATTAAAAATATACAATTAAAATTATTAGGCAAACATAATGTATTAAATGCTACTGCTGCTATAACTGCTTGTCTAAATCTTGGCGTTAATCACAATATAATTAAAAGATCATTAAAAAAATTTTCAGGTGTTCAAAGAAGAATGACAAAAATATTTACAAAAAAAGGTAATGATTTTTACGATGATTATGCTCACCATCCTACAGAAATAAAATCGATACTAGATGGTGTTAAAAATGTTTATAAGAATAGAAAAATTATTTCTGTTTTTGAACCACACAGGTATTCTAGAGTAATGTCCTTGAAAGAGGAATTTGCTAAATCTTTCAGAAAATCAAACTTAGTCCTTCTATGTCCTATTTACCCTGCTGGTGAAAAAAAAAATTTAAGGTTTAATACACTAGAGTTTGCTAATTTAATTTCTAAACTTTCAAGTATTCAGGTTGTAGTCATTCGAAATATCAAAGAAATAGAATACTTTTTAAAAAAAAATTTAATAAGTAACGAAATTATTATAGGAATGGGAGCCGGTTCAATTTCTAAACATATGAGGGATCTTAAAACCGTATTATGAGTCAAAAACAAGAATTGATAAATAAATTCTACAATAATATTTCTGATAATGCTAAGCTTGCTCACTATAGCTGGTTTAATCTAGGAGGACCTGCAGAACTTTTATTCAAACCAAATGATAAATCCCAGTTGATTGAATTTTTAAAAGAAAATAAAAAGAATAATTTAAAAATAACAATTCTAGGAGCGGGTTCCAATACCCTTATAAGGGATAAAGGTATTAAAGGAGTGGTAATAAAACTTAGTTCAAAATTTTCAAGAATTAATCTAATAAATAAAGATACAATTGAGGTCGGCGCAGCTGCACTCGATCGAAAAGTTTCCAACTTTGCTAAAAACAACAATATTAAAAATCTTGAATTTCTATCATGTATACCAGGGTCTATTGGTGGAGCAGTTATCATGAACAGCGGTTGTTATGGATATGATATTTCAAAAGTTTTAATCTCAATTAAAGTTATTGATTTTACTAATTGTGAAGAGCGAGAGATTAAACGGGATGATATTAAATTTTTATATCGAGGGACTAATTTGCCAAACAATATAATTATAACTTCTGTAAAATTAAAAGGTGAAACTGGTTTAAAACATGAAATTGAAAATAAACAAAATGAATTAATAGAGAGAAAAAAATTATCTCAACCAAGTCAAATTAAAACGTGTGGTAGCACTTTTAAAAACTATAGTACCGAAAAAAAAGCATGGGAATTAATTAAGGAAACAGGTTGTGATAAATTTAAGGAGGGAGACGCTTTAATTTCCAAAAAGCATTGTAATTTTTTTGTTAACAATGGGAAAGCTACTTCCACTGATATAGAAAAACTAATCAACAAAGTTAGACAAGCAGTTGTTGATAAAACAGGGGTTAATCTAGAATTAGAGATTAAAATTGTTGGTGAATAAAAAAAGATTTAAAAAAGTACTAGTCGTACTTGGCGGGACATCAGGAGAGAGAAAAGTAAGTCTTGATAGTGGAAAAGCATGTATTAAGGCCTTAAAGAAAAAAAAATACTTAGTAAAAATATTTGATCCAAAATTAAAAAATTTTAA
>MDTD01027864.1_pt1 | contig 15123 bp, 19 predicted proteins | sample 811221 | NCBI WGS metagenome assembly MDTD01 (sample SAMN05326646, study PRJNA326480) | marine metagenome | isolation source: seawater | place: Pacific Ocean: South West | collected 2011
CAAATAGAACAATATCACAACAACCATATGCTGGTGTTATGTTTAAATCTCAAAACGGTTCTACTTGGACTGCTGAACAAAATGAAGATATTAAATTTACAATGAGAAGAGCAGAGTTTGAAAATGTTACAGGTTCAATTACATTATCAAACGATACATTGCCATCAAGAACATTAAAAACTAATCCAATTAGAACAACTAACTCATCTGGTGTTATCAGAGTTTTCCATCCAAACCACGGTATGCATGGTACATCAAACAATGTTACAATATCAGGTTTAGCGGCTGGCTCTTACAATGGTATTGCTCATTCAGATATAAACGGAACATATACTAGTATTTCAAATATAACTTTAGATAGTTACGATTTAACGACCTCAGGAACAGCAACAGCAACTGGAGATGTAGGTGGCACTACCGTTGTTGCTACACAAAATAGATTGTACGACTTGTTAAACTTAAACTTATCAACAATGAGTGTGCCAGGAACAAGTATTGCATTTAATATTAGACCAACAACCGGTAAATCAGTTCATGGTGCAGAATCAGAGTTTGCATTGACGGCTGCTGTAAACTCACAATCAGTTATTGCAAACGATAACATTTACTTTACTTCACCTAAAATGGTTGCAAGTGAGATAAATGAAACTAACGAGATGAATGGTCAAAAATCATTTTTAGTTAACTTAACATTCTCAACAACAAATACTAAATTGTCACCAATACTTGACACAGCAAGAATGAGTGCCTTTGTAGTTCAAAATAGAATTAACAATCCTACATCTGGTAATACTCCAGACTTTGTAGCTGATACAGCTGCAACTGGTGGTTCATCAGCTGCTCAATACATAACTAGACCGATTGTTTTAACAAATGCTTCTTCAGCATTAGATGTAAGATTGACAGCAAACATTCGTTCAAGTTCAGATGTAAAAGTATTCTACAGAGCTTCTAGTTCAGACGAAGTTAGAAATATTAATGATTTATCGTGGAGACCTTTCAACGCAGACGGTGGTCCTGATACTCAATTAGTTCCTGCCGAAGATGATATTACATTTAGAGAATACAAATATTCTGCTGAAGCAATACCATCATTCACAGCGTTTCAAATTAAAATAATTATGAAAGGGTCAATATCTTCATATCCTCCTAGAATCAGAGATATGAGAGGTATTGCATTGGCAGTATAATGAGTGATAAGTTTGTAAAAGTTGAGGGTCATTCTAATTTAGTAAGAGCTGTTTCTACAAACGCAATTGTTAACAATAGTGTTGCTGAATATGAAATTTATATGCAGAGAGTTAAAAGTAGAGAAGAACAAGGCGACAAAATTAGAAATGCGGTAAAAGATATAAATAATTTAAAGGCCGAATTAAGAGAAATAAAAGGTTTATTAAAAGAGATTATCAATGGCAGTTAGACAAATAGCAATAACAGATACACTAGAAACATTTAGACAGCAGTTCAATGCTCTGTCTGGAACAGACTTTGGTGATATCGCAACACTAGACTCTTCAATCGCTTCTACAAGTATTGTAGGTGCAATGAATGAAGTTGTTAGTCTTGTTACATCTGCCGAAGGTATATTTGTTGAAGACGCCTCATCATCAAGACAAGTTTTAGGTGCAGGTGAAACTTTAAGATTTTTTGGTACATCAAATCAGTTAGACATGACCGTATCAGCACCTGATACCGTTACCGTTTCATTAACAAACAATGTTACAATACCAAACAACTTAACCGTAACAAACGCTTTAGACGCTGTTTCAGTTTCAGCAGGCACAATAACAGGTACAGGTGGTACTCACACTTTAGGTACTATTGAATTATCTGGTAACGAAATTAGGTCTACTGATTCAACAGAGTTGAAAATAAATGACAACTTTCAAGTATCTGGAATTATAAAAAGTGGTGATACAAGAATAAATCCATCAGCTACCGTAAATATTGATTCGCTTACAGACAATTTAACGGTAGGTTCTAACTTGACTATGGCACAAAATAAAAATATTTTATTTGAAGGCTCTTCGGATGATACTAACGAAACTACATTAACCGTAGAAAATCCAACAGCTGATAGAACGATTACTTTACCTAACTCAACTGGTACCGTGGCATTGACAAATACTACAGGATATGCTTCCTCTAGTATATTTGCTAATATCGCAACTTTACAAATTTTCAATAGTTCAGGTACAGCAGTTAAGACTATAAAAGGTTCAGTAAATTAAAATGATGGAAAAAGATTATGGCAGTAAGAACACCTTTATACAATAACAACGGCAATCTACAAGACATGAGCACCTCTATGGTGACTGCTCTTGTCAATCAAACAATATATCAATACTCACTTTTACCAGGTACTTCTTTATCAGTTGTAAACTCTGGTGGTTCTTTAGGTAGTATTACAGATACAAGATTACAAGCTGGTGTTAGTTCTAGTGGTGTTTCAAGTTTTCCTAGTGAAGCTTCTACAGCAGAACCAAATGTTGTTACGGTAACTTACGCTAAAATAAATCAGGTGAAAGCTGCATTTACACCTACTGCCGATACAGGTAGAACATGGCCAGTTTATAGAACATCATCAAACGATATTCAAGCAATGTCATTACAAGATGTCAAAGATACTTTTTTACACCCAGCTATTGACTCTTTAGTTTCAGGTAGTACAGGTTCAGCTCAAGGTGGTACTTATTTTATTGCTACAACAACTAGTGTTGCAGGTGCAACTTTAGTAAGTAGTACACCTGTATTTTCAGACACACGAGCAAATGTATCTGCTTATACAGCAGGAGGTATTCCTGAAAGTACAGACCAACCACAAACTATAACAAATTATTATTTACATAGATGTAATGGTGCAAATAGCACATACACAAAACCAATGTTCTTAACATCTTCATTTGATATTCAAGAATATTCAGACGCAGGTTGGGCTGCCTTAATTCAAGAATGGATTAGATTTACAGCCGCTCAATCAAGTGATGGTTACCAAATAAATTATAGTTTATCTGCCGGTACTAATAGAGGTTCAGGTATGGGCGATACGAGATTAAATGGTTCTGGTAATTATCAACAAAGATTAATAAACGCAAACGATTATAGAGCTCAGGAGTTTCCAAACGGAACAGCAGTAAATATTAATACATACTATTTAAAAATACAAAAAATTTAATTATAAACAAGGTGATTATGAATGAAAATATTATTAACGGGTAGTGAAGGTTTTGTAGGAAAGAACATAAGAGAAAAATTAAAAGAACACGAATTTGTTTGTGTAGATAAAAAGATAGGTCATGATGTTATGACCTGTCATTTACCAGATGATGTTGACGCAGTAATTCATTTGGCCGGTAGTTCAGGTGTTAGAACGAGTTTAGATAACCCTACAGAATACTGGAAAAATAATGTAATTGCTAGTCAAAGATTATTTAAATTTTACAAAAACAGAAAAGTATTTTCCGGCGCTGGAAAATCTTTTAAAAAAATTAGAATATTATATGCGAGTTCTAGCACGGCAAAAGAGCCCTGGAAGAACCCTTATGCTATGAGTAAATATGGCATGGAATTGGTAGCACCTAAAAATAGTTTAGGTATGAGATTTACTACCGTTTACGGACCTCAAGGTAGACAGAATATGATGATACCTAAAATAATTAGGCGTGATGTAGAGTGGGTAAATTGCGACCATCATAGAGATTTCATACATGTTTATGATGTTATTGAGGCAATTAAATTATTATTAACAAAAACTATAAATGGTGTAATTGATATAGGCACAGGAAAGACGGTTTTTTTAAGAAAATTAGTGGAAGACTTTGGTATTAATGCAGAAAATAAATTAGGTAGTGAGATGGAAAGAATTGATAACAAAGCAGACGCTGATATCTTGTATAAATATGGATGGAAACCTACACACGACTTATACAAATATATAGAAAGTGAAAGGTTAAAAGGACTAAATTAATGTTAACAGAAAACTTATTAAAAGAACATCTAATTACTGCTTATTATATTGACAATGAGCGTAAACAGATTGAAGTTTTGACACAAACTGAAGACGGTAAGGCTATCACACCGACTATTATAGAATCTGACCCTAATCACCCTTACTACAAACTACTGACCAAACATATTTCGGAAGAAGAGCTTTTAGAAATTACTCATCAAAGAAAAAAGAATGAATTAAAAGCATATAAAAAGATGGTCTTGAAGTTAGCTAAAAAAGACGGTCTAGTTTATGATGTAAATGAAATAACAAAAAATTTAGAAAAATCTCCAGAAAAATTATCCACACTAATCAAATTTTTCTTTGATTTTATTTTTGGTAACACATTTGATAAAGATAAACATAAAGATATTTTATTCGGTCTAAAACTTGAATTGTTTGAGAAAGAACAAATTAAACAATGTGATAATAGAGAATTAAAGTCTTTAATGAGAAAGGCAACAACTCCCGAAGAAGTTATTAGGATTGCTGTTCAAATGTTAGACCATGAAAATACAAAGCAAAAAAACTCACAAAAAGCTTAGTAGAATAGATGTAGGCGACCCGAACAAAAAGGTCGTACCTGTATCTCCACTACAAAAGGATAAACCTGATATTGGTAACATGTTAGATAGTGTTATCAGTAAAAAAGGTAACTTCTTTTGTTCTCAGCCATTTATTCACATGTATATTCCAACTTATGGTTTAGCACACCCATGTTGTAATACTACAATGAATGTTAAAAAACACATATCAGAAATAGGCATTGAAGGAGTTTGGAATGAACCAGAGTTAGCCAACTTACGAGAAGAGATGGCGAATGGTCATAAAAAAAGGGACGCCACAATTGCAACTTGTTATAGATGTATTGAAACTGAATGGAGAGGTTTTGGTACGCCAAGAATGGCATATAACAATGACATGAAAAAAGATAAAGAAGAATTAGCTGAGTTAGACAGATTAATCAAATATGTACAAGATAATCCAGGCGCAAAATATCCTGTGCCTGATAAAATACACACAGCACAAATTAAAGTATGGGGTAATTATTGTAATCTAAAATGTTTAATGTGTTCAGCGGAAGATTCCTCAGGAGTTGCTGAAGAGTGGATTGCTTTAGGTGAATATACGCCATCACAAATTTTAGAAAGGTCAGAAATAAGGTCTGGCTCTGAAATGCCTTTTTCATATCCTAGAATCAGTTATGAAGACAATAACATAAATGAAGAAGAGTTTTGGCGAACAATTAAAAAGACAAAAAGAATACAATTAATTGGTGGTGAGACCTGGTTGATAAAACAATATGTACAAATTTTAGAGAGGTGTGTAAAAGAAGGCTGGGCAAAAGATAAAAAAATATTTGCATTTTCTAATAACTTTGGTTATCCTAAAATGAAATACATTTTTGATTTACTAAAACATTTTCAGCATGTTCATTACAAATGCTCTATGGAATTATGGGGTCATAAAAACGATTATATCAGATATCCTTCAAAATGGCCTGAAGTTTACAGAAATATAAAACTAATGGCGGCCTTACCAAATGTAGGTATGGGTTTTGCATTTACTCTAAATCCTTTGAATATAGGTTATGTTGATGAGGCCGTAAAAGGCGCCGAAGAATTTGGTAAAACACCTAGTTTCTTTAATTTAACAAGACCTACTTGGTTTACTTTGAAAGGTTTACCACCTGATATAAGAGATTTATATTTAGATAGACTATACAAAAATAGTTATGATATAATTGAAAAAATTAAAAAGCCTCTTGACTATCTTGAAAGTTTGGAGTGGGACGAGTTTCAGATGTACCAAATGATATCAAAGATAAAGGCAAGAGATAAATTAAGAGGCGACAATATTTTAAAATATTTTCCAGAGTGGACGCCTTACTTTAAAAAAGACGAATACTATGGAACAACTATTAAGAATTGATAGTGAAATAACTAATAGATGTAACGCAGCTTGTCCGTTATGTGCTAGAACAGGCACTTTTGGCGCTGGAGTTTCAGAGGTTTTATTTAAAGGTGGTTACAAAGATTTACCTTTAGACTTTGTTGATGATATTATCAATTCAGATAGTGCAATAGATTTAAAAAAATGGTCTTATTGTGGAAATTATGGCGACCCTTTCATGCACCCAAAGGTATATGATATTGCAGATAAAGTGGCGTCAAAAGATATTAAACAAATCTTTGATACTAATGGTGGTATGAGAGATAAAGTTTTTTGGTCAGAAATGGGCAAATTTAAAAGTTTAGAAATTAATTTTGCGATAGATGGTTTGTCTGATACAAATGAAATTTATAGAGTTAAAACAAATTTCAATAAGATTATGGAAAATACAGAGGCATTTATAAAAGCAGGTGGCAAGGCTAATTGGGTATTCATTGTATTCTCTCACAACGAACATCAAGTAGAAGAGGCAAAAGAGTTATCTAAAAAAATTGGTTTTAGAAACTTTGAATATAAAATAAGTACAAGAGGTTTTAATTTTAATGTGGATGCAGGTAAATCGCCAGACGCACCAAGAACAAAAGAGATTAAAGTTCATAAAAAAGTTAAAACAAGTGCTGATATTAAAATACCTAAAGATAAAAAATTCAGATTAAATGAGATAGTTCATAAAGAGGTAAATTGTAAGGCAATATATCAAAATCAATTCTTTGTTACACCTGACCCATGGATATTACCATGTTGTTATGTTCATGCTGAGGTTGCCAAAAGGACGCATGGCGTGTATAAGAAGGATTCCGAGTTCTTTGATTTTATGATAAATAATAATGTAAAATATGATATGACTAAAAATAGTTTTGACGATATAGTTACTTCTTACAGAGATAATCTTGATGTATTAAGAAGTCATTGGAAAAGTAGAAGAGTTACTATTTGCAATAAAATATGTGGAAGTAATAGAGCGAATAAGACTATAAGATATAATTAGGAGTTATAATGAAATATACTAGTGAAGCTGGTGATTTAGATTTTTGGGATCCTTATCCTAAATTAAATGATTTCAAAAAGATAGGCATTAATTTATCAGGCGGTGCCGACTCTGCTCTAGTTATGTTTATGACTTGCAGAGAATTAGAAAAAAGAAATTCAGACGCCATGATAGTTCCCATTACAGGTGTTGATAAAACTAGACCAACTAATATTTGGAATGCAGAGGAAATTGTTTTGCTTTTTAAAGAGATGTTTCCTATGGTAAAGTTTGCTAATCACGAAGTTAATCACTATACAAAAGACCATGAAAAAGATAAAACAAATAAACATAAAAAACATGAGAGTAAATTATGGTCAGAAAAGAAAATTGATGTTTTGTTTCACGGCAGGTCAGCAAATCCACCTGAAGATGTTGCAAAGGCAAATAATCTATTTTTTAAAAGAGAAGAAAGAAGAGATAAACATGGACATGAAAGAGTGCCTTATCACGAAAACCATAACAAGCCTTTTTACTGCCCTTTAGAATATCTTGACAAAAGATTTGTTGCTGAACAATATAAGAAATTTAATTTGTTAGATAATTTATTTCCTATCACAGCTTCATGTGTAGAATACGCAGACAAGACAGATAACTTTACAAAACCATGTAAAGAGTGTTGGTGGTGTAGAGAAAAAAAATGGGCTTTTGGAATGTATGACGGAGGTGTAGTGTGAATTTTCCCGAAGATATAACACATACTTATTCTAATCAAGTTACATTTAGAGAAATAGTTAGAACCGAAAAAGTACCTAGTGTAGTTAATGTATATACGGTGCCATGGGATAGTTTTGAAATGATGACAGACATGTCACCAAACTATGATAAAGGTATAATTACGGTAATCAATAGGCCTAGAAATGTTTATAGGATGCATGAAGAAGTTAAATGGTCATATTATTATGATGAACATATTTGTTTAAATGATAAATTATATGACAACTGGGAAAAATTTAAATGGAAAAAATATAAATCAAGATACTTAAATTATTTGGGTAAATTTTATAATCATAATTGGGTAATTGATAGAGAGTTGACACTATTTACTTCTATGGTGGCAATGTTAAAACATAAAGGTGCTAAAACAATAAACTTTTACAGACCTAGAAAGAAAGAATTTTGGGCAGATAAAGGTAATACTTGGTTTCATACAGATTGGCCTGATAAGTTAATTGAGAAACACCCATTATCAGCAGTATTAGAAGATAATGATAGTGTAAAATGGCATGACACACTAGAAGATAATAAAAAATGGAAACAAGATAAAGTTCAATTTAAATGGAAAGATAGAGAAAAGAAACTAGACTAATGATTAAAATTTGTTGTTTATATTTTGAAAATACAGATTGGCTTGAAGTCAGTCCTGAATTTAAAGATAAATCTGGACCTATGTACACGCCAGATTATATAGAAAAGTTGTACAATGGATTAAAAGAAAATTACAAAGGCGATTTTGAGTTTATATGTTACTCTGATAATCCAAATGTTAAGGCAGATAGAGTAATACCTTTACCTAGAAATACAGAGGTTAAAAGACATTGGCACAAACTACAATTTTTTGACCAAGAATTCATAGGCGAAGGCGACATTATAGTTCTTGATATTGACCAGGTTATCGTAAGTGATATTACAAAAATGATTGAATATCCTGTAAAACCAGGCGAATTAGTTTCTTATACAAAGTGGTGGACAACCAACGATAAAAACATTCCGATAAACGGAGGTTGGTATAAATTCAAATCAGGTACATTAAGATATGTTTGGGACAAATTTAAAGCAAGACCTGAATATTGGCAACTATATTACTATAAAAATAAAACGGTAGATTACAAATATTATGGTGAACAAAATTATGTGTATGATACAATTGTTGAACAAGGTGGTGGAATATCTAAAATGCCAGGTAGATGGATTGCAAAATATGATAAAGAACCTGAAAAGAATTTGCGTTATAATAAACTCTACATGGATAAATTTGATGAGCCTTACATGATACTAGGTGATGGTCTTAATGATAGTATTAAGATTGTTCACTTTGCAAATGTATGGAATAATATACACGAAAATAAAGATGAATGGATTAAGGATTTCTGGAAATGATAAGAGTTATTTGTGTATGCACAGGTACAAAATATGATGAGTGGTATGTAGAAAATTTAAAACATATGATAGACACTTATTCAGGTATCAAGTATGATAAGTTTGAAGTTATGAGAGAGAATAGATATGATGATGAAAGAGGAGTATTTAACAAGTTATTAATATTTGAAAAATTTAAAGATGGTCAGAATATATACTTTGATTTAGATATATTAATAAAAGGTGATGTAAATAATTTTTTAAGAAAAGACTTTACATTGTGTTCAGCATGGTGGAGACCTGAATATCATACACCGTTAAACTCCTCTATCATGTCTTGGCAAGGCGATTGTTCTTGGATACATGATGAGTTTATGAAAGACCCGGAATACAACTTATTTAAGTATAGAAGAGGTATGGACCAATTCATCTATGAGAATATAAAAGATTATAAACTATACGAAGATAAAGATGGTTTTTGTTCTATTCAAACAATAGATTATGAATACAAATATAATATCTATCTGTTTAATCAAAGAGGAACAGATATGAAAAAACATGGTTGGTATGAAAAATATTTTAAAAGCAATATCTAAATCTCTAGGTAATGAAATTACCGAAGACATGGATTTATTAAAAGTTATAGGTAAAGTAACTAATAATAAAGATGTGAAATCTATTGTAAATTCTGTAAACTCTAATCAGGTGATGAGTAAAGAGTGGTTGGTAGATACTATAAAACCAAAACTAGAATTGATGGATAATCCTAGAATATGTGTGGCAGCTGGGTGGTATGGTCAACTAGCAGATAGATTAAGAGAATATACAGATGAAAAAGTTGTATCATTTGACATGGATCCAAAATGTGCTGAGATTGGTAAAATACTTTATCCTGAAGTAAAGTTTGAAACACAAACTATAGAAGAGTTTGACCCAACAAAATTTGATGTAATTATTTGTACCTCATGTGAACACATAACAGATAAGACAATAAATGATTTCATAGCAAAAAGAAAAAAAGTTGGCCTGAATAGAAGTAATAAAACATTTGTGGTTTTACAAAGTAATGATTACTATGGTCTTGATGAACATGTGAATTGTAAAAGAAACTTAAATGAGTTTAAATGGTCAATTAAGATGAATATAATAAATAGTTTAGAAAAGAGAATTAACGATAAATTTAATCGCTTTATGTTGGTAGGTTATTAATGAAATACGATTTAGATAAAATAAAAGAAGAATTAAAAACTATACCTTGGTATAAAAACCAGATATATTTACAAGGCTCATCAAAAGATATGGACCCAATAGAACCTACTATTGGTCAAAATTATCTAGTGGTAGATGAAACTGAAAGTAAATATAGTGTGCCTTTATTTGACATACCTTATATCAACGGTATATTAGAGGAACACAAACTAGTTAGAACAAGATTAATGAGAATGAAACCTAAAACTTGTTACTACTGGCATAATGATAAAACAAAACGATTACACATACCAATAGAAACACACGAGCATTGTTTTTTATTGTTAGGTGACGAGAGGGTGCATTTACCAGCAGATGGTACGGCATATGTTATAGACACAACTCAAAAACATACAGCTTTAAATTGTTCAAAGATAGACCGTATTCATATTGTTGGCGCATTTCAATAGATGTACGACATGGTCATTACTTCTCTTCCTGGCATGGATAGAGATAAACCTGCTCCAGGTCCTGCCTTTCTAAAAGGTTATCTTGAAACAAAAGGTTTTAAAATAAAAGTAGTTGACGGCAATCAACTTGATACTTTAGATAATATTCACAAAGAAATATCTCAATACAAATTTAAGTGGTTAGGCATATCTGTATTTTCATATTTGCAAAAAGATGACGCATTAAAATTAGGTGAAAAATACGATAATGTTTTATTTGGTGGTTCAGGCGTTGATGTTTTTTGGCCTAGAAAACATTTTATAGTTGGTGAAGGTGAATATGCATTAGTAGAATTTTTAAATGGTAATTTAGATTATCCAGGAATAAATGGCAGACAACCTGAACAAATACAAGACATAGAAAATTTACCACCTCCTGATTATTCAGATGTAATACACAAACACAATTATGATACAGCGATAATATCTGGTTCAAGAGGTTGTGTTAGAAAATGTACCTTTTGTGATGTTATGACTATATGGCCAAAGTATAAGTGGAAAACTGGTAAAAAAATAGCAGATGATATGCATGAAGTCGCAGAGAGGACAGGATTAAAGAAAATAGGTTTTTCTGATTCATTAGTAAACGGTTCAATGAAACACTTTAGAGATATGTGTAAAGAGTTGGCAAGTAGAGAAAAGAAGATACAATGGAACGGACAATTTATAGTTAGAGGTGCTAAAACTTTTTCTAGTGATGACTTTGATAATTTAGCAAACTCTGGTTGTAATGGTTTGACAATGGGTATTGAATCAGGTAGTGAGAAAGTTAGAGACCATATGAGAAAAAAGTTCTCTAACGAAGATATAGATTATTTTATGACAAATCTAGGTGACAGAAAAATTAAAATGAAAATGTTACTCATAGTTGGTTACCCTACAGAAACCGAAGAAGATTTTGAAGAAACTTTATCATTACTAAAAAGATATAAAAAATATGCAAAATATATTAGCGTATCTCCCCACATGATGTTGACTTATGCTAATACACCATTAGATTTTGACCATAGAGATTTATATGATACAGAGGGCTTTCATTGGAAAAATGACATATCAAATTATGGTATTAGACTTGAAAGATTTAAAAAGGTCTTTGAAGTAGGTCAACAAATGGGTTACAAGTTTAACAAACACGCATTAGATAAGATTGAAAAGTTTGATAAGTTACAATATCAAAGTTAAAAGTATTTTCTAAAACCAATATTAATATTTCTATCATATTGATTATATCCGTCAGGTCTCTCATATCTTTCATTAAATAGATTGTTTATACTCCAAAAGAATGTCGTATTATCTTTTGTAACATTATAACCTATATCAAAAGTATCTACTGCTTTCATATCTTTTCTTGCATATGTTGAAGCGTCAATATCTTTATGTTCACCATAATAATTCCAATCAACATAGAAATTGTTGTAATACATTGTTGCAGTATTTTGCCAATTAGGTCTTCTTAATTGGTCTTTGCCATCACCATCTTTAGACACCGTATAAGATAACTTGTTATGAAATTGTATTTGTTCAAAGTTGTATGTGTTGTTAAGTTCAAAACCGTGTTGTTTACTTTTTTTGGTATCATTGACATAGGTATTACTTTCATATTTTAATAAGTTATCTATTTCAGATTCAAAGTAAACAAATGACATATCTTCTTCTTTGATACCTAACTCCCATGTTCTTGATTTTTCAGGTATCAGATTTTCATTACCTAGAAATCCGTAGTTGTTTTTACCATACATCTCATAGACCGTTGGCGCTTTATAACCTGTAGCATAACTAATATGAACACCATTATTTTCAATTGCAATTCTGCCAGTTGTTTGGTCGTCAAATGTATTAGGTGTATCATGTCTTAAACCTGTGTGTATAAAAACACCATTGTCAAGTTGATTATCAATATTAAACCAATAACCATGATTATGTCTTTCTTTATCTACATTAGAATCATAACCTGCTATGTTAGTATCAAAATCTATTTCTTGTAGATTATGTTCAAAACCTGTGGTCATATCAATATTATTTTTTAGATGAAATGTATGACTAGCGATAAATGTTTCTTGGTCAGAATTGTAAATATCTTTTGTGCCTTTATCGTCATATGTTCTTTTGTGTTTAGTCTTTTGAAATGAAAACTCTGTATCTTTACTTTGTAGAGAGATGTATTGATTGTTAAAGTCCCAATCGGAAGTATAATTTGTATAGTCAGTAGATTTATCTAAATCAGATTTATTATTAGTTTGTATTAAATTTGATTTCAATACCCATTTGCCTAGAAATTTCTCTATCTGAAAAATATAGTTTCTATCAGACAGGCCATCTTTTTCAGTACCGTCAACAACTGATATACCATCAGCAGTTTCATTTTCAATTCTAAAGTCTATGATAAAGCCTTTTGAGTAATCTGCTTTACCTAATTTAATAATCTGTTTTTTATGACCGAAACTACCGCCTGATAATTCAATGTAATTATCTCCGTTTGCTTGAGTTACCATATTGATAACACCACCGATTGCATTAGGTCCGTAAACACTACCCATAGGTCCTTTTATTACTTCAACATGATTAACACCTAAAAAACTATGAGCAAATAAATCTTCCGTACCGTTAGGTGTAGAATTGTCTTGAATTGATATGCCATTCAAAGTAATTAAAGTATGATTTGAATTTGTACCTCTCATAAATGTAGATGTCAATTGTCCGTCAGGTCCAGATTGAACGACATTTAAAGAAGATACTTTTTGAATTGAATTTTTATCTGGCGAAACAACTTCATATGAATATGTTTTGTGTGTAAGGTCGCTAGAGTTTCTAATAAATGATTTGCAGATATAAATTATAAGATTGCCTTGTTCATCATATTGAGGTCTATCGCCTCTACAATCATCTGCCTTTGCTGTAAAACTAATTAGTAATACAAATAATGATAATAATATTTTATACATAATTTTCCAATCATAACACATATCAAGGTAGATACCAATAAATTCAAATCAAATGGTATTGCCTGAATATAAATTTGTAATAAGTTGCCACCGTATGATAACCACACAGCGAAGTTGACAACAATGTGCCAAATAAGAACACCTAAAAATGTTGCTAATATAGTATTACTTATATATCTTCCCAGCAGTACAAATATTAACAAACAACTATATACAGGTATCATCAATCCATGAAAACCTAAAAATATATCTTTGACCAGCATAAGTGATACTGGAATGAAATATTGTATGTTATGATTTTTAGTTACACTAGGTAATAACAAAGCAATCGCAAACAACGGCGTTATATTCATGGTTTTATTTATATCATGTTTCCTAGAAAAAGTCAATGTCCGGTCGTATAAATAGTATTAAAAGGAGTATTTTTTATGGCTATAGTAATAGATGGACAAGAGTATGACGACTCGAAATTCAGTCCTGAATTGAGGAATTACATCACCTCTAGGCAAGAGTTACAAGTAAACAAAACTAGATTGAATTTAGAGTTAGAAAAGATAGATGTTCTAACGGAGCACTTTAACAAAAAAATCGTAGATTTATTAAAAAAAGAAGCAAGTACAGAGATAAAGACAAAGTAACATGGCTGCCATTGCAAACTTAACAATAGACCAAGGTGCTAATTTTACCTCGGATGTAACCGTCAAAGACGCAAATGCTAACGCATTTAATTTGACAGGATACACAGCTAGAGCAAAAATGGCAAAAGGTTACTCTTCTACAAGAACAAGAACAGACTTTACATGTACAATCGCCGGTGACGCAACAACAGGAGTTGTGGCGTTATCTTTAACAGCTGCTCAAACAGCCGCTTTAGATGACGGCAGATATGTCTATGATTTAGAAATAGAACAAACTGGTACTGGAAATGTTACCAGAGTTATAGAGGGTGTCATTACCGTGAGACCTAATGTAACGACTTAAATCTTATAAATATAGACGAGGGAGAGCAAAATGCCTGATATTACAGCTAAAATAAATGTAAACACATCAGCGGGACCAGAAAAAGTATCAGTTACTTTGCCTTCAGCTCAAGCAGCTTCTAATAGTTCTTTACAATTGAAACTATTAGGTGATGTAGATACATCTACTTTAGATGATGGTGCTTTATTACAATATAGGTCTAGTGATGGTAAATTCGTAACAAGAACGGAGATTATAACCTCTACTGGTACGCTGTTATTTAATTGTGGGAGTTTTTAACAAATGGCAACAATAATTCAAATTAAAAGAAGTTCGGGTACTACATCACCGAGTACGCTGAAACTTGGAGAACAGGCCTACACTTTTGGAGCAGGTACGCAAGGCAATGGCGGTGATAGACTTTATCTAGGTACAGGTGGTGTTGATGGTAATGGTGACGCAAATAGTATTGATATA
>MDTD01094401.1_pt1 | contig 15122 bp, 15 predicted proteins | sample 811221 | NCBI WGS metagenome assembly MDTD01 (sample SAMN05326646, study PRJNA326480) | marine metagenome | isolation source: seawater | place: Pacific Ocean: South West | collected 2011
CAAAGGGCCTGTCACCGTTGAATCAATCTCTATTTTTGCAGCTGGAACCGCACGATCTTCACGCATTTGCTGGTCTGGCGGAGAATAGTCCAGGTTAAGTCCGAACCCCAGAATATTTAAAGTCCCGGCGGACTCTATAAGCATTCCACCCACTTTCCTGTCCTTCTGAAGCAAATCATTGGGCCACTTGATTTGTAGAGCTCCGCCCACGACCTCCATGGCACTCGCAATGACGTATCCACAATATAAGGAGAGCAACTGCGGAAGAGCTGACTCCCATGGGCCACTTTGAGGCATTTCTGGCAAAAGAACAGAGACATATAGATTTCCTGGAGGGGAAACCCACGGCCTGCGCATCTGCCCCCTGCCCGACCGCTGTGCAACACTGACAACAGCCCCCCATTCGTCAATCAGGGAAGCATCAGCCAGATATCTAGCAACCTCCATCGTTGTAGAACATTCTCCAACGACAACGACTACGGTGTCCAAGTGTTGACCACTTTTACGAAAAACACCGTGACCATTGATATCAACAGGGTCTCCCCATGGCCCCATATCGTTTATATCCTTTGCCCAACCGCTACACGATTCAGCAACCTGCTCAATCGTCACAGGAGAAACAATGGGCTCAACACCCGTTTCCCACAAATAAATTCCTGGTGGCAACATGGTTTACCTTATGCTAAGTATTTTTGAATGCAGATATATCTGGCTGGCGGAGCCGTCCGCGATTTATTATTGGGAAACACGATTATCGACAGAGACTATCTGGTAACCGGTGTGACCCAAAAGGAGTTTGAGCAAAAACACCCGTCCGCCCAGTTGGTTGGTAGGGCCTTCCCTATTTACCTCATCGACAAGCAAGAATTTTCCTTTCCGCGTGGCGAAAGCATCAACGAAGAATTACTGTCCAGAGACCTCACTGTCAATTCACTGCTGCTGGATGAAAACGGAGATCTCTACTGCCACCCGAAGGCGCTCGAAGATCTCAAAAGCAAAACACTACGCCCCGCTTCTCAACAATCATTCATGGATGATCCCCTTCGAGTATTCAGAGCCGCACGGTTTGCAGCTCGCTTTCCAGACTTTTCGATTCACCCTTCGTTAATAGACACCATGCAACAGGTAGCCAAAGCGGGACTGCTTGATTCCGTATTCGCTGATCGAATTGGTCAAGAAACAGTCAAAGCTCTTTCAGCTCCTCGCCCAGGAAACTATTTGCGCCTGTTGACCAAAAGCAATTGCCTTGCTCCCTGGTTCGAGGAATTTCTTGCGGCTGAAGCAATCCCAGCAGGCCCACCGGCATATCATGATACAAATGTCATTGAGCACACCTGTCGCATAATGGACAAACTGGCAGGTGACCCTTTAGCCGCTTGGATGGGGTTGTGCCACGATCTCGGAAAAACTCTGACACCCACCTCAGACCTCCCCAAACATCACGGCCATGACTACGCAGGGGTCACAATAGCTAAAAACCTCACAAAACGTCTTCGACTCTCCAATGTATATGTTGCAGGAGGTGCAATTGCGAGCAAGTGGCACATGATCGGCGGGCAGTATACTCAATTGCGACCAGGCACTCGAGTCGACCTGCTCATGGCTCTGCATCTGTCAGATACATTCAACGCATTTTTTTCTCTTGTTAAAGCAGACCAAGGCACCGACTATTCTGAAATAGCCAAGAGAGATCTACAAACCATCCTTGCCACTACGCTTCCTCCAGAGTGGCAGAACCGTGGTAGGGAATCTGGGATTAGGCTCCGAGAACTCCGCGCAGGGAAAATCAATAGAAAGCCCAAATAATAATGCTCGGGTTTTGACTTTTTTTCGCCTGGAAGATAACAATATCAATTAACTGTGCCTTACTGCGTAAGGTGTCGCAGTCCCAACATAATGATCTAATAACGGAGTTGTTTCATGAGACTTGTCACCCGGTCTGACTTTGATGGTCTTGTCTGCGCTACCCTGCTCAAACACCTTGGAATTATCGATGATTACCTCTTTGCCCATCCCAAAGACTTGCAGGATGGAAAAGTTGAAGTCGGGCGGAAGGATGTTTTGGCAAATGTCCCCTATGTTGAAGGATGTGGCTTATGGTTCGATCACCACACCAGTGAAATGGAACGGCTGGGAAACATTGAGTTTGAAGGGGCATCCAAACCTCTGCCAAGCTGTGCGCGGGTAATATATGAATACTATGGAGCGGACAAATTCCCCGACGCCTTTACCCCCATGCTCGACGCTGTAGACAAGGTCGACTCAGCACAACTCTCCGTTGAAGACATCACGGCACCGGAAGGCTGGATTCTGCTTGGGTACATCATGGATCCGCGAACCGGCCTTGGCAGATACCGAAACTACCGGATCAGCAACTACCAGCTCATGTTGGATATGATCGAGTACTGTCGGACTCTAAGTGCTGAAAAAATCATGCAGATTCCTGACGTCAAAGAGCGTATCGACAAATACTACGAGGACCAGGACAACTTCGTCCAAATGCTCAAAGATAATACGACGGTCTATGACAATGCCCTTGTCATAGATCTACGCAGTCAGGACCCTATCTACTGCGGCAACCGCTTCATGATCTATACCCTGTACCCTGACTGCAACGTCAGCATACGAGTCATATGGGGGTTCAAAAAGCAGAACGTGGTTCTCACAGTCGGACACTCCATAACCAACAGAACCAGCAAGACGGACGTGGGTAAACTTATGTTGTCTTTCGGTGGTGGCGGACATAAGGCCGTTGGAACATGTCAGGTCGCAGAAAGTGAAGTGTCCGAAGTATTAAACAAGATTATTTCCCAGATTAATAAAGACGGTTAAGCCCTGATCAGACAGATTGAGCGACTTCAACACGCATCCCGCTGTTGAAGTCGCTTTTTTTTATTCTTTTATCGATTCAAGCAATGCAAGAATATCTGCTTTTCGATCCGAATAAATATCTCGACTAAATGAAATGATGGCTGGCTGAACAGTTTTTAAGGCAGGCAGGTCCTGAACAACAGGAAGCTCATAAGCCTCAAAATCAATAGGCTGGAAACGAAGATCTTTATCCAAGGCACACCCTTGCACCTCGCACGCTTCGCCCATTATCTTCTCCCGCTCCATTTGGACCGTATCCATTTGCTTAACGTATTCCAGCGCACTACTTGGCGGCATAGCATTATTCACTCGCTCTACCTCTTCATTAATATACTCTGCCAACGCTTTAAGCCGCAGATAGTGAACTGTCAGCCGTTTTCTGCCAGGGTTCTCTGGATCATCATAGTAGTGACCATTCAAGTACTCATCCGCTACTTCCCGAAACAGGTGATAGGCTCGACAAAGGCACCGCTCGTATCGCCCCTTCATAGTAAAAGCAAAGGGAATCCGTATCTTTGTTGAAGAGTTATACTCATCAGCAAAAGGGATACAGGATGGCAAGATGTCCAGAGCAATATAAAAATCTCTTATCGTTCCCTTATCCAGCAACAACATATGGAGGCGAGATGCCGCCTTGAATAGTTTTGGAATATTTGAGCGAAACTCTTCTACCATCTGCTCGAAAGCAGTAATCTTGTCTTCGAGATCTTTTCGAGATCCAAAATACGATTCAGCCATTTCCGAAACAACTTCCTGCTGTAGCTGATCTGCGTAATCTCTGAAATCATCCATGGGAACTCCTAGCACTTCTGTCGATATTCCTTTATATACCCACTATCCTCAAGGGCAGCAATACGATGCTCTGTATATCGATAGGCCAAACGTAATACAACAACGCCAATATCACAAAAACAGATTCCAAGAGGGACCCATGCTTCTTAATGAACACAAGAGCAAAAAACTGTTTGCCAGCGCCGGCATCCCTGTACCGGAAGGCCATTCTGTCTACCCCGGCCATGAAGACTCTTTCAAACCAGAATTCTCGACACCCTGGTTTCTTAAATCACAGGTTCTGACCGGTGGCAGAGGTAAAGCTGGCGGCATACTCCGTGTCGACAATGAAGCAGATTTTTCTTCAACGGCCAAAAAGCTGTTCGATCTTGAAATAAAAGGCCACTCCGTCCCCTTTATACGAGTTGAACCCGCTTCCGATATTCAGCGAGAGTTCTACATATCGTTTACCGTTTCTCGTGAGCTTAAATGCATATTGCTGACAGTCGGCCGTGAAGGAGGTGTCGAGATCGAGAATCTGGGAGCCGACAATCTTCTGGTGCAGCAAATCAAACTTCCAGGCGGCCTTGCTCCTCATCAGATTCGCGCCGCATTCTTCCATCTTGATCTGGAGAAAGAATATCTGAAAAAATTCGCAGAATTATTGAGCAACCTTTTCTCCTGCGTACTGGACAACGGGCTGCTCATGGCGGAGATCAATCCGCTGGTCCTGACTGGAGAAGGCGAATTCTTAGCTCTGGATGGCAAAGTCGAAATCGATGACAACTATGCTGATATCAATAGGGATATGGAAGCATACTACCAGCGAGAACACGCCAGCCCAGAAGAGAACGAGGCTCGTGACGCAGGCCTTTCCTTTGTCAAACTGCCAGGCTGGGTCGGCCTCATGGTCAATGGAGCCGGATTGGCAATGGCCACCATGGATTTACTCAACTTTTCCAAACTGCCAGCGAGCAACTTCCTTGATCTTGGAGGTGCTGCAGATCAAGAGCGTATGCAAACCGCACTCGAACTGCTATTCGGTGACGATCAGGTTCAGGCTATTTTCATCAACCTTTTCGGTGGAATACTCTCCTGTGAAAAAGTCGCGCTGGCCATGCAAGGTGCATTGAATGGTAAAGCCCCCCAAAAGCCGATCGTTGCACGAATGTCAGGCAAAGATGCCGAGTCAGGGTTGGAAATTCTCAAAAGCCTGAATGTTGACAACCTGCACCTCGCCGCCGACATGCAATCAGCAATCAACATCCTCGCTGACCTGAAACCCGACAGTGCACCTACAGTCTCTTTCCCTGCACCCGATATCCAATCTCCCGAGCAAAGACCCAAGAATAACGGATACGTTTCCAGTGCTTCTTTTGGCATACAGAAGGATACTCCTATTCTTGTTCAGGGCATTACAGGTCGAGAAGGACAACTGCACACTCGCCTCATGCTGGAATACGGTGCTAACATTGTCGCTGGTGTCACCCCTTTCAAAGGTGGTCAGGAGGTATTGGGAGTTCCCGTCTACAACTCCATCGCTGACGCCAAACGAGCTCACGAGATCTGTGCAAGTATCATCTTCGTTCCTCCTCGTATGGCTGCAGATGCAATACAAGAAGCTGCATGCAATGAAATTCCATGGGCTGTCTGCATAACCGAAGGCATCACACAACACGACATGTTATCGACTTTCGAACAAATCAAAGAAAGCCCAACGCGAGTTGTAGGCCCCAACACACCAGGAATTATCGTTCCGGGACAGACAAAAATTGGAATTCTTCCCACCATCCCATTCTCCCCCGGTCCTGTGGCTGTTCTGTCGCGTAGCGGAACGCTAACCTATGAGGTTGCAGCACGACTCACAGAGAGCGGCATCGGCCAATCGCTTTGTGTTGGTATAGGCGGAGACCCATTTATTGGCACAAACTTCGTTGATATGTTTGAAATGATCCGCAATCACGATGAAACCAAGGCAGTGGTCGTGCTTGGCGAAATCGGCGGAACAGCAGAAGAGAACCTGGCGCAATACGTTAAGGAAACCGGATTCGACAAACCAGTCATTTCATTCATAGCCGGACGCACCGCTCCTCCTGGCAAGCGCCTTGGACATGCCGGAGCCATCCTGGAAAAAGGTGGAGGTATCGAAAGTAAGCTGGAAGCCATGCGACAGGCTGGTTTCCACGTCTGCCCGAGCCTTGAGGCTGTTGCGGAAATTACCGCGTCGGTACTGCGCGATTAGTAATAAAAAGAGCTTACCACACCAAAAGAGCCGCTCTCTGCGAGAGCGGCTCTTTTATTGGTTAGCAAAACTCTCCATCCAATAAGAGATGAGAGAAGTATCCTGTTGCAAACGCTAAATAAAATGGAATGAAGTCTGCGAATCGATCCATCCCGTGAATCAGGACCGGAAGCGCTACAATTGGCACCGGCACCAAAAGCATTGCCCACCATGTATGTGTCCATCCTCGGTGAGAGCCAATTGCCGGCAGCATGGCAAAAAAGCCCAGCCATGCAGACCACATGTAATATTTCTTCAGAATCAACCCCAAGTCCAATAGCGCGAAAACAACATAGTACAGATTTTGTCCTTTAGAATCCGTATCAACATCGGGAAATAACGCGCCAAGCAGGCAAAAACATATCAGGGCACTGGCTGATATCGGATTAAAAACCCACCAGCCGAGCAATACCGCACCAACAAGCCCCATGCAGGCAAAGAAAAGCCCGCCGGCCAAATGTCCTTTGTATCCAGGCATAAGGAAGGGGTTTAAATCACAATCAAGATGCAATCAAGCGTGGCGTCTGAACGCTGCGCAAGATAAAATCACGAGCCTCATCATACAGGCCAGGTATCTCATATGGGGCAAGAAAACGGGTTCGCACAGCACCAACGATATTAGCGTACACCATAAACGCTGTTTGCGTCACAGGTAGATCGACGATTGAACCATCTTCGATACCTCGAAGAAGTATTTCTTCAACCATATCGATCAATTCTCGAAATTTCGCGCCAATTTTTTTTCTATCCAAATCAGGATTATCGTCGCTAAATGGTGAGCATCGAATCAAGGTGGGGAAAGTCTTTTCATTAACAATTGTAAACTCAAGATACGCTTCGACAAATGCCCCAAGCGCTTCACAACCATTTGCTGAGTCTGCAATTCTATCTCGCAGGTACAAAATCATCGTATCAATCAGTTCACTTCCTGCGGCCATGAAGAGGTTTTCCTTGTTGTCGAAATAATGAAAGACAAGACCGGATGCCACCTCTGCCTCTTCTGCCACCATTTTCATGGTAGTTCCGGCATATCCGCTTTTTGCAAACAATTCCTGGGCGGCAACAAGTATCTTGTCTTTCTTAGACATCAGCCCCTCTCTTCTCATCATAAATTATATTCGACACCATATTCCAACTTCAAAGTAATTAGTATGCCTACGCTATTTCTTCAAGTATTCATTTAACCTTTTCATAGCCCCACCTATTAAGGGTCTAATATAAACTCCATATATCCATTAGCATCACCCAGAAACACTCGCCATTAACCATCAGATAAAACGTCATTAATTGAATAAAAAAAGGCGAGACACACTGTCCCGCCTTTTTACGAAGCATATATTGTCGCTACTTACATAGCGTCTGAAGCTTGAAGCTCTTCAATCTGCTTGTCGATTTCCTTCTGAAGCTTCTCGGGAAGCCCCATGATGTCCGTATTCAGAAAGCCACGAACAATGGTAGACGTCGCTTCGTCTTCATCCATTCCTCGAGCCATAAGGTATTCGATCTCGTCTTGCGCGATTTTACCAACCGAAGCCTCATGCGACAGTTCTACTCCCTCGGTCGAACCGTCAAGTTCGGGGATTGCCCAAATCCGACCATCGCCGAGTATGAGGCCCTGACACTCGAGGTGCCCCTTGCTCGGAGTGTAATGAGCGCCAATATGACCACGGTTAATAATGGTACCGCCAGTAGCGATGGTCCTTGCAATGATCTCACACCGTGTATTCGGCGCGTTCATGACGACTCGGTTACCCATGTCCAAATGAGATCCTTTTGGCGCCACAACGACAGAATTGAAACGAGCCACAGAGTTAGGACCATTCATTTCAATACTGGGGTACATCTGAAGATCCTTAACCGGCTTAAGCAGGACATAGTTCGACAGAAACTTGCCGCCCTCTTCCACCACACCGGCAGAGCGAGGACGTACTGCTACATTTTCGCTCCAGTTGTGAACCATAGTGAATGTGAGAGAGGCATCTTTTTTGACAAAGAACTCGGAAATACCGAGGTGAGCTCCGGCCTTGGTGCCGTGTGCAACCGAACAACCGGTAATAATGTGAGCTTCGGCACCTTCTTCAATGATCACAATGTTATGAACATTCTGACCAACGTTTTCAGACTTGAGCATCAGGCAGGACTGGATTGGTTCCTTGACCTTGGCCCCTGCCTTGACGCGGATAAAGTAGCCGCCGTGCAGGTTTTCGTAAGCGGAACGGGTGAATTCATCCTTGTCCTTGTCAACCAACGTCCAGAAATACTCTTCCAGACCGTCATATTTTTTCAGTGCATCCTTGATGTCCATGATTTCGACATCGTCGTTTTTGGAACTGCAATGCACAGCGGACTGGTCCATTTGCAAATAGGACGCGGATCGAGTGGAGAGGTCGGAAACAACCCCTGCCATGAGCAGTTGTTCCTTATCTTCCTCGGAAAGGTCGTTGAGGTCCTGCAAGGCCTCCTGTTCGAGCCCCTGAAACTTGAATTCTGACAGATCGATTTCTTTCATTATGATAATCCTTCTAGAGCGCGGCTAGTTCATGCAACGCACACATTCCTGATAGCCATGCTCACGGATGTGATCGAGAATATCACGTGGGCGCCCTTCACAGCAAAGATGTCCTTTATACAAGACCTGGCCACGATCAGCATTAACGTAATCAAGAATGTATCCGGTATGTGTAATGATCAAACCGGCAGTCCTGGTCCGCTCTTTCCGCTCTTTGAGACTCAGATCAGGAGCAACGTTGAAGTTGCCATCCAGAACATCTCGAGCAACCTTACCAACCAGCTGCATGTTCTCCATGTCTACACCGGATTCAGGCTCGTCAAAAAGCACAAGGTCAGGCTGCTGCGCCATGAGCTGGAGCAGCTCCGAACGCTTGATTTCACCACCGGAAAAACCGGAGTTGATATCACGATCAAGGAAATCCGTCATATTGACAATATCAGCCAGCATGTCAGGATTGACCTCGCCTTTGCGTGCACACATCTTGACTAAATGTCTGGTGCGCAAACCATGAATTGTAGGCGGTCGCTGGAAAGACATCCCTACTCCAAGACGAGCTCTCTCATACATGGGAGCCTCGGTGATGTCCTGTCCTTTGAAGTAGATTCGCCCTTTGGTTACTTCATAACCGGCGAATCCCATCAGAGTCATGAGGAGAGACGTTTTGCCGGAACCGTTAGGTCCAAACAAGATAAAGGTCTCGCCTTCCTTTATTTCAAGATTGATCCCGTCAAGGACCTGTTTGTCGCCAATATTGACATGCAAGTCTTCTATGGTCAGCATGTAGTTCCTCACTTTAAGAGTCTGTTTGCAAAAAAGGCTCTTACTTAAGGCTGCTTTGGAAGTCCAGTGAATCGTCAAATGATACGGAACCAAACAGTCTGTTTTTAAAACCTGTGTGGTACAATAAGCATTCAAATCACATCAGCAATACGAGCGGAGCGATAGATGGGCAAAAAAAAACCAATTAAGAACTTAAACGACCTCAAATCTTTGGCATTTAAAAAAGAAAAGAAGGACGTCTACTCTCTTCCGTACGAGAAGAAGAAAAAGAAAGAGCCTGAGCCTGAAGAGCATGACGAAGCAAAGGAAGAAGAAATTTTTCTTTCAGCCATGCAGGGAGTCAAACAGATGGAAGGGAAAGGCGGACGGCAAGTTGCTCCTGCAACATCTCCTTCAGCCAATCAAAACATACCTGACCCTGAAGAAAGAGCCAAAAACGACCTGAAACGCTTTCTCCGTGGAGAGGTTGAGTTTGAATTGGAGTACACGGAAGAATATATGTATGGCTATGTCCGAGGATTGGACATCAAAACATTTCAACAGCTGAAATCAGGCTCCCTCAGCGTCGCCGCTCACCTCGACCTGCATGGGATGACACTGGATCAAGCCAAGGAGAACCTCCTTTTCTTCTTGCGCGAAAGCTACCTTCAGGGACACCGATGTGTATTGATTGTCACCGGCCGCGGAAAGAACTCCCCAGGAGGACAATCCATATTACGTAGAGAAACTGAAACCTGGCTGACGCACGACCCGCTCAAACGCGTGGTGCTCGCTTTTTGTACTGCCCAACCCAAGGACGGGGGCGCTGGTGCTGTTTACGTCCTGCTCCGCAAGTACAAAAAAAGTCAGGGAAAAATAGTGTGGGATAAAATGTATAACTGGGAGAACATGGACTAGCCATGCCTTGTGTTTCCTAATTAATACCCCATTAACCCGCAAAGCTGATCATCAAAACAACAAAAGCCTCTGCTCCATCCGGAGCAGAGGCTTTAATCTTTGATTCTACTTGAACTACAGAGTTATAGTTGCGGCAGAGGCGTCCTCCACGGGCATATCTGCGCCGCCACCGAGGCTTGCTATGTCTTTGGCCATAGCGAGCTCTTCGGCCGAGAATATCTTGTTGATATCGATGATAATGATGAACTGTTCATTCTGGCGGCCCATACCCTTGATGTACTCAGCATTAATAGCTGCGCCCATCTTCGGAGCAGGCTCAATGGTGTCAGGCATCATTTCGAATACTTCGCGTACGGAATCAACAAGAGCTCCCATGATGGTGAACTCACCGTCGAATTCAATTTCGACTATGATGATACAAGTATCTACTGTATCCTCTCCCTTGGACATTCCCAATTTCAAGCGCATGTCCACAACCGGCACGGCGTGTCCGCGCAAGTTGATTACACCACGCATGTAATCAGGGGTGCGGGGAATTTTAGTGATAGAAGTCAACTCAAGGACTTCTCTCACCGTCCCGATGTCCAAAGCAAAAATTTCTTTTCCAAGAGTAAAGGTCAAAAACTGATTGATGTCTTTCAATACGTCGTCGGCCATTATACTTCCCCCGAGTTATTGAGGATTATTGTACGTAATTACAAACTTGGCTGGCAGGAGCAGCGAAAACGAGTCCCTGCACAGCGTCGATAAACTAAGTAATATACATTCATGGTGCAAAAAACCATTATAAAATGGGGTTGTTTTTTAATTATCCGGTCGATTTTGGTCAAAAGGTCCCTTCTGTATTATGCTTACGAATCATAAAAAAATCATCATGTTGCATTTTTTTATAAAAAAAGCATTGACAATCGAGCCGCCCACAGATAGACACTCACTTCGCGTCGGGATGTAGCGCAGCCTGGGAGCGCACTTGAATGGGGTTCAAGGGGTCGGAGGTTCAAATCCTCTCATCCCGACCAAGCGAAGAATGACCCTGGTGAGTCGACGAAATATTCGACTCACCGTTCTTCGAAAAAGACGGAAAGCTGACGTAGCTCAATCGGTAGAGCGCATCCTTGGTAAGGATGAGGTAGGCAGTTCAATCCTGCTCGTCAGCTCCACATATCAAAAACCGCCGTTCCGCAAGGGACGGCGGTTTTGACTGAAAAAGTCCAACAAAACATACTGTTCACAATGCTGACGTAGCTCAATCGGTAGAGCGCATCCTTGGTAAGGATGAGGTAGGCAGTTCAATCCTGCTCGTCAGCTCCATATATTAAAGAAAATCGCCTTTCTCACGAAGGGCGATTTTCTTTTACTATTATTACTACTCCACTTAGTTCAACAGCGTCAGAATGATTGGTTCGCTCAGCTATCCATTTGTGTCATAAATAGTTCCTGTTTCGCGAACAATGAGATCTGCGAGCAACTTTTCCAAAGAGTAATCCGGGTCAGATGGCTTCCGCATTTGGGCGGCACTATCGAGAAGTTGTGCCTGACTTTCCAGATTGATCTGTTGACTGGCAAGTGCATCCTCTTTGGTTCCGTACATATCCTCGATAGAACTCGCCCACTGCTTCAAGCTGTCAACATAGCTCTTTTGTGTCGCTATCGATCCATTGAGGGCGGCACCACTCAAATCAGACCAATCCACAGACGAAGTGCCAGCATCCACTGCATGAAAATTGACATTGAACCCACTGTCGTCATTGGATTGTATATGAACCTGACCAGAAGCATTAATCTGCTCAGTCCCCCACTGGGTGCTATCCAGAAAGTATATCCCGTTATAATCCGTTGAAGAAATCAAACCGGTAATCTTGTCGCGGAGGTCATTATAGTCTCCTTGAACAACTGAACTTGTAGGACTCAGATTTCCCGCTTCAATATCTTCAATTATGGACTCCATTGATTCAAGGGTATCAACGATGGTGGACATACTGCTTCGAGCAATACCCATCATTGAGGCGGCTTCACCTACATTTCGACCAGCCTGCCGAGTGGTCTCAGAATCCGATCGCAACCGCCCACTGATGGCTTCTTCGAAGGGATTGGTAAAAGTAGTTGCCTTGTTGGAATCGCCAAGGACAAGTGATCGAAGGTCTTGGCCGACCTTGGAGCCAGCAAACAGTTGATTCGTCAACATATCCTGTTGCAGGAGCTGTTGAGAATAATTAAACAGAAGACTTCTTTCTACATCCGACAATGCCATAGGTTCTCCACCGGGAATTTATGCTATCCCAATTTACCTATCGGCACTTACGTCCATTTCTTTAGAGTCAAAACTTTTTTCAACACAAAAGAAGGATAAGAAAATAAAAAACGTTTCGGCAAACATTGCTACCGAAACGTTTTTGGATATTGCACTTCAAATGAAAAAGTACTGATCAAACGAGTTGGGCAATCCCCTTGAACACCTCATGCCCACTGTCGTGCCGCTCAACAACTATTACGTCTTCCAACTTATCAACTTGCTTGACCATCTGATCCAAGGGCTGGGCCACATCAACAAGCAGCCAAATTTTACTAATCTTTCCACCATTGACGGGCATACAGGCAATACCCTCGACGTTGTATGCTCTACGGGCGAAAAGCCCGCAAATGTGTGACATGACGCCGGGATGGTTATTCACAGTCAGTTCAAGAACAGTTTGCTTAGGCATGGTTTTCACCTCCAATCATTTCCGAATTGGCAGCCCCAGGAGGAACCATGGGGTACACAGGTTCATCCGCACTAATTGGTACATGAATAAGTGCCGGCCCTCTCGTACTCAAAGCTTCTGCAAGCATATCCTCCGGATTGCCTTCATCAGCAAAGTCATAGGTTGCTATGCCAAACCCTTTGGCAATGGTCACAAAGTCAACCCGCTTCTGGTAATCAGAAGCGTAATAGCGCTTGCCATAAAACAAATCCTGCTGCTGACGCACAAGACCAAGTGCATTGTTATTAGTCAAAATTATCTTAATGTTAACATCATTTTCCATGGCGGTTGCCAGATCCTGAATATTCATCATTATCGAACCATCGCCAGTGAAACAAAGAACAGTGCTATCAGGTGAGGCCAAAGCCGCTCCAATAGCCGCAGGTACGCCAAACCCCATTGTCCCCAATCCACCAGAGGTCAACCAGCGTCGCGGCCTAGAGAAAGGATATGCCTGTGCCGTGCGCATCTGATGCTGCCCCACATCCGTACAAACTATAACATCATCTCCTGCAAGTTCAGCCGCCTTGCAAATTACACCGTACGGAGATGTCGCAGTTTCAGCGCCAGGAATAATCATGGGATGTGCTTTTTTCAGGCTTTCAATTTGGTCCAACCAATTTGCCCTATCCTTCGATTGGATCATCGGAATCAACGATTTCAGGACCTCGGCGATATCGCCAGTGACAGAAGCGTGCGCAGTCTTTATTTTATCCAACTCACTGGGATCGATATCGATATGTATGATTTTGGCTTGTGGACAGAACTTAGCAACTTTACCGGTCGCCCTGTCATCGAAACGAACACCGACAGCTATAAGCAGATCGCACTGCTCCAACGCCATATTGGTATATCGGGCTGCGTGCATACCTAACATTCCAAGGTTCAGAGGGTGGGAAGAAGGAATAACACCCAGTCCCATAAGTGATGTGGCTGTTGGTATAGCCCCTGTTTCCGCCAACTCAACGGCTTGCTCCGACGCCCCGGATTGAATGACTCCCCCACCCAGATACAAAATTGGACTCTGAGCTTCGTTTATCATCTTTGCCGCCTTGCAAACTTCTGCACCAAGAACATCGGTACAGTCATTTCTACATCCTGGCTCTGGCCAGGATTCAAACTCGTATATCGCTGTCTGCACGTCTTTGGGGATATCCACAACTACAGGGCCAGGCCTACCGGAACAGGCAACTCTGAAAGCATTGGGAATAACGTCAAACAACTCTTCTATGGAGCGGACAAGATAATTATGTTTTGTGATAGGAACGCTCAGTCCATATGTGTCAACTTCCTGGAAAGCGTCTGTTCCTATCATGTTCAGTGGGACCTGGCCGGTGATGCAAATAATGGGTATTGAATCGAGCTTGGCGTCTGCAATCGCAGTCAGCGTGTTTGTTGCACCTGGCCCAGAAGTAGCGAAAAATACGGCGGGTTTTCCAGTTACTCGAGCCATCCCTTGAGCTATGAACCCTGCCCCTTGCTCGTGTCGTGTTAAAATGTGTTGAATTTTCTCACTTCTGCCCAGTGCATCGTACATGGGCAGATTCGCGCCACCTGGAATTCCGGCAATTGTCGAAATCCCTTGCCTCTCCAACAGTTTGATAATGATTTCCGCGCCACTGAGTTTCATCTTCGCCTCCTAGCTCACCGGCCCGGCAGGTAAAGAAAAACCCCGCCGGTCTGCACCGGCGGGGGTTTGATACTCTATTTATGCAACAATCCCACTATGGTGCGTCCATTTCGACATCACCTACTACTACCTGCACTACTACAGATACGCCGACCACTAGGACGGAGTTGGGAAGAAGGATATTGTTGTCGAAAGTACGCATAAAAAACCTTTTTGATTTAATTAATTCTTTTCATATTCGGAATACAGCCCTTCGTCAAGGCCAGATCCCAATTTACTTTGACTTACAACCTGTCGACAGCAAGCCAGAAAGCAGCTGCTCCGATTGTGATACGAACAACATGACCGATGTGAAAGTTGTACCCCCAGTCAATGGCAAACAGCCCGATTATGCTTAATACATAACCACCGAGAATCAATTTTCTCCAGATATTCATTCTTAACAAATTCATTTTACTCTCACTATAAAAAGGGGTTGCGTATAAACTCACAACCCCTTCCATACGTGACTAATTACTACTTAGTCACTTCTTTTTTGAAGAAGACTTCTTTTTAGAAGTCGCTTTATTGGACTTTTTGTCGTCTTCATCCTTCCCGTATGCCATCAATTCATCAACAAGGCTCTTCAGTTTTTTATCA
>MDTD01046468.1_pt1 | contig 15121 bp, 15 predicted proteins | sample 811221 | NCBI WGS metagenome assembly MDTD01 (sample SAMN05326646, study PRJNA326480) | marine metagenome | isolation source: seawater | place: Pacific Ocean: South West | collected 2011
CCGCTCGAGCAGCCCGTCGGGAAGCGGGTCGGTACGAAACCGCCGCACGTCCCGCCGCCACGCGAGCAGCTCCTCGAAGCGCGCCACGAACGCCGCGTCGAAGACCCCGCCCCCGCCCGGCTCCGGCGCGGCGGTATCCGGCCTGTCCGTCAATGCCCGGGAAACGCCACCAGCGTGCGCACCGGCACACCGAGCGCCTCGATCTTCTGCCGTCCGCCGAGATCGGGCAGGTCGACGATGAAACAGGCGGCAATGACCTCCGCGCCGATCTGCTGCAGGAGCCGCGTGGCGGCCTCAGCCGTCCCGCCGGTGGCAATCAGGTCGTCGACAAGGATGACCTTCTCGCCCGGCTCGATGGCGTCCTTGTGCATCTCCATCTCGTCGAGGCCGTATTCCAGCGAATAGGCGATGCGCACGGTGTCATAGGGCAGCTTGCCCTTCTTTCGGATCGGCACGAAGCCGGCGGAAAGCTGATGCGCAACCGCGCCGCCGAGGATGAAGCCGCGCGCCTCGATGCCGGCGACCTTGTCGACCTTGGACCCGGCCCAGGGCTGCACCAGCGCATCCACCGCCCGGCGGAAGGCGCGGGCATTGCCCAGGAGCGTCGTGATGTCGCGGAAAATGATCCCCTCCTTCGGATAGTCGGGAATCGTGCGGATCGCCGCGAGAAGTTCGTCCGATACAGTGCTGTCTGCCATCACCCAGCCTCGCTGTTGTCTGCCGCGCGCCATCGGCGCATCATCGGCGGCGTTGATTGACCTGCAAATTCAAGAAAGATCGGGAGCCCTACCATGGCCGAAAAACAATCCGTGACAATCACCGACATCGACATCCCGTTTGTCCGTCTGATGATGATCATCATCAAGGTGTCCCTGGCCGCCATTCCCGCGGCGATCGCGGTGTCCCTCGTGCTCGGCCTGATCATGAGCCTCTTTGCCGGGGTCTTCGGGGGCCTCGGCATGATGGGACCATGGATGCACGGCGGCCGCGCGCTTTAACTCAGCCTGCCGACTGCAACATCCGCCCGGCGACGGCGTCGAGCTTCGCGACCAGATCGGGGTCGCGCACCTCCGGCGCCGTCATCATCGCGTATTCCAGCGCGGTGTCGGAGCCGATCGGGCAGGCTTCATGGGTGCGCGGCAGGTCGCGCGCCAGCCGCGCAATCAGCCGACGGGCATTGTCCGCGTTCTCATGCAGCACGCGGATGATCGCCTGAATGTCGACGGAGCCGTGGTCGGGATGCCAGCTGTCATAGTCGGTGACCATGGCGACCGTCGCGTAGCAGATCTCCGCCTCGCGCGCGAGCTTGGCCTCGGGCATGTTGGTCATCCCGATCACGTCGCACTTCCACGACCGGTAGAGCTCGCTTTCCGCCAGCGAGGAGAACTGCGGGCCCTCCATCGCCAGATAGGTGCCGCCCTTGTGGTACGTCAGCCCTTCCGCGTCCGCCGCCGCAGCAATATGGCCGACGAGCAGGGGTGCGACCGGCTCGGCCATGGAGACATGGGCGACGCAGCCCTTGCCGAAGAAGCTCTTTTCGCGCGCAAACGTCCGGTCGATGAACTGGTCGACCAGCACGAAGGTTCCCGGCGCCATTGCCTCGTTCAGCGATCCGCAGGCGGACACCGAGACCAGCGAGGTCACGCCGCAGCGCTTCATCGCGTCGATATTCGCCCGGTAGTTGATGTCGGACGGGGCGTAGCGGTGGCCGCGCCCGTGGCGGGGCAGGAACACCACCTTGAGGCCGTCGACGCGGCCGATCCGAAGCGCGTCGGAGGGCGCGCCCCAGGGGCTGTCCACCGTGACCCATTCCGCATCGGTCAGCTCCGGCAGATCATAGAGGCCGGACCCGCCAATCACACCCAGAACGGCTTCGCTCATTCACTCGACTCCAATTGGATTGCAAAATCACAATACGCAACCTAAGCGAGTTTACCCGCGGTTGCGAACATGAAAAAGGCCGCCGGATGATCCGGCGGCCCTGATCCTGCGAGATGCAGACGGTCCGATCAATGATCGACGTTGCGCCAGATTGCATTCTTGGTGAAATACAACAGCGAGGCAAAGACGATCAGGAAGATCATCACCCGGAAGCCGAGGTTCTTGCGCTCCTCGAGCTTCGGCTCCGCCACCCACATCATGAAGGCGGACACATCCTTGGCATATTGCTCGACCGTGGTCGGCGTGCCGTCGGTGTATTCGACGCTGTCGGCATAGAGCGGCGGCGCCATTGCCAGCGACTGGCCGGCGATGAACTTCGGGTTGTAGTACTGCCCGGGGAGCAGATCCACGCCCTCGGGCGCTTCCTCGTAACCGGTCAGCAGGTTGTAGATATAGTCCGGCCCCTGCTCCTGGTACTGCGTGAAGATGTCGAAGACGAAGCCCGGAAAGCCGCTGGCCACGGCGCGCGCCTTGGCGAGCGTCGAGAAGTCCGGCGGATAGGCGCCGCTATTGGCCGCGCGCGCGGCCGTCTCGTTCGGGAACGGCGACGGCCAGCGATCGGACAGGACGGCCGGCCCTTCGACCGGATCGCCATATTCGTCCACGCCCTTGGGCACGGTGTATTCAGCCGCGATCACCTTCGCCTGATCCTCGGTGAAGCCGGGGCCGCCCGGCTGCGCGAGGTTGCGGAAGGAGAGGAACTTGGCACCGTGACAGGAGGCGCAAACCTCCTTGTACACCTTGAAGCCGCGCTGAAGCTGCGCCCGGTCGTAGGTGCCGAAGGGCCCGGAGAACGACCATTGCTGACGTTCGATGTTCGGGACCTCGCCGGCGGCCATGGCCGGCGCGGCGACGGCGATCGCCGCAAGGGCCAGCACGGCGCCGCGCACGGATTTGATCATCGTGTTCATTCAGGAGAACTCCCAATCTCGTCCGTGGTTCACTTCGTTTCCGGAGCGGCGACCGCACCGGCGGGCTGACCGCTTCCAGATCCGCCCAGCACCGATTCCGAAATCGATGCAGGCACCGGCTTCGGCTTCTCGAGGAACCCGAGGAGCGGCAAGATGATCAGGAAGTGGGCGAAATAATAGGCCGTCAGGATACGGGCCAGGACAACGTAGATGCCCTCGGCCGGCATGGCGCCCAGATATCCCAGACCGACGCAGACAGCGGCGAAGATCCAGAAGAACTGCTTGAACAGCGGACGGTAGGCGCCCGAGCGGACCTTGGAGGTGTCGAGCCACGGAAGCACGAACAGCACCGCGATCGAGCCGAACATCAGGACGACGCCGCCAAGCTTGTCCGGAACGGCGCGCAGGATCGCGTAGAACGGCAGGAAGTACCATTCCGGAACGATGTGCGCCGGCGTGACCAGCGGGTTGGCCTCGATGTAGTTGTCGGCGTGACCCAGATAGTTCGGGATGTAGAATACGAAATAGGCGAAGAAGATCATGAACACGACAATCGCGAACAGGTCCTTCATCGTGTAATACGGATGGAACGGCAGCGTGTCCTGCTTCGTCTTCGGCTGAATGCCCGTCGGGTTGTTGTTGCCCGTGGTGTGGAACGCCCACACGTGCAGCAGAACCACGCCGAAGATCATGAACGGCAGCAGGTAGTGCAGCGAGAAGAAGCGGTTCAGCGTCGGATTGTCGACGGCGAAGCCACCCCACAGCCACTGCACGATCGGCTCGCCGACCAGCGGCAGCGCCGAGAACAGGTTGGTGATCACGGTGGCGCCCCAGAAGGACATCTGGCCCCAGGGAAGCACGTAGCCCATGAAGGCGGTGGCCATCATGATCAGGAAGATGATGACGCCGAGGATCCACGAAATCTCGCGCGGCGCCTTGTAGGAGCCGTAGTACATGCCGCGGAACATGTGGATGAAGACGGCGATGAAGAACATCGACGCGCCGTTGGCGTGCAGGTAGCGCAGCAGCCAGCCGAAGTTCACATCGCGCATGATGTGCTCGACGGAGGCGAAGGCCGCGTCGGTGCTGGCGGTATAATGCATCACCAGCACGATGCCGGTGAGGATCTGCGCGATCAGCACGAAGAACAGGATGCCGCCGAAGGTCCACCAGTAGTTCAGGTTCTTCGGGGTCGGAAAGTCGACGAAAGAGCCGCGAACGAGCGAAATAACCGGCAAGCGGCTTTCAAGCCACTTAGCCGCCGCGCTCTGCGGCACGTAGTTGGAATGTCCAGCCATGGCTGCCTCCTCGAAACTGCCGCTAATCAACCGATCCGGATCACATCGTCCGAGATGAACTCGAACGGCGGGATCAGGAGATTTTCAGGCGCAGGACCCTTGCGGATACGTCCGGCCGTGTCGTAGTGCGAGCCGTGGCAGGGGCAGAACCACCCACCGAAATCACCGGCCTGGCCGAGCGGGATACAGCCGAGGTGGGTGCAGACGCCGACCATGACGATCAGCTTCTCGTTGCCGTCCACGCCGCGGTTCTCGTCGGTCGCGACGGCGTCGGCGCCGAGGTTCGCGTTGCGTGCCATCCGGTCGGGAAGGTCGTCGACCGGCACCGCGTTCGCTTCAACCACTTCCTTTTCGGTGCGGTTGCGGATGAACACGGGCTTGCCGCGCCACATCACGCTGATGGACTGCCCTTCCTCGACGGCCGACACATCGACCTCGATGGAGGCCAGCGCGAGCGCGGAGGCATCCGGGTTCATCTGGTGAATGAAAGGCCAAGCCAGCGCGCCCGCGCCGACCGCACCCATCGCACCGGTCGCGATATAGAGGAAATCGCGGCGTGTGGGTTCGACCGTATCCTGCTGTGCCAAGGTCGCGTCCTCTTTGATCTTCGGGCCCGGCGACAACGACGTTCGACCGCCAATCCCCTGCGGGTGAAAAACCCCGGAGGTTGGCGGGACGTGCTGTCAGGGCGGCAGGTGCGGCTGTCGCACCTTTCCAAGCACGGGCGTTATTGGCACCGTTGCCAGCGCTTGTCCAGATCTCCCGTGCCGGCGATGACGGTTTGTCGCGGTTTTTTTCGCATTCGGGCCTTCACAGGGCGGGCACTTGATCCCATAGGGAAAAAATGCCCGCCCGATGACTGGCAGCGTCACAACGCGGTTGCCGCGCTGTCGATGAATCCGCCCGACTGCCGCCGCCAGAGATCGGCATAGATCCCGCCCCGCGCCAGCAGCGCGTCATGGGTACCGTCCTCCACGATCCGGCCCTGATCCATGACGATCAGCCGGTCCATCGCCGCGATGGTCGACAGCCGGTGCGCGATCGCGATCACCGTCTTGCCCTGCATCAGGTCTTCGAGGCTTTCCTGGATCGCGGCCTCGACCTCCGAATCGAGCGCAGACGTCGCCTCGTCGAGCACGAGGATCGGCGCGTTCTTCAAAAGCACGCGGGCAACCGCGATGCGCTGGCGCTGTCCGCCGGAGAGCTTCACCCCGCGCTCGCCGACATGGGCGTCGAGCCCGCGCCGGCCGGACTTGTCCTCCAGATCGGGAATGAACCCGTCCGCATGGGCCCGCGCCGCCGCCTTCATCGCGTCGTCCCGTGTGGCGTCGGGTCGACCGTAGACGATGTTGTCAAGGACCGAGCGATGCAGCAGCGAGGTGTCCTGCGTGACCATCCCGATGCTGGCGCGCAGGCTCGCCTGGGTGACACCGGCGATGTCCTGGCCGTCGATCAGGATGCGCCCGCCCTCCAGGTCGTAGAAACGCAGCAGCAGGTTGACGAGCGTCGACTTGCCGGCGCCCGACCGCCCGACAAGCCCGACCTTCTCGCCCGGCTTGATGTCGAGCGACATGCGTTCGATGACCCCGGCCTTCTTGCCGTAGTGGAAGCGCACGTCCTCGAAGCGGATCGCGCCCTCGCGCACCTCAAGCGGCCGCGCATCCGGACGGTCGCGCACGTCCCGCTCCTGCGAGATCGTGGTGATGCCGTCCTGCACCGTGCCGATGTTCTCGAACAGGCCCGACACCTCCCACAGGATCCACTGCGACATGCCCTGCAGCCGCAGCACCAGCGCCATCGCCACGGCAATATCCCCGGTCGTCACCACCTCCCGCTGCCACAGCAGGATGGCCAGAAGACCGGTCGAGAACAGCAGCAGCTGGTTGATGACATGCAGAACCGTGTTCAGCACCGTGACCAGCCGCATCTGCTTGTAGACGGTCTTCAGGAAGTCCCACATGGACGCCTTGGCATAGGCCTCCTCGCGGTTGGTGTGGGAGAAGAGCTTCACCGTGGCGATATTGGTATAGGCATCCACCACCCGTCCGGTCATCAGCGAGCGCGCGTCCGCCTGCACCTTGGAAACGGTCTTGAGGCGCGGCACGAAGAACAACAGCACGCAGACATAGGCCACCAGCCACAGGACCAGCGGGATCGCCAGTTCCAGGCTGGCATCGCCGATCAACGCCAGCGCCGAGAGGAAATAGACCGCCACATAGACCAGCACGTCGAGGATCCGGGTGACCACCTCGCGAACCGCAAGCGAGGTCTGCATCACCTTGGTGGCGATGCGCCCGGCGAAATCGTCCTGATAGAAGCCGATGCTCTGGCGCAGCAGATAGCGGTGCACCTGCCAGCGGATGGCCATCGGATAATTGCCCATCAGCCCCTGGTGGAAGGTCAGTTCCCACAGGAGCGTGAGGACCGGCATGGCGATCAGGATCACCGCGCCCATCCACAGCAGCGACCCGACATTGTCGGCGAAGAACGTGTCGCGCTCCGACGCCGTCAGCCAGTTCACCAGATCCCCGAGGAAGGAGAACACCATCACCTCGAAGATCGCGATGAGGGCGCCGAGGATCGACACCGCCGCCAGCATCGGCCAGACCGGCCGGGTGTAATACCAGCAAAAGCCGAAAAGCGTGGCCGGCGGCGCGGCCACCTCACCGGTTCTGAACGGGTCGATGATCTTCTCAAACCAGGCGAACATTCTGGCCTCCGGACAGGATCGGGTCGGGCTGTTGCACGTTGCGCTCCGCCCGGCGCCGCCAGCGCCGGGAGGCGGGAAACACCGGACCGGGGGCCGGCGGCGTCATCAGAACCGCCGCCGCGAAGGCGACCAGTGCGCCCGAGACAACGAGCAAGCCGAGAAACAATGTGGTCAACCGGTCGAGCAGGGCTGCGGCGGGTTGCGAAACGCCGCGCAGGACCACGGCGTCGAGACGCGCGATCTCGCCCGCCGCGACCGGCAGGAACAGCAAGACCGCAATCAGCACAATCGCGGGCACCGCAATGAGCGCGGCGCGCAAGACATCGCGCCCGCGCAGCCGTTGCGGGTGGGGGACGGCGGCATCGACCGACAGGCGGTCGGGGCCGGCATCCCGAGGGATAGAACCAGACATGGGAAAGCTCCCGGAACGTCAAAGGGACTACGCCGCACGGCCGACACGGACCAAAAACATCCGCGCATTCGCCGAATGGAGGCGAATTGCGTGCGGCGACGAGGAAGAAGAGGGCCGGACGGGATCCGGCAGATCATGGGAAAACGCGGGCGAGAAAACGCGGCGACGGGCGCCGGGCCTCAGACCGTCACGAAGCGGAGGCGGTGTCCTGTCGACAGGGCGACATGAGACCCCCGGCAGCGGCGATGCGGGTATCGGGCATATCGACTTTGATCATGCGACCCCTCCTCTGCTGCGTTTGGGGCTGGTGGACGATTGGCTCGGCGGCGGATCGCTGCAAAAACGCAGGGATCACGAGACGAACCTTACACGAACGCCGGCGATTGCAAAGCAGGCTCCGACACAACGATGCATATAGGCATCACCCTGTTGCACGAGGGCAACATTCAGGTCTTCGTCAGGCAACCCGTTCCGGCGCGAGAAACCCGCCCGACTGGCGGTTCCACAGGTCGGCATAGAGGCCGCCGCGCTCCAGAAGCGCCTCATGCGGTCCGTCCTCCACGATCCGGCCCCGGTCCATCACGATCAGCCGGTCCATCGCCGCGATGGTCGACAGGCGGTGGGCGATGGCGATCACCGTCTTGTCGCGCATCAGCTCGGACAGACTCTCCTGGATCGCCGCCTCGATCTCGGAATCGAGCGCCGAGGTGGCTTCGTCGAGGACAAGGATCGGCGCGTTCTTCAGGAGCACCCGGGCGATGGCGATGCGCTGGCGCTGGCCGCCGGAGAGCTTCACCCCGCGTTCGCCGACATGGGCGTCGAAACCGCTGCGTCCGCGGCTGTCGGAAAGCTCCGCAATGAAGGTCTCCGCATGGGCGCGGCGCGCCGCCTCGCGTATCTCGTCCTCGCGCGCGCCGGCCCGGCCGAGCGCGATGTTTTCCCGGATCGAGCGGTGCAGCAGCGCGGTGTCCTGGGTGACCACGCCGACCCGCTCCCTAAGCGACGCCTGCGTGACGGCGGAAATATCCTGCCCGTCGATCAGGATGCGCCCGCCTTCCAGGTCGTAGAAACGCAGCAACAGGTTGATCATCGTCGACTTGCCGGCGCCCGAGCGGCCGACCAGGCCGACCTTTTCGCCCGGCGCGATCTTCAAGGACAGGTCCTCGATCACGCCGCCGGCCTTGCCGTAGTGAAATCGGATGTTCTGGAAATCGATCCCGCCCCGGTCCACGGTCAGGGCCTGCGCACCCGGCGCATCCGAGACCGTCACCGGCCGGGTGATGGTTTCCGCGCTGTCCTGCAGGGTGCCGAGCGCGCGAAACAGCCCGTTGAGCTGACCGAGCAACCGCCCGAGCAGGACATTCAGCCTGAGCACCAGCCCAAGCGTCAGCGCCACGTCGCCGGTGGTCACCGTGCCCGCCTGCCAGGCGGCAAGGGCAAGCGCCGCGATTGCCGCGATCATCACGCCGGACAAGAGGCTCATCAGGCTGCGCACCGTCGTCAGCGTGCGGGTGAACCGTCGGATCGCGGCCAGAAACACCTCATAGGCAGCGCGCGTGCCCTCGCCCTCGCGCGCGGGCGAACTGAACAGCTTGATCGTCTGGATGTTGCCGTAAGTGTCGACGAAACGGCCGGTGACGCCGGAGGCGGCGTGTGCACTCGCCTTCGCTCGCGCCCGGATCTTCGGCACGAAATGACGGGCGACCAGGGCGAAGACCACCAGCCAGACCAGCACGACCGCGCCGAACAGCGGGTCGAGACCTGTCAGGATCGTCAAGGTGGTCAGCGCGAAGACGACAATGAACCAGATGACCTGCAACAGGCTGACCATGAAGTCGCCGGCCGCCTGTCCCGATTGCCAGACCTTTTGCGAGATCCGCCCGGCGAATTCGTCCTGGAAATAGGAAAGCGACTTGCCGATCACCTGGGCGTGGCCCTGGAAACGCACGAGGTTGAAGAAGCCCGGAACGATGATCTGCTCTTCGACCAGCGCCGTGAGCGCGGCGACCGCCGGACGAAGCAGCAGCACCGTCACCGCCATCAAGGCCAGCATCACCGCATGGTCGGTCACGAAATCTGCGCGTGCGCCCGTTTCCATCATGTCGACGAGGTCGCCGACAAAGACATAAAGCGCCGCTTCGATCAGCGCCGTCAGGCCGCCCAGCACCAGCATCGCCGCAAACGCCCAGCGCGCCTGGGAGACGAAGAACCAGAGATAGGAAAGCGCCCCGCGCGGCACCGGACGGTCGGGGAGCGGCACCAGCGGGTCGATCCGCGTCTCGAACCAGGAGAAGATGCGTTCAAACAGCAAGGCGCTCACCACCCCGGGCTTCGGGTTTCAGGAACCGATCTGCCGCGCCGGTCGCTTCGCGGCACGAATCGGAATGACAGTGCGGGCCCGCCAGTCTATCACCCCGGCAGGCGTCGATCGCAGCGCCCGCCGGCTGCGGCGCCCCCCGCGCACCGACCGGCCGCACCGCAAACCATGTGTCCCGCCATGCCAGACCTTGCGCTCTACCAGCCCGACATTCCGCAGAACACCGGCACGATCCTGCGGCTGGCGGCCTGTATGGACGTCAAGGTCCACCTGATCGAACCGGCGGGCTTTCCCTTGTCCGACCACGCGCTCAAACGGGCCGGTATGGATTATCTGGAGCGCGCACCGCTGGTTCGCCACCTGTCCTTCGACGCTTTCGAGACATGGCGGGCGGAAAACGGGCGGCGGCTGGTGCTGATGAGCACGGCGGCGGCGATGCCCTATTGCGACTTCGCCTTTGCCGAAGCGGACGTGCTGATGCTCGGGCGCGAGAGCGCCGGCGTGCCGCAGGCGGTGCATGAGCGCGCCGACGCGCGCCTGCTCATTCCCATGGCGCCGGGCCTGCGCTCGCTCAATGTCGCCGTTTCGGCCGCCATGGTGCTGGGCGAAGGCCTGCGCCAGACGCGCGGCTTTCCCGCAGGCCAGGTCGAATGATCGCCGGCGGGCTTGCGCAACGCCTTGTGCAAGCTACTGTTGCGGCAAGGATCTGGGTTCGAACGGAGGGGCATATGACATCGGCAAGGGACACCCGTGGCAGGCGAACTGCCCCGGCCGCACGATGGCTGGCATCCGCGCTGGTCGCATCTGCGCTGGTCGCGCCCGTCCCGCCCGCCGTCGCCGCCGAAGACGGACCCGACCTCGACGTGCGCCTGTTCCAGACCTCCGACATCGCCCCGCCAAGCGCCTGTTCGCTGCGGCTGTGGCAGGCCAATCGCGATCCGTACGAGGACCGTTTCGCCCATGTCTTCCTGGAGGATTTCGGCTTCGATTTCGCCCGCTCCACCGCCCGCATACGCATCGGCGAGGAGGTGCCCCGGCTGCGGCGCATCGCGGTTGGCGGCGAGCCGACCGGCTACGATCTCTACCCCGTCCAGCTCTACAGGAGCGACGACGGCGATACCCGCGTCATTCTCGACCTGACCTTCGCGCCCGAGGAAGGCGAGGCCATCGAGGTGGAAGCGGGCAAGCTGACGGTGATCCGGCAGGGATATGTTCCCTTCCGCATGAGCGTGAAGGGCGGCGCGGGCTGCATGACGTCGCCGGCAAACGCCTCCGCCGGCGACGGCGGCAACGACGGCGAGATCGACTTCAGCAACCTCTTCGAGAGATACGACGTGCGGATCGCCGATGTGCCCGACCAGATGATCGTGGCGCTGAACCGGGTCTACGACTGCGACTGGCGCGCCTCGCTGGAGCGCATCGGCGTGACCGGCTATCAGACGAGCGAGGAAGGCGCGATCTGGGAACTGGGCTGCAGTGCCGGCATGCACAATGCCGCCTATGTCTATGCCCATGTCAATATCTACGCACCGGGCGACTTCGGCTTTCTGACCTTCCAGAACGTGAAGGGGCACCCGCGCATGTCGGCCAATGTTCTGTTCAACCCGGTCTGGGATCTCGCGACCCGCACGGTCTCCAGCTTCACCGTCGACCGGGGGCTTGGCGATTGCGGAACCTTCGAGCGGCACCGGGTCGTCGACGCGGCCTTCGAGATGATCGAATATCGCGCGAAACCGGACTGCGACGGCAATGCGGTGGAGCCGGAGCAATACCCCCTGATCTACCGGCGCTGACCGCGCCGGACGGACCCAAGAACGACAGCGAGGACACACGGCACCATGAGCGGCGCACAAGCAGCGACACAGGACGTCAAGGGCGGACCGGTTCCGTCGGACATCGAAGCCAAGAAGGAAGAGGCGGCGATCTGGTTCCGCAGCCTGCGCGACCGCATCTGCGCCGCCTTCGAGGCGATCGAGGACGACGCCGGCGAACATGCGGCCCTGCCCGGCGCACTTGCCGATACCGCCCCGGGACGCTTCGAACGCTCGCCCTGGGAGCGCACCGATTCCTCCGGCGCCAAGGGCGGCGGCGGCGTGATGTCGATCATGAAGGGACGGGTGTTCGAAAAGGTCGGCGTCCATATCTCCACCGTGCACGGCGAGTTCTCGCCGGAGTTTCGCGGCCAGATCCCCGGTGCCGCCGAGGACCCGCGCTTCTGGGCGTCGGGCATCTCGCTGATCGCGCATCTGCACAATCCGCATGTGCCGGCCGTGCACATGAACACCCGCATGGTGGTCACCACCCGCCAGTGGTTCGGCGGCGGCGCGGACCTCACCCCCGTGCTGGACGCGCGCCGCACCCAGGACGACCCTGACACGGTCGCCTTCCACGCGGCGATGGAGGCCGCCTGCAACGCCCATGAGGTCGCCGACTACGACCGCTACAAGGCGTGGTGCGACGAGTATTTCTTCCTCAAGCACCGCAACGAGGCGCGCGGCATCGGCGGCATCTTCTACGACTACCTGCACTCCGGCGACTGGGATGCGGACCTCGCCTTCACCAAGGATGTCGGCCTCGCCTTTCTCGACGTCTACCCGAAGCTGGTGCGCGCCAACTACCACAAGCCCTGGAGCGAGGCGGAGCGCGAGGAACAGCTCGTGCGCCGCGGCCGCTACGTGGAATACAACCTGCTCTACGACCGCGGCACGATCTTCGGCCTGAAGACCGGCGGCAATGTCGCCTCGATCCTCTCCTCCATGCCTCCGGTGGTGAAATGGCCGTGAGCCGGTCCGCGTGAGCCTGCCGCCGCTGACCGCCGCGGGGATCGAGAACTACCGCTCGATCCGCCGGATGCATCTGCCCGTCGGCGCGCTTAATGTCTTCGTCGGGCGCAACGGCACCGGCAAGACCAACCTCTACCGCGCGCTTTCGCTGCTTCGGGAAGCCGCCTTCGGGCGGATCACCCGGGCAATCGCGGAAGAGGGCGGCGTGGAAAGCGTGCTATGGGCGGGCACGCGGCGCAAGGGCCAGCCGGTGCGCCTGGAGCTTTGCGCGTGGCTGGGAGACATGGCCTATTCCATCGCCATCGGCCTGCCCAAGCTCGGTTCCGACGCAGCCCTTCCGCTGGAACCGCTGGTGAAGTCGGAAAAACTGACGCTCGCCGCCGGCCGCCGTTCGATCGTGCTGATGGAGCGCGCCGGCCCGACCGCGACCCTGCGCGCGGCGGACGGCACGCGGGCGACCTTCGCCAACGAGCTTCTCGGCTCCGAGACCGCCCTCTTCGCCTTTCGCGACGGGGCCCGATTTCCCGAACTCGACATCGTGAGACGCGCGCTCGCCGACTGGCGCTTTCACCACGGGTTTCGCACCGACCGCGACGCCGCGCTGCGCAGGCCCGCGCTGGCGCTCACCACCCCGACGCTCGCGCCCGACGGGTCCGACCTCGCCGCCGTCTTCGCCACGCTGAGCGAGGTGCGCGTCGACACCCATGCCCTCGACGAGGCGGTTGCCGACGCCTTTCCCGGCGCGCGTCTGGAGATCGGCGTCGACGGCGCAACGGCCCGTTTCGCCATGCGCTTTCCCGACCTGCCGCGCGCCTTTTCAGCCCATGAACTGTCCGACGGCACGCTCAACTACCTGGCGCTGATGGGCGCGCTTCTCTCCTACCGCCTGCCGGCCTTCGTCGCCCTCAACGAACCCGAAGCAAGCCTCCACCCAGACCTGCTTGAACCGCTGGCCCGCGTCGTCGCGCGCGCCTGCGAACGCACGCAGCTGTGGATCGTCACCCATTCGCAAGCCTTTGCCGATGCGCTCGCCCGCGAGGCCGGCGCGGTGCCGCGCCGGATCCTGAAGGACGACGGCGAAACCCGGATCGAGGGCCTGACCGCGACGGGTGTCTTCGCGGACGACTAGCGCCCTGGACCTGTGGCCCCGGTCTGGGCGACAAACGCTTCGCGATCAAGCGCAGCTACCTGAACTCGACATTGTGAGACGCGCGCTCGCCGACTGGCGGTTTGACCACGGGCTCCAAGTATCGGTACACTTGGCAATCAAGAGAATAATATTCATATTCAATCATTGCAAATCCTCAACAACAAGCCATCCAAAACTGATAAATATAAAAATTGCATAATACATATTCTCGGATCAACACAACGCACCCAATCAAAAGGAATTATGCACCGGTGAGAGAACTATCAGATTTTGAGAAAGAACAAATATCAATCAACAAAATTACCTCTCAGGCAAATCGCCTATCCGCTATTGCCGCAATAGCAGGTGTCGCTCTGGGAGCAATAGGAATCGGAATAGCGTTACTCGCTTACACTCATTCCGTAAGGATCGAACAAATTAAGATAAGGCCAGCATTGGAATTCCATTTTGGCGACAACAATTCGGAAACGCTCTTATCAATAAAAAACGCGGGACTTGGCCCCGCTATTATACTTGGAATGAAATTCGAAAATTTAGACAAAAATTATGAAGCGGTCGACCGACCTTTGGGGGATGATTTCTCTGCGAAAGTTATTTGGATACTCGGCCTGAATGATTTTGTCCAGAATGCTCCCGACTCTGAAAGCTTCTCTGTGCGAATGCCAACGAAAGGCACAGTATTAGGCGCAAATACTAGCGTTGAAATCATAAATTATCGTGGCTACCAAGAAAGATTCATGAAAATGAGAAGAGAATTAAAAAGAAAATTCGATGATTTCTTTATTCTAGGAAATATTACTGTAGAATACTGCTCTATAGATGGATATTTCTGCACGACTTCTAGCGCAAAATATTGAACATGAAGCCACCCTCAACCATCAACACAGAGATTTTATAGCCGATCGCGAGGCCGGCGCCGTGCCGCGCCACATCGTGAAGGAAGACGGCGAGACCGGGATCGAGGGCCTGACCGCGACGGGCGTCTTCGCGGACGACTAGCGCCTTGAACCTGCGGCCCCGGTCGCAACCGCGACAAGCGCTGCGCGATCGAGCGAAAATCCGCTGTCGATCCATGCAGCCTGCGCCCGCGCCAGCGCCTCCCCGATGCCGGGTCCGGCCGGAACGCCGGCGGCAAGAAGGTCCTTGCCGGTCACCGGAAACACCGGAACCTCGGCCTCGCGCAGGCGCTCGAGCGCCGGCAGGAACACAGGGTCCTCAGGCCCCGTACCGGCATTCGCCCAGGCATGCAGCAGGCCGTCGATGGCGGCCTCGCGGCCGGCGAGAAACAACAGGCGCCGGATCTCCGTGTCGCTCACCGGTGCGGGCCGCGCCTCGCCCCAGCCGCACGCAATGTCGGAGGCGCTGCGCGCGGCCTTCATCCGCTTGCGCTCCGCATTGGAAAGCCGCAGGTGGTCGGCCATGTCGTCCAGATCCGCCTCGCCGCCGTCGCTGAGGACGGCAAGCGCCAGTGCCGGCGAGCACGCCTCCGGTGCAAGCGCGTCGAGCGCGCGCAGGTCGCGGAACGGCCGCAGCCCGCTATGGGTCGCCAGCACCCGCGACACGATGCCGGCATCGCGCATCGCCTGTATCGTCTCGGCG
>MDTD01163603.1_pt1 | contig 15121 bp, 12 predicted proteins | sample 811221 | NCBI WGS metagenome assembly MDTD01 (sample SAMN05326646, study PRJNA326480) | marine metagenome | isolation source: seawater | place: Pacific Ocean: South West | collected 2011
ATTGAAAATGAGAAAATCACCAACCTGCGCCTGGCGGGGGACACCGGGTTCGAACTCCACCAGGCGGTGGGGATCCGCGACGACTGGCCCCTGTTCGCAGGCATTATTGAAAAGACCCTGGCCGGTATCACCGAGGCTGAACATCAGGCCATATATTCCAAATGGATCCGGCTGGAAACCGATCCCTTTTATAAGACAAGGGCGTTCTGGTACTGGGCCGGGGGCATATTTGCCTGTGTCCTGGTTCTGGTGGGGACGGTGGTGGTATGGAACCGGACGCTGCAACGCCAGGTAAACCAACGCACAGAGGCCGTCCGGTTTAATGAAATGCGGCTGGATGCCCTGCTGCAGCTCAATGAACGGGCTGATGATTCCATCCAGGAGATCATTGAGTTTGCCTTCCGCCAGATGGTCCGCCTGACCCGGAGCAGGTTTGGATACCTGGCTTTTGACGACCAGGAGGGGATGATTTACTCCGTACGGTCCAGCGGATCACCGTCTCCGGAGCAACCGGCCACCAATGTGACCTCCGGGTTTACCATTGAAACCCGGGGGCTTTGGGGGGAGGCGGTCCGCCGGCGGACCGCCGTGATTTCAAATAGTTATCCGGATTCCAACCCGATGAAAAAGGGATTGCCCCAAGAGTACAGCACTCTGGCCCGGTACATGAACGTCCCCATATTCAAGGGGGATAAGGTGGTGGTTGTGGCCGGCGTGGGGAACAAGGACACCGACTATGACGATTCCGACCTGCGCCAGCTGACCCTTCTTGCCCAGGGGCTGTGGCGGCGGCTTCAGCGCAAGCAGGGGGAACAGGCCCTGGCCCGGGAGGAAAAGAACCTGCGGGACATTGTGGAAAACTCCCCCAACGGCATCACCATCATCCAGAACGGTAAAGTGGTCTATCGGAATTCCAAGCAGTTGCGGCTGGTGGGGGATATCAATTTGGGAGAAAACATTGAGTACGACCATATCCACAGTGAAGACAGGGCCGTCGTAGAGGACTTTTACCGAAGTATTCTCAAGGGGGCCCCAAAGAGAACGGAGCTGAACTTTAAATTTTATACCACCCTTGCCAATCGGTCCAAGGAAAACCTGAGGTGGGTGACCTGCCTTGTGACTCCCATCACCTACCGGGATGACCGTGCTTTTTTGCTCACCACCATCGACCGGACCCGGGCCCGGGAGCTGGAACACCTGCTCACGGTCCAGGATAAAATGGCCTCCCTGGGACGGGTGGCGGCGGGAATCGGCCATGAGGTAAGAAATCCCCTGTCCGGGATCAACATTTATCTTAGATCCATTGAAAAAGGGGTGGCCGACCCGGCCAAGTCCCATAAGATCGGCCCGGCCATAGATGCCATCCGGACCGCTTCCGGTAAAATGGAGGCTGTGGTAAAACGGGTAATTGATTTTTCAAAACCCTGTGAGCCGAAGGTGGTGGCCCTGGACATCAACGCACCGGTGGCGGATGCCGTGAACCTGGCGGCAATGGGCATGGGCAAAAAAGGCGTGACCCTCACCACGGATCTTGGGGATAATTTGCCCTTTTGTAAAGCCGAACCCAACCTCATTGAAGAGGTGGTGCTCAACCTCATCAACAACGCAGTGGATGCCATGAACGGACAGGACGATGATCGGCAGATCCGGGTGACCACCGACGCTGACGGAGACCTGGTCCGACTGGCGGTGGATGACACGGGGCCGGGAGTACCGGCGGATCTTACGGAAAAAGTGTTCGAACCTTTTTATACCACCAAGGCCTATTCCACCGGCATCGGCCTGAGCCTCTGCCACAGGATCATCACCGACCACAAGGGCAGTATCCGGGTGGAACCTGCCCGAAAAGATCGAACCGGTGGCACCGGCGGAGCCCGGTTCGTGGTGGAACTGCCCGCCGTCCCCAATGACGAGAAACACCCCCAGCCAAGGAAGCTATCATGACAGAGTTTGTGATTTACGTTGTGGATGACGAACCCACCATCAGGGAAGGCGTCAGCTCGGAACTCGAGGATGACTACCAGGTCTTCTCTTTTGAAACGGCCGAGGATGCCCTGGAAGCATTCCCGGAGAACCCCCCGGACCTCATCCTTCTTGACATTGAACTGCCCGGTATGAACGGCACCGAGGCCTTGCCGAAGTTCAGGGCGCTTAAGGCCGACGTCCTGGTGATTATGATCACGGCGTACGAGGACATTAAACTGGTCATTTCCAGCATGAAGCAGGGGGCAAGGGACTATATTGTCAAACCCCTCCACATGGAAGCCCTGGAAGTGGCGGTTGCCAATGCCCTGGAAACCATCCGCCTGCGCAAGGAAATCGCCGCCCTCCAGGAAAAGCAGATTCGGGAAAACCTGCCCTGCTTTATCGGGGAAAGCGAGGCGATCCACGATATCATGGACTATATCGGCATGGTGGCCAAAAGCCCGGACACCCCTATCCTTATCCTGGGAGATACGGGAACCGGAAAGGAGCTGATCGCCGCCACCATCCACCATAAAAGCCCCAATTTTGAAGGGCCGCTGGTTACGGTGAACTGTGCCGCCATTCCGAAGGATCTTCTGGAAAGCGAGTTGTTCGGCTATGAGAAGGGAGCGTTTTCCGGGGCCTCCGCCACCGGGAAACGGGGCCTGATCGAAGCCGCCCACAACGGTACCCTGTTTCTGGATGAGGTGGGGGACCTGAACCCGGAGGCCCAGGCCAAGTTGCTCAGGTTCATGGAGTCCGGGGAGTTTTACAAGGTAGGGTCCACGGTAAAACAGACCGTCAAAGCCCGGATTGTTTCCGCCACCAACCGGGACCTGGACGAGATGATCACCAACAACACGTTCAGAAAGGACCTTTACTTCCGCCTGGGGGTGGTCAAAATCCAGGTGCCGTCGCTGAACGAGCGCAAGGAAGACACCATCCTCCTGGCCCGGTATTTCCTCCAGGTGTTCAACGAAAAGTTCGGCAAAGCCCTCACCGGCATTGACGAGCGGGCCGTGGAATTGCTTAAACTCTACGTCTGGAGCGGGAATGTCCGGGAACTTAAAAATATGATGGAGCGTGCGGTGCTCACGGCCCGGGGCACTGAACTTACCCCCGAAGATTTGGGATTGGAGAAGATTGACCGGGGCCGGGTCATGGAGGGGATAGACGATAAGCGGTTTCCGCCGCTGCCGCCCACGGGCATCGATATCACCGAAGTCCGCCTCTCTCTGGACAGATTTTACTTCGGCAAAGCCATGGAAATGGCAAAGGGCAATGAAACCCGGGCGGCCAAGCTGCTGAATCTCAAGCACCACACCTTCCGGTACCAGCTAAAAAAGATCTCCGATGCGTGAGGCGTGCCGGTAGGATGACCTTTATTTCACCAGTATATCGTCCAGGATCTCTTTGGCTTTTGCATCCCGGTCCGTGACAATGGCCACAATATTGATACCTTGATTCTGCTCGATCATGGTGATGGCACGGATATCAATATCATTCTCACTGAGTTGCCGGGAGATACGTCCCAGCTCCCCCGGGGTGTCTTTAATTCCCACCAGAATATTATCATCGGGCACCCCTTTAAACCCGGCTTCATTGAGCACGGACAATGCCCTGTCATTGTCGGCCGTGGCCAGTTTGATCTGGGCATAGCCTTTTTCCGACAGGGCGTTGATGGCGTCGATATTGATGTCGTGCCGGCCCACGAGTTCTGAAACTTCCGTGAGCAGGCCCTTGCGGTCCTTTGCGATGATTCTGATGTATTCCATGGGGCCTTAAGTCTTCTTTTTTTTAGGGGATTAAATCGTCTATGAATTCGTCGATCTGGGCCTTGGTCACATTGGGCATGCAGATCAGGTGGGTCTGGCCGTTTGCCGTTGCCAGCTGCCACTTTTCCTTCACCCGGGTGCCCGCATCCGGAAACACCACCGTGATGGCATTGGGGTTTCTCCATGCGTTAATCCCGGCCTCTTTCAGTCGTTTTTCCGCATAGGCTGCCGTCTCAAGGGCATGGTCCACCCGCTGTCCGAGGCCTTTGTTACCGTACTTTCGGATCATGTACCAGAGGAACAGGGGGGTGAGGCCATTGCGCGACCCTGTGATTGTTGTGTCCAGAGAACCGATATAGGCGATGGACCGGGCGATCCGGTTCACATTATTCTTTTTGGCAACGACGATACCGCAGGGGATCGGGGAGCCGAAGGATTTGTGGCCGCTCACGGAAATGCTGTCCGCCCCGTCTTCAAAGTCAAAGGCGGCCCGGGGGGTGATAAACGGGGCAAGCCCCCCGCAAAGGGCGGCATCGGAGTGAATGTAATTTTCCGTTATCACAAGGCCGCCGAGGATGGATTTGATCCGGTTCAGATCATCCTTGGCCTCTGTCATGGTGGTGCCGATATTTGCAAAGATTATGGCAGGTTTATCCCGATGGATTCTTAAGGTTTCACGCAGGTCTTCATAGTCCATTTCACCGTTGGCCCGGGACCGGATCATGATATGCCGCATATTCAGCAGGTGAAGGTTTTTGCTGACACTGTAATGGGTGTCCTGGGAATAGTAGGTAATCCCTTTGGGATAGAGTTCCCGGGCGATATATAATCCGTATAGATTTCCCTCGCTGCCGCCGTTGGTCACATACCCCCAGTAATTATCCGGTTCGGCCCTGAAGAGCGCGGCCATGAATTCAATGACTTCGCGCTCAAACTCCCGGGTATCCACTTTCCAGGTACTCGGGGTAAATGGATCTCCCAGGTTGTTCAGGGGGTATTTTAAAAACTCAAAGAGTTCCCGGTAGTCAAAATCCTTTGATACGGGATACCCCAGGAAACGCTCCGTCCGGTTTTCAATCCGGCCAAGGAAGTCCATCAATCGTTGGTGATCCGACAGGTTCAGTCTCATCTTACGCCTCAAAAAGCCTTCATTCATCACAGAAAAAGTCAACCCAGGGTATAAAAACGGGATGGGTTTTACAATGGGAATCTATGCCATTGGCCGGAAAATGAAAGGCAACCGGGGCCGTCACCGGCGGATCAGGTGGGATTGTGCATATTGACGTAACGAAGGGCTGGGTTTATAGTTCAACAGATGTCCCGGCAATGAAACGGGCCGTGACGTTTTAATCAACCAAATACAACAGGAGCAACGCATATGCCGGGTAAAGACGGTAGCCTTGTCCAGAAAGCGCTGGCGGATCAAAAGTCCCGCCAGGCCGGCTACAGGGAACGCGCCTTGAAAATGTACCCTTGGGTTTGCGCCCATTGCGGCCGTGAATTCGAGGGCAAGCGGGTTAAGGAACTTACGGTCCACCACAAGGACCACAACCATGACAACAACCCGCCTGACGGCAGCAACTGGGAGCTGCTGTGCATCTATTGCCACGATAATGAACATTCCCGGGACCAGGTGGCCGATGCCTATTCCGATGAGGTGGCCGGGAGCGCCGGGGACTCCGGCGGTACCACCAATCCCTTTGCCGGGCTTGGCGAAATGCTGAAAGGCAAGCTTTAAAATATGGCACTTTATTTTATCACAAAACAGTTCCAGACCCGCAAGATGGCCTACGACAAAGCGCAGAACGTCCTCTGGGTGGACCCGAATTTCAAGGAAAAGTTTTTTATGGGGCAGCAGGTGGGATTCAACCTGGATCTTCTGCGGTCCATTGAGCAGTATCCGGCCCTCTCCCAAAAGGTGGCTGCCAAGGCCCCGCTGGTGTTTTTCACCTTGCACCTCAAAGACATGAAAGTGGCTGTGGGCGTTGATGAAGACGGTTTGGCGTTTGTGAACGGATTGGCGGTGCCGGAAACGCCCAGCATCAACGGAAATCCCATTGTCCAGCGAAAATTGAAATAAACCGGGTCACGGTGTCGCTGCAATCTTTACGGTGCCCCGGCGAATTAATGCTTGACTTCAACAGATAATCCCATCTATAGCTAAGATTCAAGCAAGTAGCATATTCATTAATTGCCCCTGTGTTTGAAATTTATCGTTTTCACATTATTAGAAATAGGAGATTGGTTAGATGCCTACAGGTACCGTAAAATGGTTTAATGACGCAAAAGGATTTGGATTTATCGAACAGGAAGACGGCGGAAAGGATGTGTTCGTTCATCATTCCGGCATTAACGCCCAGGGTTTCAAATCCTTGAACGAAGGCGATCGCGTTACGTTTGATATTGAAGACGGCCCCAAAGGCCCGTCAGCAAAGAATGTAACCGTTGTATAACGGTTTGATCCGGTTAAGTTCCCAAACGGATGCATTGCTGTTTGGGAACTTTTAGCACTTTGCCCCATCCCGCCAGAGCATCAGATTTTCATTTTCCGGCATCCCATGCCGTTTTCATTTCGTAAATGATCCGTTTTATCGGGCCGGCTACTCCCCCGGTTTGATTTAAACAGGAATTTGTACTAATATAGAACCTGCCTTAAAGATACCTCAACGCAATTTCATTTTAACCGTAAAATTCGTGACCCCCTGATTGTTATTGGGGGGAGGTATTGGACAACCAGCAAACAGTTTGAGTTTTTTCCCTTTCAAGTATTCTTTTTTTGTAGGGTTGAATGTAACTTTTACAACATACGGGGAGATGCTATGGAAAAATGCGGATGGATACTGATTATGGATGGAAATGAAAATCACTACCAGTCCGAGTGCGGTGGTGAATGGTTTTTCTTCGAGGGAAGCATCAAGGAAAACCAGATGAAACGATGCCCGTTTTGCGGCGACCCCATACATGAGCTTGAGTCGGTGGCATGGTGAGACGGCACTGGGGTTAATTTTTTTTTATTGTCTTCATTCAGGAAACAACTCCTGAGAATAAAAAAGGGCGGCCAACCAAAGCCGCCCTTTTGTTATGGTAACGCGCCTGCATCCATATCATCCCCCGGAGGGATTCCGGGAAAGCCAGGTTTCAAATTTATCTTTCGGCAGGGGCGGGGAAAACAGGTAACCCTGGATTTCCATTGAGCCCATCCGGGACAGGACATCCAATTGCTCCCGGGTTTCGACGCCTTCGGCCACAAGCAGCAGGTTCAGCTTGTTGGCCATGAGGATGGTGGTTTCCACGATGACCATATCCTCCTTGTCATGGGGGAGATTATCCACAAAGGTTTTATCGATTTTCAGCACTGAAATGGGCAGGCGCTTGATGTAGGCCAGGGAGGAATATCCCGTGCCGAAATCATCAATGGCAGTTGTAATTCCCAATCTGGCGAGGCTTTTCAGACGTTTTGTGGCACGGTTGATGTCTTTTACCAGTATGGATTCTGTGATTTCAATCTCCAGGCGGTCACCGGGAAAGCCGGTACGGTCCAGAATTTCCTTGATCATGGATTCAAAATTGGGGTCTTCGAATTGTCTCGGGGACACATTGACCGAGAGCTTGAGATCAATTCCTGTGCGGGACCTGATGTCCAGGGCCTGGGTCACACTTTTATCAAAGATCTGTTCCCCAAAGGGAATGATGAGTCCGGATTCTTCGGCCAGGGGGATGAATTCGTTGGGTGGCACAAGGCTGCCGTCCTTTTTGATCCATCTGGCAAGGGCTTCCATGCCTTTGGGCTGTCCGGTGGCAGCGTCTATCCGCGGCTGGAAATAGACCTGGAATTCATTGGCTTTTATGCCTTCTCTCAAGTCCGCCTCCATGCGGACCCGTTCGGATATCTTACTTGCCATCTGCGGCTCAAAGACCGAATAATGGTTCTTCCCCGTATTTTTGGTCTGATACATGGCAAGGTCGGCGTTTTTGATCAGGCTGTCCTCATTGGTTCCGTCCAGGGGATAGACGGCCATGCCGATGCTGCCCGTCACGTGGAACCGCTGTCCGCCGAGTTCAAACGGTGTGTCGAATACGGATTGAATCCGTTCGACCATGGCAAGCATCTCACCGGTTTGATGCATGTGGGGAATCATGATGATGAACTCGTCCCCGCCGAGGCGGGAGACGGTATCGCCGTCGCGGACGATTCCTTCAAGGCGTCTGGCAGTTTCCTTGAGCAGCTCATCCCCTTTGGCATGGCCCACCGTATCGTTGACATTTTTAAAGTTATCCAGATCCAGAAAGAGGATTTGAATCATCTCCCCGGATCTTCTGGCATCTGAGATGGCCTGGACGAGCCTGTCCTTTAGCAGAGACCGGTTGGGCAGGTTGGTCAACGGATCATGGTAGGCCAGATGTTCGATCTGATGCTCTTTGAGCTTCATTTCAGAAATATCGTGGAATACGGCGATGTATTTGTCTGTTGTGCCGGTTTCACGGATGGAGCTGATGCTTAAAAGTTCCGGATATGCCTCTCCGCTTTTTTTACGGTTCCAGATCTCGCCGGACCAATAGCCGTCCTTGATCAGTGAGGCCCACATTTGTTCATAAAATTTAGGGTCATGGCGGTCCGATCTCAAAATTCTGGGATTCTCCCCCAGCACTTCATCCGCCCCGTAGCCCGTGATCCGGGTAAAGGCATTGTTGACGGCTTTAATTGTGCCCTGGTCATCGGTAATACAGATACCTTCGGAAGTGTTTTCAAAAACCTTTTCGAACAGTTTGAGCTGGTTTTCCGCGGTTTCCCGGACCTTTATTTCAGCAATGAGATCATTTCTGGAGGTGGTCAGCTGGTCCATGAACCGGTTGAAATTGGACCATAGTTGTCCGATTTCATCGTGGCGGGTATTCATGATCTTCAGGGACCAGTCTCCCCTGGCCCCCTGTTCAAACCGCTGAATCAGAGTGCTCAAAGGCTTTGTGATTGAGGCGCTGATCATAAGGGTGACGGCGCCTGTCAGTGTCAGTGATACCACCAGGACCAGCATAAACATCTGTTTGAGTTCGGCCAGGGGACCGAAGACTTCGGCGGTATAGGAGGAAGAGGCAATGATCCAGTCCAGGGTGGGCATATGGTCAAAGGCCACAAATTTTTCCCTGGCGACACTCTCCGACGGATTCCGCCAGTTATAGGTGATGTATCCGCTTCTGCGCTCAATCATTTCCCGAACGATGTGTCTGCCATGGGAATCCGTGATGTCAAGAACGTTTCCCGATAACTCCGGATGAATAATCGAGTTGCCCTTTGTGTCTACAATATAGGAGTAGCCGGTTTCGCCGAAGGTGAGTGTTTCAATCTGCTCCCTGAAATCGTCAATACTGATGAGACTTGAGAACTCCGACTTGTAGGAGGATACGGAAATAATCCAGTCCCAGGGTTCGAAATAGACCATGTAAAGGGCTTTGGGCCGGCGGGAGGTCTCGTTGGGATTCTTCCAGTCATATTCAAGGTATCCCTGCTTCTTTGAGATCTGAGACTGGATGAATTCCCTGTAGGAAAAATCCTTGCCCCGGACCCCGGCTACCGGATGGACCACGGCGATACCGTTGCTGTCGATGCAATAGATATATCCTGTTTTACCGATGGTCTGGCTTGCCAGCACTTCAACCGCCTGCTTTCTGGCCTCGGATTCACCGATACCGTTTATCTGGGCTGTTTGATATATCCATCTTATGATCTCAAGGTTTTTCTCAGCAATGGCCCGGAGATGATTTTTGATGGAAACCGTGGCGGCGGTTTCCACCATATCCGTGATGACCTGGTTTGAAACGTTCAGTTCATTTTTGATCCGCTGTTCGAGGTCGGACTGGATGGTATAAAACAAGATGGAAAAACTGATGGATATCACCGCTGCAAAAACAATCGCGTAGGCAATGAATAATTTGAAGCGTAAGGGTAAGTTGGTGATAAAATTCATGCCTGGCGTTTCATTCGGGGTTTTGGGTAATATCAAGGGATAAAATAGCCCATCGGGCCGTATATGGCAAGATCGATGGGCGGCAGGTCACTTTCATCCGCCTTTTTTCGAATCAAAGTCCGGGAACAATACCCCCCCCAAGCCCTGACTCGGGCAAAAGCTGCCGGTTATCGTTTTCCCGTTGCCCTTCCGCTTTTTAGAGCCCAAACATGTTGACGATTTTCAAGGGAAAACGGCATCAAATACAAGATTGTAAAAGAGGCTATTTGGGCAATGGCTGAAAACATCGTGGGGGATGCCGAAGAAACCACCCGGTAGTTTTGCGATCTTTATGGGGAAAGTCCGGTTTTAGATGAGATTAATGATGTCATTTGGAATACTTCCAAGGAGAAGTTGAAGACTTTTAAAGCGTAATGGTTTATGGCGTCTAAAAAGAAAGGGCGGCCGTTCAAAGCCGCCCTTTTGCCCAATTGCAGGTGCTACTCGTTGAGCATCCTTTCAATTGTTCCATCTTCACTGAATTTTTTGAATATTGCATTTAATTTTTTCTGCAGGGTGGGTCCCTGGGGATGGGCCTTGGATAAAACCAGGTACAGGGGCGTCGATTTTAAAGGGCCCGAATGCCCCAGGGCCGATGCATTTTCCCCCAAGACTTCCTTGATCTTGGTCTGGGCGACAAACTGGTTTTCAATCCAGATATCTTTTCTGCCTGAATACAGCATCTTCAGGGCGGCTACCTCATCGGTGACGGTATGAAGGTCAATGCCGGCCTCTTTGGCTTCTTCTTCATACCAGTATCCCAGCAGGCCGACCATACTGTAGGATTTTAAATCAGAGAAGTTATTCACCACCAAACCGTTGGGGAATGTTTCTTTTTTAAACCACACCACTTCCACGTTTTGAAAGATAGGGGTTTCGGGAAAAAGACAGCCTTGCTGTTCTCGCTCCTCCGTACGGGACCAGGGAAACGTGCCGGCCATTTTTCCCTTCATAACCAGGTTAATGGCCCGGTTCCACTTCATGAACTTGAATTTGGCCTCATATCCGGCCTCTTTGCAGGCAGCCAAGACGATCCGGCAGACGGGCCCGTTTTTCTCAAGTGATTGGGAAAGAAAGGGGGCCCAGTCCCCCACGGCAAAGGTTACTTTTTCCATTGCCATGCCCGGTGTTGAAGACAGAAGCAAAAGCATAGTTGTGATGACGATTGTGTGGATTCTTCTCATAATTTTTTCCTTAAGTGCATTGAATACAGTTTACGCAGACAAGCGCCTGCGCTCAGCTAAAACTTGGTCCAGCCAGTCCGGATCCATCTTTGGTACAGAAGACAGCAACAATTGCGTATACTCATGGTGGGGCGGGGTAAACACCTCATCCCTGGGTCCATGCTCCACGACCCGGCCCTGGTACATGACCACCACATCGTCGGCAATGGCCCGGACCGTGGCAAGGTCGTGGGTGATGAAAAGATAGCTCATGTTCAGCTCGTCCTGGAGGCGCTGGAGAAGTTTTAATATTTCCTCTGCCACAAGCTGGTCCAGGGCGGAGGTCACTTCATCGCAGATGATCAGTTCGGGTTGGGCGGCCAGGGCCCGGGCGATACAGACCCGCTGTTTTTCACCGCCGGAAAGCTCCGAGGGGTATCGGTCCAGGTATGTGTCGTTGAGTTCGATCATGTCCAGGAGTTCCGAGACCCTGCGGGCCGTCTCTTTTCTCCCCGGGTTGTAATAAAACCGGATGGGGCGGCCGATGATATCTTTGACCTTGTGCCGGGGATTGACGGCCACATCCGGCATCTGGAATATCATCTGCCATTTCCTCAGGCGGTCCTTGTCCCGGTGTTTCAGGTAGGGGGACATTTCTATGCCGTCGAAGTAGACCATGCCTTCACTCTGGGGAAGGAAGCCCGTGATCACCCTTGCCACAGAGGTTTTCCCGGAACCGGATTCCCCCACCACAGCCACCGTCCTGCCCCGAAGCACCTCAAAACCGACGTTGTGGAGAACGGCAGGGCCGTTGTTGTACCCGGCTGTGATATTTTCCACCTTTAGCAGGGGCTCCTCCGCTTTCGGGGGGGACACTTCCTTGACCTGGCGGCGGACCGCCAGGAGATCTGCGGTGTATTTCTCCCTGGGGGCATCCAGCATGGAGCGGGCATCCCCTTCCTCCACGCAGAGACCGTGGCGGAGCACCATGATCCGGTGGGAAAGCTGGGCCACCACTGCCAGGTCGTGGGTGATGTAGATGGCGGCGCAGTTGGACTTTTTCACCACCTCTTTGATGGCAGTCAGCACCTCGATCTGTGTGGTGACATCCAGGGCGGTGGTGGGCTCATCAAAAATGATGATGTCAGGATCACAGGCCATGGCCATGGCCACCATGGCCCGCTGGAGTTGGCCCCCCGAGACCTGGTGGGGATAGCGGAAACCGATACCGGCAGGATCAGGTAAAAACAGGCGGCCGTAGATGTCTTCCGCCTTGGTCTTCGCTTCGTGAAAGGTCATCATCTTGTGGGCCAGCGGTGTCTCCGCAAACTGGGTCACCAGCTTGTGGGAGGGGTTAAATGAGGCGGCCGCACTCTGGGCCACATAGGCGATCTTATAGCCCCGTATGGATTCCAGTTCCGATTCCGGAGCGTTCCGCAGCTCCTTGCCCAGGTAATTGATGGTGCCTGCGGACAGGCGGCAGCCCTCCCTGGCATATCCCATGGCGGCCAGGCCGATGGTGGATTTGCCCGCACCGGACTCGCCGATGAGGCCCAGGACCTCCCCGCGGTTGAGGTGAAGGTCCACCCCTTTGACCACCTTTCGCCATTTACCGTCCTGTTTGCCCTGGATTTCAAGGCCGGTGATGGTGAGCAGCCGTTCCGGGGGGATGGTCTTGATGGTAGGTTCTGTCATGATGCGCCTCCTTTATGCCCTGATTTGGGCGGACCGGTGAAGGAACCAGTCCACCACCATGTTGATGGATACGGTGAGAACCGCAATGGCCCCGGCCGGATACAGCGGGGTGAGGATGCCGAAGTTGATGGCCCCGGAATTTTCCCTCACCATGGAGCCCCAGTCCGCCGTGGGGGGCTGGATACCCAGGCCCAGAAAGGAGAGGGACGAGATAAACAGAAATATGAAGCAGAACCTCAGCCCGAACTCTGCAATAAGGGCAGGCAGGGCGTTTGGCAGGATCTCTCTTCGGACGATATACAAGGTCTTTTCCCCTCGAAGCCGGGCTGCGTCCACATACTCCATAATGGCGATGTCCATGGCCAGTGCCCGGGCCAGGCGGAACACCCGGGTGGCGTCCAGCAGGGCCACCACCACGATGAGTACGGGAACAGAGGTTCCCAGCACCGAGAGGATCATCAGGGCCAGGATGAGGGTGGGGAATGCCATGAATATGTCCACGATCCGGGACAGCAGATGGTCCAGCCAGCCCCCGGTCACGGCGGCGGTCAGTCCCAGGAAGGCCCCCACGAAGAAAGCGATGAGCGTGGTGATAAAGGCGATGGTGATGGAATTGCGGGCCCCGTATATGATACGGCTGAGCATGTCACGCCCCAGCTGGTCTGTGCCAAGGAGATGCTCCCCGCCCGGTGACAGCCAGACATCGGCTACCACTTCGGACTCTCCGTAGGGGGCAAGGAGCGGGGCGAACAGGGCCACGGCCAGGCCGAAGATGATGATGGCCAGCCCGATGCGTGCCGACAGGGGACTTGCCTTGTATAATTTGATCCATTTGGATTCTTTTTTCATGGGATTCTCCTCATTTGGGGTGGCGCAGTTTGGGGTTGGAAAGAATGGACAGCACGTCGGCGGAGAGGTTCAGGAAAATATAGGTGCAGGCAAAGATCAGGCCGGCGGCCTGAACCATGGGGATATCCCGTTTGGACACAGAATCCACCAGGAGCTGTCCCAGGCCCGGATAGACAAAGACCACTTCCACCACAACCACGCCAACCACCAGCCAGGCCAGATCCATGACCACTACGTTGATGATGGGGGCCAGGGCATTGGGCAGGGCATGGTAAAAGATGATCTTGACCCTGCGCACCCCTTTGAGCCGGGCCATTTCAATATAGGGGCTGGACAGCACCCCGATAATGGCCGCCCGGGTCATCCGCATCATGTGGGCCAGGACCACCAGGGTCAGGGTGAGGCAGGGGAGTACCAGGACGTTGACCATTTCCAAAAAGGCCATATCCGGCCTCAGGATGGCCACGGATGGAAAGAGTTCGAACTGCACCACAAAGATCACAATGAGCAGGTATGCCACGAAAAATTCGGGTAAGGATATGGCGCTCAGCGTTGAGGTGGACAGGAATTTGTCCAGCCAGGAGTTCTGGTACAGGGCACAGATCAGTCCCAGGACGATGGCCAGGGGGATGGAGACCGCTGCGGCGGAAAAGGCCAGAATCAGGGTGTTTTCAAACCGCCAGCCGATCATGTCGGCCACGGGCCTGCCGTTGGAGAGGGAGTTACCCAGCTCCCCATGGGCCAGATCCCCCAGCCAGCTGGCATAGCGGGTGGCCAGGGGCAGGTCCAGCTTCAGTTCTTTTCGCAGGGCCGCCAGGTTTTCTTCGGTGGCCCCCTGGCCCAGGATGGCCTGGGCCGTATCCCCGGGCAGGGCCTCCAGGCCCGCGAATATTAATATGGAAATGGCGAACAGGGTGAGCAGGGCAAACCCCGTCCGTTTGATAATGATGGGAAACAGGAAATTCATGGGATCCTCGTTGCTGTTGGGCGGGATCCGGGATAGTGACGTCCCGGACCTGCCGGGGAGATGGCGCCGCCCGCACCGTTAATGCGGCGGCGCCGTTACCGTTACGGGCCGCTTTACGCTCGAAACCACCAGCGTTCACAGGCGCGAAGACCGTCCAGTTCCACATTGCCGGCCACTGGGTTGTAGCCGATCTTGTCGCTTGCCGCATCCACGATGTTGGCGATCATGGGGATGACCACGGAGCCGTCGTCGTGGAGGGTCTGCTGGAGTTCATGATACATCTGCCGGCGTTTGTCGGAGTTGAGTTCGGCCCGGGCTTCTTTTACCAGCTTGTCAAAGGCGGGCACTTTCCACATGGATTCGTTGGCAGAGGCGTCGGACACATAGGTCATGGAGAGGATCCAGTCCACGGTGGGGCGGGCATACCAGAAAGAGGCGCAGAAGGGTTTAACCCGCCATACTTTCGCCCAGTAGCCGTCGTTGGCCTCCTTTACCACGTCCATTTTCAGACCGGCCTTGGTGGCATGTTCTTTCCAGAGCTGGGCCGTGTCCACGCAGCCGTTGTAGACCATATCAGCCACGTGCAGTCTTACCACTTCGTCCTGAAGACCGGATTTTTTTAAGTGGAACTTCACCTTGTCCGGATCATATTGGCGCTGGGGGATATCGGTGGCGGCATACTTTACGAAGGAGGGCACGGGATAG
>MDTD01054329.1_pt1 | contig 15120 bp, 15 predicted proteins | sample 811221 | NCBI WGS metagenome assembly MDTD01 (sample SAMN05326646, study PRJNA326480) | marine metagenome | isolation source: seawater | place: Pacific Ocean: South West | collected 2011
TGATGCTGACTTTATTATTTTAGCCTTACCAACAGACTTTGATGAATCCACTTCGTCCTTTAACACGTCAATTATAGAAAAAGTGGTAAAAGAGCTTTTAACAAAAAAAATTCAATCTACAATTGTAATAAAATCCACTATTCCAGTGGGCTTTACAAATAAATTAAGGTCTGAAACAGGATATAAAAATATCATATTCTCGCCAGAATTTTTGAGAGAAGGATCATCCATTCATGATCACAGATTCCCATCAAGAATTATTGTTGGAAATGAATCAGATCGCTCTGATAACTTTGCTAACGTACTTTATGATTTATGTAATTCCAGTCATAAAACAAAGATTATTAGTATGTCTTCTACTGATGCGGAAGCTGTAAAACTTTTTGCAAATTCTTATCTTGCAACCAGAGTAGCTTTCTTTAATGAGCTAGACAATTTTGCATTCAAAAATGGTTTGTGTACAAAAGATATAATTAAAGGTGTTTGTGAAGATGCTCGAATTGGAGATCATTACAATAATCCTTCCTTTGGTTACGGGGGTTATTGTTTGCCAAAAGATACTAAACAACTAAGTGCTTCTTTTAAAGATGTTCCTCATGATTTAATCAAGGCTTCAATCACCTCAAACAAACAAAGAATGGATTTTATTATTGAATCATGTAATAAATTATTTAATAAAAAACGCGTAGGAATATATTTGCTCTCAATGAAAAAAGATTCAGATAATCATAGATCTTCAGCAATAATAAGTATCATGCAAAATTTAAATAACAAGATTATCAATATTTATGATCCAGCTATTGAGCATGACGAATTTAATGGATTTATTGTTGAAAAAGATTTAGAAAAATTTAAAAGAGAGTCAGAGATAATAATTACTAATAGACTTGATGATAATCTTGATGATGTTAGACAAAAAGTTTTTACAAGGGATATTTTATTAATTAATTAAATGAAAAAAATTTTAGTAACAGGTGCTTCAGGTTTCATTGGGTTCCACACAATAAAAAAGCTTCTTGATAGTGGTTTTAAAGTTGTCGGCATTGATAATATCAATAACTATTATGATAGAAAATTAAAAAAAGATAGACTCAATATACTTAAATCATCTAAATATAGTAAAAATTTTATATTCCATAAAATAGATCTAGTAAATAACAATAAATTAAAAGATTTATTTTTAGATTATTCATTTGATTATGTTATTCATCTAGCAGCTCAGGCTGGAGTAAGATATTCAATCGATAATCCAAAAAAATATGTTGATTCTAATTTAGTTGGATTCAATAATTTAATTGAGATTTTAAAAAACTATAAGATAAAACATTTTATTTTTGCCTCATCAAGTTCAATTTATGGATTAAATAAAAAGCAACCATTTAGTGAAGATGACATTACTGATGCTCCCATAAGTCTTTATGCTGCTACAAAAAAAGCAAATGAATTAATAGCACATTCATATTCAAGTTTGTATGAACTTCCGATTACTGCTTTGCGTTTTTTTACAGTATACGGACCATATGGAAGACCAGATATGGCTTACTTTAAATTTACAAAGTCCATTATTGATGGAAATGTTATTGATATTTACAATAATGGAAAAATGAGAAGAGATTTTACATATGTTGATGACATTGTTTGGGGTATTTTTAATCTAATAAATAAACCACCCAAAAAAAAGAAATCATATGATTCAAATTTTGATGTACCTTTTCGAGTTTTAAATATTGGAAATAATAATCCTGTTTCATTGGCACACTTCGTTAAATCGATAGAGATATCATGCTCCATGAAAGCAAAAAAAAATTATTTACCGATGCAGTTGGGTGATGTTAAAACAACTTTTGCTGATATTAATAAGATAAATAGACTTATAAATTTTGAGCCTAAAACTTCAATAGAAGTTGGAATTGAAAATTTTGTTAAATGGTATAAGACTTATTATAAAATTTGAGATGAAAAAATCTAGAAAACTAAATAATATAATTGTCACTGGCGGCATGGGTTTTATCGGGATCGTATTTTGTAAAACTTTGCTAAAAAAAGATCACAATATTAAATTGCATATTGTTGATATACAAACCTATGCATCAAACTTAAACGCCTTTAATTCAAAAGAACTCGAAAGAATAGAAATTTACAAAAATGATATTAATGAGACTGATTTTATAAGCAATCTTTTATCTGACACACAAATAGATGCTATTTATAATTTTGCAGCAGAGTCACATGTTGATAATTCTATAAAAGACCCAAGTCCATTTATTCATTCAAATATAAATGGAACTTTTTCTTTACTTGAAGCAGCAAGAGCATATATTGAATCATCCAATAAAAAAGATTTTTATTTCCATCACATTTCTACTGACGAGGTATTTGGCGATCTTAAATCAGACGACCCTAAATTCAACGAAAAAAACATATATAAGCCAAGTTCGCCATATTCTGCATCTAAAGCCGCATCAGATCACTTGGTAAGGGCATGGAATAGGACATTCAACATAAATTATATCATTACTAATTGTTCTAATAATTATGGGCCATACCAGAATGAAGAAAAATTTATACCAAAAATTATAAGATCAATAGAAAAACAGCAAAAGATTCCCATTTACGGGAGTGGGACACAAATTCGTGACTGGTTATATGTTGAAGATCATGCTGAAGCTCTAATTCATATTATGTATAGTGGAGTTTTAAACAAAACATTTTGTATCGGAGGAAATAACGAAATTAAAAATATTGATATTGTTCATAGAATATGTGACGAAATGTCAAAACTAGGGTATTCAAAAACTTTTGATCTAATTGAGCATGTAGATGACAGGCCAGGTCATGATTTACGCTATGCAATTGACACTAAAAAAATTGAATGTGAGCTTGGCTGGAAAAATAAATATAATTTTTCAGAAGGTTTAAAAAAAACACTTAATTGGTACCTGTAGTGATATAATTCACGATTTAACCTAGACAAATAGACATATGAATATTAAATCGAATATCCCTCTTTTTAAAGTACACATGCCTGACACTGTTAACACTGACCTATTGCAAACTTTACATAGTGGCTTTATAGGCCAGGGCCCAAAGGTAGACGAATTTGAAAATAAACTCGGTCATTATATTGGTAATGAAAATGTATTATCTCTGAATAGTGGAACATCCGGTCTCCACTTAGCTCTTAGATTATCTGATGTTGGATATGGAGATGAGGTAATTTCTACTTCAATGACATGTACTGCATCAAATATGCCAATATTGGCATGTGGAGCCAAAATTGTTTGGGCTGATGTCGATCCTTTGACAGGATTAATTTCACCAGAATCAATAAAATCAAAGATAACAAAAAAAACAAAAGCAATAGTCATGGTCCACTTTGGTGGCATACCTTGTGATATCGAAGAAATAAATTCAATAGCAAAGGAACATGGAATAAAAACTATTGAAGATGGAGCTCATGCTTTTGGCGCATCTTATAATAATGAGATGATTGGCAATCATTCAGATTTCGTTATGTTTTCCTTTCAGGCAATAAAACATATAACAACAATTGACGGAGGCGCATTATTTTGTAAAAACAAATCTGATTATGAAAGGGGTAAATTGTTAAGGTGGTACGGAATCGACAGGGAGTCGCCTAGAAAAGATTTTAGATGTGAAGAAAATATCATTGAGTATGGATATAAGTTTCATATGAATGATATATGTGCATTAATTGGAACAGAACAATTAAAATACGCCGAAAAAATTGTATCTGCTCATGAAAATAATGCAGAATTTTATTCAAATAATATTGCTAATAGCTTAGTTAAAAAAATAACTTACGAAGATAATAAAAGATCATCATATTGGCTTTATACCATCCATGTTAAAAATAGAGACACATTTATGAAATATTTAGACGAACACAATATAATGTCCTCTAAGGTTCATGAAAGAAATGATAAACATGATGCCTTCATTGATTCAAGAGTTGAGCTACCAGGAGTTGATAAATTTTGCGATACCCAAGTCTCTATTCCTGTAGGTTGGTGGCTTTCTGAAAGCGAAAGAGAATATATAGTGAATGTAGTTAATTCATATAGTTCTTAAAAATGTCCATAAAAACCTATAGTACTATTGATACTTTCTTAAGTAATAATAATATTCAAGTCCATGATTCGCCTGCCCTAATAGAGTTAGAAAATAATTTAAACGGTGATATACAAAGCTCTTACACTAATAATAATTATTTCAAATTTTTTTATAATTTCACTAGACATATTAAACCAAAAAAAATATCAGAATTAGGAGTTCTTGGCTGCTATAGCATCTTATCTATGGCGTCTGCACTAAATGCTATTCATTCTGAAGCTTCATTAACAGGGTATGATTTGTTTGAAGACTATGAGTTTAATTCATTCTCCTTAAACGATGCAAAAAAAAGGGTTGCAAAATATAACCTTACTAAGGCTATAAGTTTTCAAAAAAGAGATATCTTCATGAATAATTTTTTTTTAGAAGTTATAGACGATTCTGATTTGATTCATATCGATCTTTCAAATGATGGAGCAACATACAAACAATTTATTCAATCCTCCGACTTAAATAATAGATTCCTAATATTTGAAGGAGGTTCAATAGAAAGAGACAACGTTGAATGGATGAAAAAATATAATAAAAAACCAATTAATCCTTATCTTAAGACAATCTCTGATTATTTTGAGATTCATATGATATTAGCATTTCCGTCCATAACAATAGTAACTCAAAAAAGTGGATTCAAATAAGCTTTCTTTTTTGTTAACTCTTTTTGGTAGATCAGAGGATACTCTTGAGTTTTTGAATCATTTTTTTGATTCGAATACATCTTCTAACTTGTACATTTCTGACAGTAGTTTAGATGATTTAAACCAAGAAATTGTTCAAGATTTTATTCAAAAGAAAAAGATTAAAAATATTATTTATAAAAGATATCCAGCCGATGAAAACTTCAATACCATGCTCAATAAGTTTTCAAAGACTCTTGGTGAAATAGAATCAGAGTATTGTATTTTTCTAGACAATGATGACTTTATTGATTTCAAAAATATTGAAAAAAATGTTTTTGATACGAATTTTGTCGGCAGAATAAAATATATAAGAAAATTCTCTTTTTTAAAGATTTATAATGAAGAATTACAAAGATCCATTAATAATAATGAAGCTTTTGATAGGCTTGCGGATTATGCCAATAAATATTTTGAGTTGTGGTACAACGTCTCTAAGACTAAATTAAAAAAAGAAATTATTGATAAATATATGAACGTCAGAATTCATGATATTAATTTATTTTATCCTTTTTATGGCTTTGAGCATGTCTGGGATTCTAGTCATTCATTTGAAGTCATAAACTTTATGTCAAGAAAAATACACCAAAATTCTTTACAAGCATCTTTAAAAGACGATTTTTTTCATAAAGTTGTCAATCCTAAATTTATAAATCAACTTGAAGCATACTTAGACATATTCTGTAAACAAAAAGATATTTCAAAGGATTTGGTCAGGAGCTATATACTAAATATATATATGGAGCGTAATTCAAATAAGGTTATATCTTCATTCATAAAAAAACCAAAAAGTATTCTAAGTTGGTCTTCTAAGAGACTATATAAGTTTAGAATATGGATCTAAGGAGATTTTAAAAGATGAAAAAAAATTATAAAGGAATTATTCTTGCTGGAGGAACTGGCTCTAGACTTTTCCCTCTAACAAAAGTAATCAATAAGCAATTACTTCCAGTGTATGACAAGCCTATGATTTTCTATCCTTTGAGTACTCTAATCTTATCTGGGATAACAGAGATATTAATTATATGCAAATCATCAAATGTGGAACAATTTAATTCTATATTAGGTAATGGATCAGATCTAGGATTAAATATATCTTACGAAATACAAGATCAGCCTAACGGTTTGCCAGAGGCATTTGTTATTGGCGAAAATTTTATAAAGGATGACAATGTTATGCTTATTTTAGGTGATAATATTTTTCATGGTAACAGCATTTATCCTTTGATTACTGAAAGTATGGACTCGAACATGGGTGCGGTATGTTTTGCATACCAAGTTAAAGATCCATCATCTTTTGGAGTAGCAGAAATTAATGAAAAAAATAAAATACTGTCAATTGAAGAAAAACCAAAAGATCCAAAATCCAATCTTGCTGTAACAGGCATGTATCTTTTTGATAATGAGGTAATCAGGTTTTCAAAGAAATTAAAGAAATCATCCAGAGGAGAGACTGAAATCGTAGATCTTTTAAGATCATATTTAGCAAACGAATCTCTAGAATGTAAAGTTTTTCGAAGAGGGGTTACATGGCTAGATACTGGAACATTTCAGGATCTTATAGCAGCATCAAATTATTTTTCTATAATAGAAAACAGACAGGGTAACAAGATTGCTTGCATTGAAGAGGTTTGCTATGAAATGGGCTTAATATCAAAATCACAAGTTATATCACTTGCTGCAAAATATGGTAATTCTGACTATGCTAAATACATTTTAGAAATAATGGAATGATATTAAAATATTTTAAAGACAGCGACATAGTTGTTGTAGAGCATCAAAAATTTGAAGATGATCGCGGATTTTTTTTTGAAAGACAAAAAAATAATTTTTTTTTAGATCACAGCCCAATATTTATTCAAGAAAACCATGCTTTCTCTAAAAGAGATGTATTAAGAGGACTGCATTATCAAACAAAAAACCCTCAAGGTAAATTTGTATCAGTAGTCTCAGGTGAAATATTGGATGTATGTGTTGATTTGCGAAAAAGCTCAATTAATTTTGGGAAACATTTTTCTTTTAGACTATCAAGCGATAACAATAAATCAATATATGTACCACCAGGTTATGCACATGGGTATCAAGTTGTTTCAGATACAGCATATGTTATATATTCAGTTACTGATATATATAATCCGAAATATGAAAAAACTTTATTGTGGAATGATTCAAAATTAAATATCAAATGGGTGGAATCAAGTAAGATATTAGTATCAGAAAAAGATAAACTTGGCGATTCTTTTGAAGACTCAAATTATTTTGATTAATACTGATAATGACTAACCCTTTAAATATACTTCTATATGGCTTATTTTATTTCCTCCTTTTTATTTTAATAGGTTTTATATCAAATCCTAAATACAGAAAAAATTTACTCTATTTTATTTTTTTTATATTTTTCTTTTTGATCTTATTTTCAATATTGAATTTAAATATTAATTTTTTTCCACCTAAGTATGCAGATTTTTCTTCATACATGTTGATTCGTGGAGAAATATTTGATCCAACTTTTTTATTACAAGCTTTAATAATCTATCCACTAGATTATATTTTTAATGATAAATATATAGTTTATGCATTAAATGTTTCTATAACCTGCTTTTGCTTATTAATCCTCTTTAGAAAAGTACCAATTAATTTATCAAATATATTATTAATTCCCCCAACGGTTTATTATTACTCATTATTTGGTTTAAGAGATCCCCTTATATTCTTAATTTTTATATTGCAAGGTATTTTAATTTTAAGAGTTTATTTAAGATCAATTAAATTTAGAAAATTTATTTTTGCAAATTTTTTTCTTATATCCCTGATGTTTCTTGTAAGACCGGAGTCATCACTCTTTTTAATAGCAAATGCATTTTTAACTTTTCTAATAATTGTTAAGACTTCTTATACGAATAAGATTGCTGTCTTGCTTATTACGATGGTGCCAGCACTAGTAATTTTCTATCAGGGAGTTTTATCATTGGGCCTTAATTCATTTTCATTAAATGAAATTTCTCAATTCTCTGAGATTAGATATATGCGACATGTAGGGATTGAAGATGGCGGAGGAAGTCAAATTTTAGGAGGAAGACTGTATGATTTAGATTTTATTGAGAGGTACAGCATACAAATTCTTGCAACAATATTTTTACCGCTCCCGTTTGAGATAAATTCAGTATCTCAATTAATCGCAGCCATAGATAGTATCTTTTTTTTAAGAATTATTTACGTATTGTATAAAAGTGACAATCATCACAAGCTTACTTATACAATCTTAGGATGCTTATTGCTTTACGTAATTGTTACAGCATTTTTTGCAACTAATTATGGAAATCTTTTACGTATAAGATATCCAATTTACGGGTTACTTCTTCCAATATGCTTTTACTTAAATTTTCAAAAATCATTAAAGGTCCAAGTATGAGTATAAAAGTTTTATACCACAGATTATTTTCGAAAGAATATCTTATGACTGCATTGACCCAGTTTTTACCATTAGCATCTGAAATTTTCTTTGTTTATATTTTTTCTAAAATAGTTAAAGTTGAAGAATTTACTTTAATAGTAATGTACCTTGCAACGTTTAATGTTATTTATTACGTTCTTGAATTTAAAATATCTGATCTATTTCATAGGTCTAATCGAGAAAATTTTCAAAGTATTAACCTTTCTGAATTAATTTTATTTAATTTAATTTGTACTTCATCGTTTATTGTTATATCTGTTTCGCTAATTTTTACAACCATGCTTGAAAGTCTTGAAATTGCTCTTATGTGCTTTATTTTTGTAACAGGAAAAATTTTATTTAGTGGCTTAATACGAGCAAAATATAGAGCTGATAAAAGATTTTTTTTGTACACAATTATTTGCTTAGTATTTTTTTCTTCAAGAGTTCTTGCAGCCTTTATAGGAAATTATCAATTAGCAATATACTTGTTGCTAATACCAATATTTGTAAATTTACATTTTTTGAATTTTTTAAATATTAATAAATTAAGGACTTCTTCTATAAAATTTTTTAAAAAAAGATTAATAAGGATTTTTAGTTTTAACTTTTCGCAATTGCCTTACAGAGAATTGGATGTGGTCTTAGCTGGAATTTTTTTAAGCAATGAGGGCTTAAGTTTTTATAGGTTTTATAAATATTTTTTATTTATGCTAGATTCTATGAATGGAGTATTTTACCAGATTAATATTCAGTCTTTAAGTAGAGGAGCATCTGTAAAAGAGGTAACAATACATAACAATCAAAATATCCTTATATATCTCATATTACAAATTTTAGCTTCTATTTTTGCTTTTTATTTCTTAAGAATAGAATTTTTGAGCATCGCTTATTTTATGCTTTTATTTTCAGTTTTGGTTTTCTTTTATAGCTGTTATTTAAATCCAGTTGTTTCTGATTTAATAACTAAAATAGGATTTGGATATATTTCTGTATGTTATTTTATTTCTTTCATAATCTATGGAATTTTAATTTTAATAAACCAAAGCCTACTAATGTTTATGTTTGCTGCATCTTTTTATATTTTAATTCCCCTTATTATTTTGCATAAAATGAAAGATAGAATAATGAGATATCAAAAATGAATAATTTACCTAAATTTTTGTTTATTGGTCCAATGAAATCAGGCACAAGCTGGGTGTATAGTGTTTTAAAACAATCAGAGCAAATTGAACTACCTAAACATGTAAAAGAAACATTCTTTTTTGATAGGTACTATAAAAAAGGTATTGACTGGTATAAATCACAATTTAATCAAAAAAGTAATAAGATTTATGTCGAAGTTGGCCCCAGTTACTTTCATTCCAAAGAAGCTCCTGAAAGAATATCTCTATTATTGAATGATGTAAAAATTATAGTTATTACCAGAGAGCCGATTTCAAGATCTTGGTCACACTATAAGCATCTAAAAAGATATGGTTACACTAATAAAGATTTAGATAAAGCGATTATAGATTATCCAGAAATAATTTATGCCAGTTGTTACAAGGAAAATCTTGAAAGATGGGGTAAATATTTTAAGAGCTCTAATATCTTGGTGCTAAATCAAGACGAAATGCGTTTAAGTCCTAAGACATTTTTAAAAAAACTTTCAAAATATATGGATATAGATGATCTAGATTATGAAAATATAGATAAAAAAAATCTATCCGCTGTTCCAAAATATTTTTTTGTCGCAAAAATTGCTGATAGAACAGCACATTTTTTAAGAAGAATAGGGTTATATGCTGTTATTGAATTTGGAAGAAGAATTGGTTTAAGGAATATGTTTTTTGGAAAGCCAGGCTCTGGAAATTCAACATTACCAAATGATTTAGATATCAATATTATTAAAAAAAATTTAGGAATTAAATAATATGTGTGGAATTACAGGATACTGGCAAAAAGAAAAGATTCATGATGAGAAACAATTACTTGAGATGTCACAACCAATTTTTAATCGCGGCCCCGATGATTATGGGTTTTATATTGATAAAAATTGTGGACTGGGATTAGCGCATAGAAGATTATCAATATTAGACCTTTCCAAATTTGGTCATCAACCTATGACTTCATTTTCAGGGAGATATCAAATTATTTATAATGGAGAAATATACAATCATAGGGAAATTAGAGAGAACCTAAAGTCTAATAATATTAACTGGTTAGGTAATTCAGATACAGAAACACTTGTAAATTGTATTGAAATAATTGGATTTAAAAAAACCCTAGAAATGTTAAGAGGAATGTTTAGCATTGCTTTATGGGATAAAAAAACAGAAGAATTATGGCTTGCTAGAGATAGATTTGGTGAAAAGCCTTTATTTTATGGTATTCAAAATAATGTTTTTTTATTTGGTTCTCAAATATCCTCAATTAGAAAACATAAGGCTTTTAATAATAAAATTAATAAAAATGCTGTTGATGATTTTTTTAAAAATAGTTTTATTGGGATTGGTCACAGTATTTATTCAGGAATTTTAAAGTTAACACCAGGAACATATATAAAAATTTCAAATGATAATTTAATAAATCAGACATTACCAAGACCAAAGGTTTATTGGTCTTTAGAAGATGCTTATAGTGATTTACATAGACCATTAAATGAAAATTATGAAATATCGAAGAAAAATTTAACAGAATTGATTGATAGGTCTGTATCTTCAATGATGATTTCAGATGTTCCAATTGGTGCTTTTCTATCCGGAGGAATAGATTCTTCATTGATAGCATACTTTATGCAGAAAAACTCAAATCAAAAAATAAAAACATTTACAATTGGCTTTGAACAAGACAAGTACGATGAAGCAAAATATGCAAAAAAGGTAGCCAATATAATAGGTACAGATCACAAAGAACTCTATTTAAATAATAAAGACCTCATTAATACAGTCCCACTAATGGCCGATATTTATGATGAGCCATTTGCAGACTCTTCTCAGATTCCGACATACCTTCTATCAAAAATGGTAAAAGAGGACGTTTCAGTTGCATTGTCAGGGGATGGTGGAGATGAAATTTTTGGAGGATATAATAGACATATTTTTGCATCAAAATATTCAAGGTATATCAAGAATATATCTCCAAAACTAAGAAAATCTGTAATTTACTTACTCAATAGAATACCTTTACACTTTCTTGAAAGAATCGAACTAAAACGATTAAATCAATTAAATGATAAAGTTCAAAAGATAATATCAGCAATAAGTTCAACTGATGAAATTGATTTATATGCACGATTAATTTCAACCTCAAGTGTTGAACTTTTGCTTGAAAATTCAATTGAAAAAGATTTTGGAATTAATAAATCAATTTTTCATAATAATTTATATAATTTAGAGGAAAAATTCATGATCCATGATTCAATTTCTTATTTACCGGATGATATTTTAGTTAAAGTTGATAGAGCATCCATGTATAACTCATTGGAAACTAGAGCACCTTTCTTAGATCACAAAATATTTGAATATGCTGCATCTATACCGACAGAGCATAAAATAAAAAATGATTCAGGCAAAATAATTCTTAAAGATATACTTTATGACTTTCTCCCTGAAAATTTATTTAATAGACCAAAATCTGGTTTTACTCCGCCTATTTCTGAATGGATTAAAGGTCCTTTGAAAGAGTTTGCTAATGATCTTTTATCTGAGGGTCAAATTAATAAGCACAATCTATTAGATGTTAGCTCCGTTCAAAGAGTTCTAAATGATCATATAAATGGCAAGGCAAATAATGGCGAAAGTATATGGAAATTATTAATGTTTCAATCATGGTCTGATAAAAATTTATGAATATAATTTTCTTTTCAGACACTCTTAAGACAATTGATGATTATCGAACTGATCTTATAAAAGATCTTTTTGATAGGAACTTTATTGTAAAAAAAATATGGATAAAAAATATTTATCTAAATTTAATGGCAATATTCTCGTCAAAATTAATAATCTCTTCAAATATTAGAGCAAATTTAATAAATTTATTATTTTTTTCTTTCAAACCAAAAATTATAATTTTAAATGGTTTAGGAAGATTGAGAAAAAACTTTTTTTTAAGGAATTTTTTATTAAAACTTTTCATCTTTAATAAGAAAAGAGTGTTAATTTTTGTTCAAAACTATCGAGACTACAGGTGGTTAAAAATGAATAACATATATTCAGTTTACGTAAACGGCTCTGGAGGTCGAAACAATAAATCTTCTAAAAATTTGAATTTCAAAAAAAATGAATGGGTTGTTATATCTAGAGACACGAAAATCAATCTTCAAATCAATTCAATTAATAATTTTAGTGATTCTTTGAGGCCTAAAAAGATATTGGTCTATGGTATAAAAGATACAAAATTCAATTTAAAAAGTGACTTTACCTCACTCGGGTACGTAAATCCTTCTGAATTTTTTGTAAAATCCAGAAATTTTTTTCAACCTGACGGCTACAGCGAAGGCTTTCCACATACTTTAGCAGATGCTATTTGTAGCAACTGTAAAATTTGTGTACCAAAAAAATTGTGGATTCAATATGGGTTATATAAGTATAAAAAATTAATGAAATGCGATTATTATGAAGACCTAATTATCTTTGATACTATTGATAATGAGTTCCTATTGAATAATTTTTTTATTGATACTATAAATAATATATATTTAAAGAATATCATTTTATTTTTGTCAAAATGAATAATAAAATCACTCAGGAATTTATAGAAAATTTTGAATCAAGTTTTAAATATGATAAACATATTCTTTTCTATCAAAAATATAAATTAAGGTTACTTTTAAGTTATATTCTTGGGTTAATATCATCTATATTCATCTTTAATAGAAATGTTTATGCTTACAAAGTCTCTGATAAGGTTATCCTTCCAATACCTCTTGCAATGTCTTCAGCTTTTAGGGCTAAGTATCCAAAAATTAAAGCTTCAAGTGAGAACATAGATTATATAATTTTAAGACCAGAGTCTGACAGACTATTAAGTGGTTACAAAAAGAAACTTTTAGCATGTAATACAAATAGGAAAGCTTTTCTTGCAGGTAGAGCAAGATTTTGGAATTCGTCGCCTAAAGCATATCTAAAAAACTGTGAAAGGCTATCTAAAATGAAATTTTATGATCTTCATTGGACCAACTCAAAAGATTTTATTGACAATTACGCTAATGAAGAAACCATTGTTATTGACATGAGTATTAAAGATGATTTGGATATGCTATACAACGCAATTGGCAAGACGTTAACAGTAGTAAATGATTCAGAATCAATTTTAAAAAATGCAAAATAACATAAATAAAATTGCTATTTTTGGAGGCTCTGGCTTTGTTGGGTCAAGGCTTAGAGAACTTTTTAAGTCTTCTAATTTAGGTCATATAAATTTTGATTTAAAATCTAATAACACAAATGATGATTATTATTGTGACGTATCAAATTATGAATCACTTGAAGAAATTGACCTAAGTAATTGCCATTCCATAATTAATCTAGCTGCAGAGCATAGGGATGATGTTAAGCCAGTTTCAAAGTATGATAAAGTTAATGTTGAAGGTGCTATTAACATTTGTAAGATAGCAAAAAAACATAACATTAACCAAATCATTTTTACTAGCTCGGTTGCCGTGTACGGTTTTGCACCAAAAGGAACAGATGAGAGTGGAGAATTTAATTATTTTAATGATTATGGAAGAACTAAATATGAGGCTGAAAGAATTTATATAAAATGGTTAAATGAAGATCCTGCAAAAAGAAAGTTAGTCATAATAAGGCCAACTGTTATTTTTGGCAAAGGTAATAGAGGTAATGTTTACAATTTGTTAAGGCAAATAGCTAATAATAAATTTGTAATGGTCGGTGATGGTAAAAATGTTAAATCTATGGCTTTTGTAGACAATGTGGCTTCATTTATTGAATACTCTTTAAATTTTTCGTTTGGAAAACATATCTATAACTATATCGATAAGCCCGATTTGAATATGAATTCATTAGTTAGAACCACAAGAAACATTCTTTTTAAAAAAAATAATGTTGGAATTAGGCTACCAGCCTTTCTTGGAGTATGTGTAGGATATCTATTCGACCTTCTTTCATATTTGCTAAATAAAAATTTACCAATTAGTAGTATAAGAGTAAAAAAATTTCTTAATGACTCAAAATTTGATTCTGCAGTAGATAAATCAGGTTTTGTCGCACCAGTGGGCTTAGAAAAGGCTCTTGAGTCTACTATATTGTATGAATTTTCTAACAAAGAAAAAAAAGATGATTAGATTTGAAAATAATAATAAAAACTTACCATATGTAAAATTTAGAAACCTTTACAGTGAGGCAGAAAAAAAGAATCAAAAATTAACATATGCAGCTTCAATATCATCTTTTTCAGATGAGAATAAGGAAGTAGATTCAAGATTTGTTAATATTAAAATTCTAGACAACAACGACTTCATCTTTTTCACTAATTATAACTCACCAAAGGCTAAACAATTTTTGTCACATCCCCAAGTGAGTATGCTATTTTTTTGGTCAAGCATTAATGTTCAGGTTAGGATTAAAGCTAAAGTATCTAAAACCGACACTAATTTTAATAATGAATATTTCAAAAATAGAGAAAAAGAAAAAAACGCACTTGCTATTAGCTCTAGACAGTCAAATGTTATTTCATCATACGAAAATGTCCAAAAGAATTATGAATTAGCTCTTAAAAATACAGATACTAGTTCATGTCCTGATTATTGGGGAGGATTTAAATTAACTTCATATTACTTTGAATTCTGGAAAGGTCATAAATCAAGAATAAATAAAAGAGAGGTTTTTGATAAAATTGATGGTGTCTGGAAACAGTCATTTCTTCAGCCATAAA
>MDTD01109728.1_pt1 | contig 15120 bp, 2 predicted proteins | sample 811221 | NCBI WGS metagenome assembly MDTD01 (sample SAMN05326646, study PRJNA326480) | marine metagenome | isolation source: seawater | place: Pacific Ocean: South West | collected 2011
AGGGGAAACTACTGCAACAATCCTCATCTGACATATTCATAGGTGGAAGAGGCGGCGAGTTCAGAGGCATCATAGAGAGCATCAGAATCAATCAATCAATCGACACACCTGCGATAGAGCCTCTTGTCAAGACAGAAAACACGTTTGGCTTATGGCAATTCGATGACGAGTATGACATACCCGAGGTGTTTTTCTTTGACAATGCACGACCTGGAACTACCCATCAAGGAAGAGATGGCCCTACTACTCACGATGGTTTGCTTGATGTTCCAATGGTCGGAATCGGTTTTGATTTCAACACGACTCATTTCAAAATAAGGGATTACTCTGCTAATCCTGGCGGGCCAACAGACAGATACACAGCTCTTGAGAAACTAGCTGCGCTAACACAGGGCATACCTTTAGAAGAAGTCAAAGACCAAACGTGGTACACCTCAACGCTTGATTTAACAGACCAAGCCTATTTTACAGGAGTCAAATCAACGGTTCTTAACGCAGTGATAAATCACGCAGGAACAAGCCCTACAACCGGAATTATAACGCCTCCTGATTCTCAGAATGTTAGATTCTCAGGAAACGTAGTTCTTGGAACATCATCGACATCCACACTGAACCCCTCAGTAAACCGTGTGGAGAGAGTCAGAATAACAGGATTAGACTTTGCAAATAATAGGGTGAACTGCACTTCCGTTCACTTAGCCAACGATGCTGCGAATGGAACCATTGACAACCTCCCAACCACGCAGGGACACATCTTCTCACACACAGACAACACCCCTGTGTATTTCACGTTAGGCAAAGCGGACTTGCTTATTGACCCAGGTAACGAAGAAACGCATAATTCTGTATCTAATCAGCGTACTAGGAAGAAAGACACTTTCACTCTAGCTCAATACACTCAAAGCCAAAGATTCTCTGATGCATCGGGATTCTCGAATGATGCATATTTCTTCTCAACAAAGAGTCGAAGCACTGCATTGACCGATGCCAATACACTATACGATCCTAGCGATACATATTCAGGGATGGGGGCGGTGACATCTTACACTCTTGTAGAGGGAGATTTCTATCTCAAAATGTTGCCATCTCCTGATGAGCAGACTGTGAAGCAGACTGTTCAAGGTATTGCTAACACCTTCACATACACCAATGAGAATGTGGCAATTCATAGTCTCGTTTCTGAAAATGAAAGAGTGAGAGTAACCGAACTTACATATCACGGCGAAATATCAAACATAATCAACAAGGCCACCACACTCTCGGCTACTGACTCAGGTAGTAGCAGTAGCAATGTGTTCAACAGAATTATTGTGGAGCATGGCGTAGGTTTCTTTGATAAGACGATTAGTCAGAATGTGTATGCCTCAACTAGGGACGAGATCGTAGCAATAGCAGTAAGCGACATCAAACCGTTTATGCTCAAGGGATTAGATGTTGGTCATACTGCTGAATTCTCAAATGGAGTGCCTACAAATGACAACTATATTCGTCATCTGACTCCTGAAAAGGATAGCAGAATAGCCGTGATAGACTCTCCTGCCGCATTAGTGAGTGCCGGTGGCCCCAACCAAATTCAAGTTCATTACAACGCCATAGATTTGACAGGAGAGGTGGTAGCAGGTACGAGTCTTGCTACTGGTGAAGTCAGCACGAAGTTACAGCCCGATCATGCAACAGGAAATGCGGGCTATCTGGTCGTTTCTAAGACCGTTCCCTGTGGTAGTGCCGTCTTTGGTAGCCGGACTGTCTCAGATTGGCTTAGACGGCCTTATTCGGGCAATCAAACAGACGGTGATGCCATACTCTTGACCATCACCTCTCCTGGTGGTTTGGTAAACTTACCAACAACCAACTTCAATGACAAGCCAGCATCTCACACTTTAACCTCTAATCCAACAGGAGACATCACCCCATCCCCTTTCATCAACATTGAAGAAACCGTCTTTGGTTTGGGAACCGGCATCAGAGGATACGGCCCACCGCAAGCCATAGCTAGTACCAACACCCCTGATGACAGTAGTAACTCAGATTTCCATCTGATGTATATCACGACCCCACCTGGGTCAAGTCGCAAAACCCATGTGAGTACGAAACTTACACCGCCATCTCTTCGCAGATCAAACTTTACGTTTATGGACGTGATAGACAATGAATTGACAGGTAACTCAAACTTCGTGCTTGCACACCCATCTAATCGTACAAAGTGTTGCACACTTGATGATGTTGCGGATGCCTCAACATCACCGTTAGAAAGCTCAACTGCGACTTTAGAGAAGACATTGATGAGAGGGCGAATCGAAGAAATTACTCCACAAACAGGAGAGGGAGAGGGTGAATCTATGGTCACAATAAGAGGTCGGTCAATACTGATGGATGTAATTGACCATCGCTCCTCAAGGGATTTCAATATCGGACAAGGCTCACCTGTCAAGGAAATCGGAGATCTTGGAACACCTACTGTCACAATGACGCTCGGAGGATTAGGTCAAGGAGGTGTGGACATACAGCCGACATATACAGAGCATCCTTTCTTACCAGGATGGAAGGACAAGATTGTAGGAGCAGGGAATGCATCAGTCCGCAACGACAAACAGACTTCGACATACTATGCCTCAACAAGAGCGATAACCGAAATCCCTCTGTTTCCTTCGATGTTTTTCGATGTGGATGGGCTTATTCAAACGGGTAATGATGCTCGAACTCCAATTGATGCTAGTAAATCATTCAAATTCACCATAGATTGCACAATGGCTACAAACAGACCTGAGATGAGAGAAAACGAATCTAGGTTTGCAGTTGATTGGGGGCAAGTCTCTCAGGTTTCCGCGCTTGAAGTCACAGATCAACTGTATGATTGGACAGGAGGCTCAAACAGATTTTTGATACGTTGTCAGCGACCTTCCGTCCAAGCAGTAGTATCATCATACAACAATAACGTCTTGACAGTTGATGATGCAACAGCTTTCAATCCAGCCACAGGTGAGAGGGGCTTGCAAGCAAACTGTGCCACTAATTTCTATGTCACCATCGGTGAAGGAGTTCTCAACAACGGATTCGGGATTGTGGCAAAGGCGACCTATACATCAGAAACCACTTTGACATTGAAGAATTTAGATGGTTCGACAGGCACAAACGAAACATGGAATCCTACTAATACGGCAAGCAATGAAAGTAGTAATTTAGGAAATATAGATGCAGGTATGACTGTCACGCTTGGAGGTTTCTTAGTAGTGGATGGTGCTGCTACTGTCGCCAATGATTCATCGCCAATCATCATATCCCTTGCCGACATCTCGGGATTCACTAACGATCAGTTCGGACAAGGAGATATGGATAGAGTAGCAAGCGCATTAGCAACCGGAGTCCAAACGATAATCGGGTTGGGAGCAAATGCGGTTCACGTTGATCCCTACAATTCTTCACGTTATCTGTTTCTTGACGGCCCAAACATGGAGGCTTTTGAGTTCGACTCTCAAGGGCTGCATGAGAGTTTCAATGACAAGAAGTCATTGCACCCCGTTGTGTGTCGAACAAATTATTTGTCTTTGAAAGGTAAGAAATCAAATGGACTTGCTCTTGAACACGTTCGCCCCCAAGAGATTGATTTCCATGACATAGCAAATGCAAAGGGAGATTTCAATCTATGCGTTGCCGAGGTAATTAGGAGAATCAACATGGCAGGTCATCCACAAGCAAAGAATAGTCAAGGTGGTAGTGCCTTTGACCCACCACCTCTTTTCCCCATAGTTGCAAGCAACAAAGACACAGGGACGCATATGGGTTATGTTAGAGCGTTCCTCGGCAAAGACACAGAAAGCCGTGACGGGGAGTCGGGAAAAACAATAGTCATTCATAGCACAGTTCCAGGGGCGGCTGGAAGAAACTTCAACGTGAGACTGAGCAACAGAACACCCTACGCTTACAAACCGGATCAGGTGATTGGATTTGGCGGGCCTTTGACAACGAATAGCAGGATGTATCAAACGAACTCGTTCGCATCTCCGATGCCGATAGGTGCAGACGGCGAAACATTTGTTCCCATTTCGACCTTTCGAGGAGCTCCAAGTGGTAGTGCTTTGGACTCATCAAATAGCGTGAGGTCATACAATGGACTTGGAGGTTCTTTCGTTGTAACTACTGTTGCAAGCCCAACTAATGAGAGGCTCATTGGCACAACGCCATCGGCAACGACCATGACGCTACCTACCTTGTCAAATTACGATCCGGCATCTGATACTGACCTTGACCACTTGGCAGTATCCACAAATGTTGAAGATTATATCAAGAGAATCACTAAGTCTACCGGCCCATTGCAGAAAGGCATACTACGAGTCGGTGACAAAATTGCAGAATTTCAAGGCATAGACCAACAAAGATTGCCTTTATCGAGCGATGTGACAACAAACTGCTTCTTGATTAGAAACATTGTCCCGAGAGATAGCCTGACTGATTTCATAGAGTCCTTTTATGATAGCGATGGAAATGCAATTGGAGGCATAGAAGTTGAATTGATTTTCCCTGGAACAGATTCAGAAGGCATTGTGTATTTCGGTGGAGGACACACAGGAGTTACATTCGACATCAGCGATGGGACAGCAAACGATTACAGCGATGACTTCCTGCACCATTATTCAAAAGGGCCAACCGGATTCTCAGGATTCCAAAACCTGCATGAGGTCAGCACGGCATCTGCGGTATTGGATTTCACTAATATAACGAACAACGACACAATAAATGACAATACCTTGCAAGGGGTTCATCATAGATTGAAATCCGATGGAAATTTGCAAAGGTGTCTTCTCTATGCACGATTGAATGACGGCACTATCAACGATGGAGATTACAGCCAAAGCGATGTCATCACAGAAGCATTGTACGGATCGAAACTCAGATTGACTAGAGGGTATGCTATGCTCACCCCCTCAACAAACTACACATCAGGAAGTAGCATGGCAATCACGAATACGGGAAACTCGAATACGTCTGATATTTTGCCAGGAAGCCCTTCTGCGTTGTCCACATTCATTGCACAGCAAAACAATGACACCTTCACCTTCACAGGTTTGACTGTGGGTTCAGGAAACGCAGGTACGCTGACTGGTGTAACAGGGGCTACTGCTGTCAATGCAGGTGTTGAGATACTCGTGGCACGAGGAAGCAACAAGGTGCAGACTATGACTTCAGTAAATGGCCCTGCATACTCTGTTGATACCACTTCCAAAGGTCTTATTTTCAGAGGTGGACAGTCAATCGCAACTCACTTTTGGAACGGTTCTTCCACCCTATTAGAGTACGGCCCCATGAGTGAGTTCGATATAACTGATGACTGGTCTATCAGCGCGTGGTTCAAGCCAAGTGAGACATCATTTGCAGATAACAACAAAATCGCATCAGGGCCGATAATAAGTGGCAGAGATAAGAACGATAGGAATTGGGGGCTGTTTCTGTTTGGCAGTCGTACCTCTTCCTCTGAGCAGACCATCTCGTTTGCTATGGCCTACCACGATGGATCGAATCACAAGATTGCAAGGAATAAGGTGAACGATGGCGGAATTAAAATAACCGACAACGCATGGACTAACATCATAGTGACTAAGAGTGGGACTACCATCACAATGAGAGCGGGAAACTCGGAGCGTCTTAGAGGGTACAATTACAACCAGAATGCCAACCAAGATACTACTAGCATGATTAACTTGGGAAGTGGAGTATTCAACACGGGCAATGTTAGAAGCCTAGAAACCGTGACTGCTCAACACAATTTCACGGCTAACCTTCCTGAGTTTTTGGGAGGCACAGTCAAGACAGGAATGTGCTTCATCGGTGTTTCAGCAATCAGGAATCTTGAGACAATCTTTGCTGTTGATGCCGATGAGTTATTCACGGGCCACTACACCGATGTTACGAGTTCTTCACAAGGAGATCACGCAGGTGTTTGTGGAACGATGGATAGTAGTGCCTCTTACACAGGAGGAGGCATAGCTGCCGGAGAAAATTTGTATTTGTTCAACTGTGGTTTGTCCGAAGTAGGAGTATTCAATTATGCATTAAGTCAAAGTGAGTGTGAAGAGATTTATGCGGCAAGGGCGGTGTGGTAATGGCTAGGCACATCAAACAACTATACCCTGCTAAAGTCATTCCTATGGGTTCAGCAACAGGATACCCTGCTAGTGGTTTCTTCGCAATGCATATCACCTATCCAGATACAGAGTACGATGACGCTGTGACTGATTGGGAGTATGGCGAAAACACGAATGACCAATGGAAGCAAGGGCTTACAGTAATTGTTCGCACTCCGATTGCCACCGCCTCTGCACCTGCGGAGGACACCAATGTAATCGTGGTTGATCTGAAACAAGCCGCTACGGATGACACAAATAGCAAGACCTACGACTTAGGAACGGAAGAAGCGACTAGACTCATCGCAGCCAAAATCAATAGCAGAAGAGTAAAGCAGGTCGGAGAACACAGCAAATCGAGATACCTGCGAGCTAGATATGTCAGAATGTCAGGCTCACCTAACATTACAGGAACGGCCACTCTTGCTAAGTCTGCTCAGGTTTTGAGAGTCAAGTTAGACTCTAACTTCCTAAATGGATTCCCGTCAGATTTGCCTCAGTCAGGGACAATTACTTACAGTGATGGCAATCATACGAATCTTGCGATAACATACACAGGGGTAGCAGCATTCAGAAGAGGGCCACAAAGACTAGCCGGTTTGCCAACTGCAAGTGGTTCATTTGTCGATTTCACAGTATCCGGTGGCACACTTCAATCTCAGATAAATCAAGTAGGTGGGTCTTACCCTGAAGAGTTGAATGCTTCAACCGCAACTGTGACTATTGCAGGGGAACCCGAGAAACACACGATGGTGCTTACCTGGGAGACAGTAACCTGTAATGCCGCAGGTGGTTATTGGGCGGCTGCTAATGGTGGGCCAATCTTCCAGGGAATAGGAGCTTCCGTACCCACTTGGTATCTAGGGGCTAAACCTATGGATGGAGGTAACATAGGCTTACCTGCGCCTAATTTCGATTCAAGAGGTTCAACTGCTGTTGCACACTCATCCGGTCACGGATATGTCAGATTCAGTATTGAAGGGCTAAACTCTTGCAATCTTCCAGACATACCCCCTCCTGACTACACAGTCACCGAACCATCCATCGCACATATTACCAAAGCCGACTCAGACACTACGGGTTCTAACAATATCAAACTTGCAGATATGGAATATGGGACAACATTCCCTGCATCATCAGGAGATATGCTCCATCTTAACAACGGATATAGGGCAACGGCTACAAATAATTCTAACAATATGCTCTCTGATTCACATGACAATCTCACCAATGTCTCATATGTTGGAAACTTTGAGAGTGCAGGTATTGATGGAGATGGTAGTGTAAATGTTCCCCGACCCATATTCTCATCAAAGACTCTCAACACCTCTAAGGTGTCGGGTCTTCAAATAACAAATGAAGAGAGAGTGTTCGAGGACATTATCACCACAGACGATCAAGGAAACAAACTGACTTTGTTCGGCAAATCTCCTTTCGGAGTGGTCATCAAGGACTATGCCGTGCAGAACACTAGGATTGACCCCACTACGGGAGAGGAAATCACAGGGCCATCCACGACAGACGGAAAACTAACGCCAAATATGCAGATACAACTACCAGACCCCTCAGAGATACCAGGAGAGGTATTTGTCAGAAGCGGGCATGACCGCATCCAAGCCTACTCCAACCTAACTTGGGGGATGGGTGGTCTGACGGCCCCTGACCCTCGCAGACCAGGCGTAGCAGAGGCATCAGGAGAGGCATCGCAGTTTGACACACACGATAGGATGCTAATTTTCCACGTTCAGAGGCTTCTGCATCCCGATATGGCGACCAAACAGGGCTTGACCCCTCACACTACTGCCGGAGCCGTTCCAAGCGGCACAACACGCTTATTCTCAGCTCACAGAATAACCGACCACGCAGAGCGAGGTTCAGTCTTGACACAAACCAACAACGGAACGGCAACAGGATACCCCTACCCGCATCATAGGATACGCTTTGCAAGACAGGGACATTCGTTCGTGACTCCGATGACCCATAGGGGTACTCCTGCGGCCATGAGGCGACAATTGCACCGTTCTCATGGTTCATCCTATTCTCTGCTGTTTGAGGCTGAAACGGAAAACAAACACCACGTTTTCGGTTCTGCTAGATCGACTAACAGTTCAACAGTCTTTGAGTTAGACACTCTCGAAGTCAAAAATGAAAGTGGGTACAGGGCCAACGGTTCATTCTCTTCAGATGGCGTACCTCTAAGTGAACAAGACGGATTCAGGCTACCTGATGTCAAGGCGGTATTTTCTAGCGTAACCCCGAGAACGGACATTGACTACCTCGTTGCCCCTGGTCAGGAGCAGACTGAGACAATCGGAGCAGGTCATTTGGTCAGAAGGGCCGCACCAAGCAGGACAACCACCACAAATTCAGGGCCAACTAGGCTGACTTTTGCTAATGCATTGAGTGGAGGGAGTCGATATAACACAAGTTCTGAGGCCATAACGAATGGCTTCATGATTGGAGACTACGCACTAGCCGGAGGTCGCCCAATTGCCCCTGTAATTGACGTAGGATCAACAAATTACTTCGTTTTAGGACTTGAGGAAGGAGTCGCAGTACCCCGTTCTGGTACTGAATTGGCTACCGTACCCCCTCTTCTGTGTCACGACCCTGAATATCTCAATCTAGCGGCCCTTACACCAGGAGGTAGTGGTGGTATAACGGCTACAAATGGTGATTTTGCGCTGCTTGACAAGGACAACACCGGAACAGGGTGTGTCCCTGACGCTTTCTTGTGTCATTGGTTAGCCGAATACAACCACCCTGCACTACTTGGAACGAGTCGCGAGCACTACTTGACGTTCAGATACAGGGAGTCAGGGATGCCTCGGGCCTTGAACTACCCACCCACTAGAGGTTTGTACCTTCGCAACCACTCCAACCCCACCACTACTGCACAGGCAGAGAACGCCCTACCCTTTGAGAGACTATACATCACACAATGGTTGCAGAACTATGGATACAATGGATTGAATGCAGGTGGGCATGGGAATATAGTCGGATTGAAGTCTGCCAACTCTGTGCTTATGGGTCATACCACAGTAAGGGAACCACAAGGTACGCTCCGCATATTAACAGAATATGAGAATGTGCGCCATACTAGAGGAGAGGGTATAGGAGATGGCATCAATCCTGAGAGAACAGGTGTGACCATATCTTATGATACTGATACAGATAGTGTGGCGTTCACTTCATATGTTTCTGTTGTCGATAGTATGGTCGCATATGATTACAGTCGTAGGTTGCCTGTAAGAGCCTGGGGTTTCCGAACTAGCTCGGACGCTTTGGATATGTTAGCAGGAGATCCTAACGAGCATCAGTCTGCTAACCAACCCGTCTATGGGAAAGGGAGATTTGACGGTGGCATTCACGATACGATGAATAAGATTCCAAACGCCTCAACACACGGCGATTCATGGATGTTCCCATCTGATTACAACGGAGTGGAGAGAACTATGCCCATAGGGTTAGTGCTGACAGCTCACACAGCAGAGGCTACACCCTTCTCAAGTGTGATAAGAAGAAGCAATACCAAACCTCTGCCATCAGAGCAGCCTATTGGAATGGGACTCACTCTAGGAATGGACTCTGCTGGCCTCATCAAACCAACTGCACTGCCAGCAGGGGTGTGGCAACCGAAGACAGACCCGAACAAAGGAGCAAACGAACCGTTGAAGGCGATACCGATGAACAAGGGTTCTGACCCGTTCATTGACTTGACCCAATACACAGGATCCAACACCTATGCACAATCAACCTCTCCGTCTGCTGTCAGTTCCACGCAATTTGGAGTTAGTGGGGGCTTCCATCACTTGAGAGGCAATGCTCTGCATACGAATGCATCAGCGATAGACCACTCGAACACGTCAAACGTCCATTACCCTACGACAGGATGGGGCATAGGGAAACATAGCAATGCCACGATAACGAGTCTTACGCCAATCCCTTTATCTGAGATTAGCGACCACAGGCAGATTCAATCTAGGACAGAACCACGTCTTGGCTTCGTTATACAGACCGAAAGCGAGCGTCAGACGAACAAGAATATCCAATACTCAATCCTATCCACGAAGGCAGCATCATTGCACAGCGACTTGATTGTCGGTCAGCACTTCCCCGTGATGCCCTCCTGGTCTGTCAATACCAAGTTCACAACTCACAACATGACAGTGAACCCCTCAAGCCCCTCAAGCCAAACAATCACCAACCCGTACACCCTACCATCATGGAGTCCCGACACGAAAGACGACAAAGGAGATGGAGGCGCGGCGGTGGCCTCTTTGTCAATCACAAACGCAGGAACGGGATACACCTTCCCTAGTGGTACACTCGGATTCTCAGGTGGTGGTGGTGGAACGGGATTCTCAGGGACATATACTACAAGCACGACTGTTGCAGATGGAAACATAGCAAACGGCGTAGGACAATATAGCGGAGGCAATACGCAGACGTTCACAGGAGTCACCATTTCAGGTGGTGGTGGCTCAGGCGCGGCGGCATCATACGTCTTGTCTAACGATGGCAAGCCAATCAGCAACACCATCTCGATTGGCAACGGAGGATCGGGTTTCAACTCAAACACAGTGAGTCTCACCATAGGCCAACCAAATGCAAGTCACAATTCAGTCCAAGCCACCGCTACCGCAACTATCGGATTCGGTGCGACAATCTCCAATCCAACTAGCCAAGAGCATGAGATAGACATATCGGGTACGAACGTGAACACTCTGACTTTGGATGGGGATCATCAGCCTACACTTAACGCTCTGCGTGGAGATTACTCATTCGGCTCAACCTTAGCCGTCAATGAAGACATCTCGGCATGGCCTTCATCGGGAACACTGTATTTGCAAGATGGTCTTACATCCGCTTTCATCACTTATTCAGGGAAAAACACCAGTGGAGGAGTGGGTAATCACACCTTTACAATATCAGAGTCTAGTCATGGTCGTGGTTTCAACTTTTTAAGTGGTAGCACCGTTTTCGATTTGAATCCAAACCCCCAAAACGCAGATCAGACTAACAGACTGATACCCTTGCCCCCAATTCCTGCAAGCACTCTTACTATGACAATCAATCAGACAAGCCCTGCCGCACAGACACCTGCGACTGTCAGGATAGGTTATGAAAGAGATAGCACCAATGGAAAATATTACGTTCGTGCAGGAAGCGATGCCTACCACATAAGCAATGCCGGTGCAGGATTCACATCAGGCGGAACAAAAACAATTACGTTGAAATTGAACGGACAATCGGCATATGCCGGTGGAAATACTATTGGCTTTGCCAATTCAGGAAACGTAGTAGCGGACGTAAGCGCGGCAACAACCAACGGTACGATAGTATCAATCACAGTCAATAATCAAGGAGATGGATACACCTCCGTGCCATCTGTCTCTGCTCCGGGAGGCACAGGAGTATCGCTGACGGCTGCGTTAGCAAGCCATACTGCTACGAGGACACTAACAGACATCGTTGTCACCAATGGTGGGTCGGGCTACACATCCTTGCCAACTATGACCGTGCCTACTACGCATCTCACGGGTTCGGCAAATGCTGTGACGGCAGTATTGGGTTCGACAGGGCCAATAGTCTCTGTGAGCATATCAAGCGCAGGGTCGGGATTCACGACTGCACCGACCATAGTTCCGAGTGGAGGTGGTAACAATGCAGACATCACGGCTACTGTTCAACTACCAATCAACCCTCCTGTATTGAACGCCGCAAAGACTCATGCGAAAGATGCTTGGACAGTTAGAGGTTCAGCAGACTTGCCACCTTGGGGTGGAACGTACATTTTACGCAAGACGTACCTGAATAGAAGCGAAGAAGGAACACTCACTACTGATGTATTTGGAACAGAGGGCAACGCCACTACCTCGAATCAAAAGAGGAAGTCGATTGATTACTTCGTTCGTCCTGTAAGGCCACTCAAGCTCTTTGGCTTTGCATCAGACTTGCTGCAGGATGGATGGACACACGGCGCAAGATCTTCATTGGGGGATGCGGACACAGAGTTCCAACCGTTCACTCGTGACAATCGTTATGGTGTGTTTGAGTCAGATATGGAGCAGACACTAGGGACGCTCCAATTCATCAGCACGGCAGAAGGGCGATTCGAGATGACATGGCCCGATGCAAACGAGCTAGACTCGGTATTCCATTTGCTACCAAGCGCATCTATGCTCCAATTCTTCAAGTCGGATGCGGTACGCAAGACTGTTGATGGAGAGTTCAACCCCGAGATAGAAGCACGATACTCACAAACCACTCACCCAGGCGGTGGAGAGAGTCTTCACCAATCTGAGGCAAGATACAGAGCAGAGGGAACAGGCGTAAGCGGCGACTTCGTGAAGCAGACAACACCTGATGGTGTGACTCACACGCACATGGATACTGCAATGAGATTGTATCCTCAATTTGAGGTGACAAGACACGTTAGCAATAACGTATTCCTAAAGGATGCGTCTATGTTGCCTACGTCCGGTACACTGTTCATAGTCGGTAAAGGGAAAATGACCTACACAGGTAAGACCAGAAACAAACTAACAGGCGTGACTAACAATACAGGAGTAGGCGACTTGACGGGTTCCATACTTCGTTTTACCACAGAGACAAGCCCCTCAACATTAGCGGACATACGGTCTTTGACTCTCCCTCACTTAGTATCTCCTACATTCATAGACAACTCAATAGTAATGGCAAAGCAAGAGTCGGCTTTGTGGAATCGTTTCGATACTGCCTCAAGCACAGTTAAACCCACTACTCTTTCATTCCGAGGACTGTTGGAGTATGATCCGGCAGACTTCTTCATGATTAATCAAAGACCAATACTCATAGAAAACGGGAAGACCTCTGCTCAAATCAAGACGACATCGCCCTCGATTACAGCAATCAGATTTGATGGGAAGACAGTATCCTCATCTCATTTCCCCCCTTACTTGTTTGACCAAACGGGGTTCTCGTTGAGGATAGCAGGTGTCGAAACAGATGAGTTGTCCACCTTCCTACAATTCAGGAACATTGAATCTGACAGCCTGACTGATGCAGGTCTTACACAAGGCCCGATACTGCTCGGTCAGCTCGGGTTTGTAGGCATCAGAACGAGCGATGCCACATTGACATTACTAAACGATGCAGGAGCAGACCTTGCCTCGTTCAACGTCACACCAACTAATGCTCTATTGTCAAAGGACAGAGAGACATCCTCAACTTTGGACGCTCATCCGTCCCTCCGTTTAATTTCCGATCACTCAAGTGTGTTCACGGCGAGAAAAACTAGAGGTCTGAACATTATGGAAATCATACGCAACCTGTCACAGATTGATGGCAAGCAGTTGGTAAATGAAAGAAATGGCTCACTTGTATATTCATCTGATAGTTTCAATGGGCGAGGAGCAACATTAGGAGTCGGCAGTGGAATCAGGTCGCTTGTCGTAAGTAAGATGTTCGATTCTCCTAATGAGATAGTCGTGGTTGGTGATTCCCTAGCACAGAATGAGAGAGTATTCGTTGTTGTGAAAGACCCTGAGAGAATGAAAAATGAAGCAAGTAAAGGAGCGACAAGCAACATGGTTCGTACACTCCGCCAAGAGATTCCAGGATTGAAGACAAACGCAGAAGCAAGACAACTAGCAAAAACAATCTTAGCGAGAGCTGAGAATGGTGCGCCTCTCGTGACGCTAGAAGGAGCGTTCAGGTCATCGTCAATACAACCTGGTGAAATCGTGAAGATTGATTTGCCCACTCATGGACTCAGAGGAGACTTCGCGGTATTCGAGGCAACTCATAACTATTCCAATATGATGAGTAATTTTGTCGTAGCCCAATATGACAAAGGAATCGAAGGCATACTCTCCGATCTTCAAGCGGTATCAGGCAACTCATCACCACTAGATGAGTCAGCAGGACAGGTAGTGGATGTTGCCGAAGTGTCGATGTCTGCGGGCATAAACGTGGTAGCAGTCCACAAGGTATTTGTGCGTAATGTGAACAATACAGGATTCATAATAGGGGCGAAACACACTAATGGAATGGGGAAAATCGGAGTGCGTGACGGGAACAAGCGGGGGCGACCCATCGGAGCCAGCAAGAGTTTGTATTTTGAGGTGAGATGATGCCAGTGCTTGATTCGTTAAAGTCCGCTTTGACAGACCATCTGTCCACGTTAGTCACACGCATGACGCTCGGCTCTAGTGGTGGCGATGCATCAAGCAGGGATGGTGGCGCAGGAATACCGCAGATAACCACCATCCCCCAAGTCAGCAAGATAGACGATAGAACGATTGCAATCACGGCTAATTTCGATACTCAGCAGACATCCTCTGAGGCAATCAAGGAAGTCGCATTGCACGGCGATACTGCGTTAGACACACCGGCATACCGTGCAACATTCTTACCCATAGATAAGAATACGACCAATGAGATAAGAGTTGATGTTCTGATGGAGGTGAGATAACATGGCAGGATTGGGTCAGGGACACGAAACGGCAAATCAATCGTATCAGTCGGATGGACTTAGGGACACAGATGTCCTAGCTAGTCCCACTCTTACCAACTTCAACGAACGTGGTCTGCTCAATGGAGTCGTGCCTATTATTTCCAATGACTATGACTCGGGTTCTCGCAATTCATCCACGACAGGCAACTGTGCTTGCTCAACTTCGGGTACGCAATCCATAGTTATCGCAGCAGGAACGCTTGTGGTGGATGGCGTGTTCTATTCCATAACCACATCGACCTTGAACGTGGCATCTGTGACGGCACAGTACGCGACATACAATTCAAGCACGGCTCCGACACTCTCTGCCAACCATGAGAGGATACTCCTAGTGTATTTCGATCCTGCTCTTACGAACAATATCGGTTTTGTCTATGGTGCTTCACTAGATACTTCGAGTGGAGCGTACCCTCAAAGCCCATCAGCTCATCTTGCCAATCAAACGATAGTCCTGGCTTCTGCTAGATTGCACAGGAATAACAACCAAGTTGAGATTGCATC
>MDTD01131898.1_pt1 | contig 15119 bp, 25 predicted proteins | sample 811221 | NCBI WGS metagenome assembly MDTD01 (sample SAMN05326646, study PRJNA326480) | marine metagenome | isolation source: seawater | place: Pacific Ocean: South West | collected 2011
ATATATCTGTCTCTGGTATATAAAAGTCTGGTGTGTAGTGTCTAACCTTTGGAACGTAAGGCAACCTTATAGTTTCATATTTAAATACACCACCATCTTGTGCCATCTTTACGGCAATAATTTTTTCAAACTGTGATCTGTATACAGGCATTACGAAAATGTCTCCCTTATGTACTCCATTCTTCTTGACAGGACTTTTGCCACTTCTGGAGAGTATTTTTCTAAGCTCTCTAGTTCTCTTTGGAAAGGTGTAATTGGTAGACATATAACAGTTTGATTCCATAGTTTATCGTGAATATCTTTAAATTGTTTTATCAACAATTGTTTATCTCTTGCTTGTGTTTCTTCTCGTAAGTAACCATCATCTGTATAGTTCTCTCGTAAAGTTATGGGTATACCTTTTAGGTGTCCTCTTAACACGGCAGTCATGCGACCACCACCCAATACCTTATGTGACTCTACATATAGAAAAGCTATATGTGGATTCATAGTTATAAACTCAAGATCATAATCATCTGTATATATAAGGGGCATTATATTTTCCTTTGAACATATCGTGTATACCACACCTGAGGGGGTATCTTTGCTTTCGATGTGATCTTTGTTTTATACTGTGCGTTTTCCCAACAATGTTTTTTGTACTCACAGAACGAACATATCTTCGGCATTAGCCTGTTCTTTGTTCGTAGTATCTCACCGTCTTGCCTGTATGTTTCCCAATCATCTTTTAATTTTACTTTCTTAAAATCAGCTTTCTTGACTGTCTTCACAATCTTGTTAGCTTCTTTAATAACTCTTTTACGTTCATCAAGATCATCTGGTGCATCTACAACTGCCCACTCTCCTGTTGATTTGTTTATTACAATCCAACCACCAAATGGCATGTTGTTTGATTCAGCGTACAGATGTCCTTGTGTTATGTAGCCAAACGTATCTTCTTCTTTTATCTTGTCGTATCCTTTTTTAAATTTGTAATCAAATGAATACGGTGATGCAGATTTTATATCCCATACCTTTTGTACACCGTCTTCTTCAATAATAACATCTAGTGTTCCTTTGATGTTTTCTTTATCTAAAACAATACGACTTGGCTTTTGTTCATCTACAACTTTTATTCCTGCGGCCTTAATTACAAGCATAGCAACTGCTTCAATCAAATCACCAAACAGAAAACGCATTATATCATTGTACGAACCTTCTTTAGGATACTTTTGTAACATAAGAATTTGTTGGCATATAGGTCTACCTATGCCAGACATTCTTAATTTAGCATCTTCAGTTCTATTAAATTGTTTTCTGATTGCGAGTTCGCAAGATTCTTTAAACTCTTCGATAAGATGATCAGGGAGTTTAACTTCTCCCTGACCAGCTTTGTCTAGAAACTCCTGTATGCTAAGTAGTAATAGCATCGAAGTCTTTAGAGAGATCTGAATCTTCTTCAGACACAGAACCTCTAAGAGCTTCGTTATACTTCTTTAATACATTAGCATTAGCAGCATCGATGGTGTCTTTGAACATCCTAATTAATTTTTTATCCTCATCGGATAGAGCAGTCAAAGACTTTCCTTCAGTTGGAACAGGCACAAAAAATGTAACTGATCCTTTCTTCGCTTTAGAAGTTTTAAGATTTACCTCAACTCTAGGCACAATCTTTTTTCTATCGTGTAAACCTCTAATGAAGTTGTTCATGGGCATATACCCAGACTTTTTGAAATAACTAACGATAGGTAAATTATCGAGTTGTACCTCTGTACCGTCAGCTTCTTTCAGTTTACCAGACAACACACCATAAACCACTTGGTTGCATTGCACGGCTTTTGATGTAACCAATCTAGGATCGTCATCGGAGAGCTTCTCGATTTCTTCCTTCTTCAATCGACCACATCTGTCACCACCCAAGGTATCTATAAAGTCACCTTCAAGTGTTGACTTCTGCACCGAGTTACAAATAGGTTTACCCTCATCTGCATCAAAAAGACTCCACATGAAAGACCGAATAAAAATGCGAATCTTTACCTCTGGTGCATATAGAAACCGATTGTCGTGCCACACTCTCCACTCACCCTTACGAAGTGTGTGTCCTTCATCAGTTTCTGTCTCGTAATTAATAGCCAACTTAGCCAACTCATTCTCAGATGGTTTGGCTTCTTGACCTGTTAACGCTAGTAGTGCTTGATCATCATCACTCTCTAACGCTTCGACCATTTTATCTAGTTGGTCATCTACAACTGCTAAGTTAGTAATTTTAACTTCTCCTTATGTAAAGTTAGCGATAAATTTATTCTACAGGATAAACAACTTGTGTGTCAAGCCAATTGTTACCTTTTTTTATTTCTATTTCTACAGGCATTAAGTATTTGATTTTATATCTTTTTTCTAGATCTGATGCAACACCAAGCATAGAAACTTTTAAAATTTCTAAAACGTGTATCTCTTCATCAGGATGACAATCAACCACAATTGAGTCATGTACAGTGTTACAGATAAGAGACTTGTATGGTTGCAATCTTCTATCTAATTCAACCAAACAACAAGGTAGTATATCTGCAGTTGCAAACCCTTGTACAGGGTAATTACATATGGCAGTCCTGTTCGTTGCAGTACCCCACTTTGTCCATGAAGTATCTGGAAAACAATATCTGCGGCCAGAAGGCAACATTATCTGTTTTGTCTCTACTGCTTCTCGTTGTAACTTATCATGCCACTCTGTTACTTCTGCATACTTTTCTTTAAATGCCCTGTAATATTTTTGTTGGTCTGGTGTTCCTGTTACTCCACCATACAATGGCTTGAACGTATCAGCTTTGGCAGTCTGTCTGTCGCAACCAATCACAGATGCAGTGTATGCATGCACATCGACACCATCCTCTACATCTTTATATATCTGCGAATCATTTGCCAAAAACCCTGCAACTCTAAACTCCAACTGTGAGTAGTCTCCCTCAATGATCGAACCACCTTCAAACCTGCTCTCCACAACCTTGCGTATACGAAACGTAGATCCACGTGGCATGTTCTGAAAGTTCGGATTTCTTGACGATAAACGACCTGTAGCAGTAATGCACTGCATAAACTCTGGATGTATAAAACTATTCTCATCAACATTATTTTCCATTCCTTCTACAAATGTACTAAGGTATGTACGCAAGGCAGAATATCTAACGTACAGTTCTACAAATTCTTTTGCAGCACCACTCAACGATGGTAACATATCTTCAAGAGTTGTCTTGTCTGTTTTAAATCCTGCTTGTGCAACATCCTTTGTATTTCTTGGCAAGATACGCAACCCTGCAACTTCTTTACTTTTAACATATATCATACCTGTTGCATTGCATGGCTTGCATAATCTATTCGCTTTACCCAACTCTCCGTTCTTCAACCGAAATCTAACTCGACCAACACCCTCACACGTACTGCACTGATAGCCTGTTGTCTTTCTAACAACTTCAGTATTGTTTCGTATGTTCTTCGCAAATGCAGTCTTGGACATCCTACTACGCATCTTGACTTTACGAGTTGCACCACGCATCTCGTGTCCTATGTTAAATATTCTGACCCATGTATCCTTATTGTGTACTTTACGAGAATAGAACAACATAGATCTATCATCTGCACTGTTAAGATTGATTGGTGTGTCACCCATAACATCATTTGTTATTTGTTTTAAACGTTTGTCAATCGTAGTCAACTCGTGTTCATACTCATTGCGTATCTCATCCAAAGTATTTAAATTTATTTTTATTCCTGCATGTTCTATCTTAGCAAGAACATTTGTCATATCAAGAGACAAACGCAGAGTTGGCAATAGTTTCTTCATCAGCAAATAGCTCCTCAAATGTTGTGCCAAAGGCTTCTAACTGTTTCAATGCAACCTGTTCAGTTGCTTCGACATCTGATCGACCATACTCTTCGATGATGTCGTAAGGTATATCATAAAATGTTTTACCATCTTTTAAAAATCCGTCAACAAGACTTTTCTTTTTTAACGCTCCATAACGTTCAGCTACAGACTCAAGACCTAAACTCCAACGTCTACTGCTGGCAAGAATGTATTCAGCAACCATAGTATCATACAGATGATTATTGTACACAAACCCACAATCACGCAACCAAGTTATATCAAACTTAATGTTATGTCCTATAAGAACATCTACATTGTTCAATGCGTCCTGTAATATCTCATCGCCTTTGAAGTCAGGTTTCCGAGTAGAATGATTAAAGAATAAGTAAGAGGTAAAGCTATCCATATACTTATAGCCAACGCTAACGAGTTTATTACCGAAGTAAGGTAAGGGAGTGTGTCCACCATTTATTTTCTCCTTGTGTGTTGTTTCTACGTCTAGTGTCATATAAATCATTGCTCAATATCCCATCTGTAAAATATGTGATCTTCTATTCTTGTTATGTACGTTTTAGCACTTGCCCACTCAGGTGTAACATAATATGCATGGTAATGTGTCGCCCCCTCTACAAAATCTTCAAAATTACGTTCGTACACCATATTTGCCACCATGATAGCATTATCCCACGCATCTTTCTCTGTAGGTGTATCTGACAAACCATCACAATACCAACTAAATTGACAACGATTTCTTATAGGAAAGTCAGGTTTCCATGAATATGTTGGTCCTTGTTCTACTACCTCACATACAGTGTTAGGATACCTTTGATCATACACTCTGTTCATCACCACTTGTGCAACTGCCACTTGTCCTATGAACGGTTGATTTTTTGCTTCGTGATACACATTAAGTGCAAGACATAATATTGCTTCTGTTATAAACATTAATAATATACTCCATGTTCTACATCTATATTACAATTTAACATACCATGCCAACCATTAATTTTATTTTTTGATATACAGATATGTCTAACATTGTTTTCAACTTCACTTGATCCTGTTTTACCTAATCCTATGATGACATCAGCTTCTCCTGCTTTACCTGTTTTACTATTGTCTAACATAGCATAGTCAATAAATGCACGATCATGTGCATCATAGCTTGCTTGTGAGATTGCCCACATCAAAAGATTATTACGCTTTGCAACTTCTCTAGCCAATACATATATCTCTTTCAATCGTTCATCCCCACGACCAAACTCCCCACGCACTTTAAACTTATCTAACTGATCACAAAACATTATGTCAGGTTTGTTCAGTTGTGCAAAGTCATTTATCTCTTCAATCGAAGTTCCTACTGCATCCATGATACGTAAGTATGGTTTTATGTGTTCACGATACAACGCTATGTACTTACGTCTGTTGGTGTTCATTTCTTTTTTAGTTATAGCAAAGTAACTTTGTATCATACGTAACTTAACAAGCTTTGCAGGTTCTTCGTTAGCCCAATATATAATTGTTTTCTTTTGTTTGACATACTTAGAACATAGGTAAGCACAGAACGTTGTTTTACCTACCTCTGGTCTGGCAAATATTATACCTAAGTTACCTCTCCACATACCTTGCAGCACGTCACCAATTATGTTCCAATCAAAAGGAAAATCAGGTTCTCCTGCTACATCATCAAGCAACTCTTCAAGATCAAGATCACACTCTGTATACGTGGTCTTATTCTCCATACGACCATCTTCAACTGTATCCATAATACGTTGCAACTCACCAAAGTCTACATCCTGTCCTGTAAAAATACTAATAGCTTTCTCACCAATCAGTCTTGCACGATCACGCATCCAAAAGTTTTTAACAACATCCATCTGTAAGTCATGGTTGTTTGCATCAGGTGGCAAAGAGTGTACTATCGACATTACATCTTTTTTTGTAGTTGCTGGCATTGCAGGATGTCTGTCTACGTGCAACGCAAACAGTTCATCTTTTGTTAAATCTTTTTCGTAATTTGTTTGAGCAAATAAGATTGTCTTGAACAGTTCTTTTGTCTGTCCTGAGAACATATCTTCTTCAAGAATATTTTTTACTTTGTTAAAAAAGTCATGCTTCAGACAAAAGCCTAAAACTTTATGATCAATTGATATACTTTCTAACGAATCGTTCACGGTCTTTATCCTCTAGGTTTTTTAAATCGTTAGTAAGAAATGCCACGCTACAGTTCACATATTGTGAAATCTTACGTGACATTTCTACTGCTTTGTTTGTTGCATCATTATCTAACGCAACGATTACATTGTCGTACTTTTTAATTACATCTATGTGGTTATCAAGAAGACTTGTTCCCTGTAGTGCTAACGTTGACACAAAGTTGCAAACACTACAAGCAGAAGGACAATCCTCCACGATAAAGAGATGATTAAACTTATTATGTAAGACAAATCCATAATTAGACTTTCCATATCTATACCACTTCGGTTTTACATTATTAAGACTTCTGCCTACTGCATCAACTACCCTACCTTTGTTCTTGACAAGAAAGGAGACACGATCAAAACGAATATCATACATAATATCCACACGATTGTCTAAGTACGCTTGATATGAATTGACTGAACGTACATAGTCAATGGCTTTCTGATTACGTGACAATGGTACAAAGGTTGAGGGTAGTTGAAAATCAGAGACTTTATGTTTTACACTTGGCTCGGACTTCTTTTCAAACACTACACGAGAGTTTGTTGTCGTTAGGCGATTGTTCGTTACTCCTTTAACATCACAGTTAGCAGAGAAACAATTATACATTCTTCTATAACCATCATCAGACACGCTTAATGTGTTCTTCTTCTGACATGATGGACAATCCATACGCAATCTTCCGTTAGGTTGCAAAGTCAGATCTTCAATAAAAGTTTTCACCCAAGTATAACTCATAGCTTTACTGTTAAAATATAACAAAAAGTATGTCAAATGAATTTTTTTATTTTTTTTTGTTGACAGATAGTTTTTTATACATATTATCATAGTTCAGAGGTTCAACCCATAGAGAAAGGAAAGGCGATGACCCAATATTATAGTAATACTAAACAAGAATTAGTAAACATCAACGATATGCATCATCAACACGTATGGTATGCATTTAAAAAACTTTGCGACAGATTAGAACAATTAGCATTAACTCAAGCAATATGGGATGATGCATTTAATCCTGCCAAAGATATAAAAGTAAATACAGTATTAGATAATAGAAAAAAATCTTATGTTCGTAAAGATGTATACGAATTGTTGTTCGATAAGTGTGAACGACAGGATCGCACAATCGAGCATTACTTGAATGAGAATAGCAAACTAAAGAAAAATGCTAATTCTAAATCTGTATTTAAACTAGAAAAAGAAGTATCTAGATTAAAAGAACAGATCAATCGTATGTACAGAGATCAAAAGCATATAGGACATCGATATGTGTTTTCCAATATTCCAAATACTGAAGAGGGGAGACAGACAGTTCATAAACTAAGAAAGTGGTTAAACAAAGATAGCTACAATATGCGTGTGCGTGGTCAATATCTAGATAAGACTAAATTGTCTGAGGGAGAAAGTTGGAGAACGTATGATGATGGTCAACCATTGAGTAAGTCTAGATGTATTCGTGTGTACTTGGATAAGAAAAAGGAGAGTGCATAATGCAAAATATTATTGAAAGATTAGAAGAGGAAAACAAAGCCTTTCGTTTGCTTGTCGAATACACAATTAAAGATTTAACAGATTTAGGATGGGATTATGATCGTATGTCCAAGAGTGGTCAAGAAACATATGATCGTCTATCTAGAATGTATGCAATGAAACTAGAGGAGAAACATAATGCCGTATCTCAATAATCATTTTCATATATATGATCATCAATCAGAAGTATCATTTCAAATAATTGGTAAATCTAATTTTGTCAGATGGTTGAATGATCATGCAGATAATGATAGGTATTCTTTTTTTTCTACCTATACAAAATTAAATTCTTACTTAAAGGGTTTACAAGATGGGAGGAAAATGTATGAGAGTCTATAGTGCTTTCAATGGATACAGTGGTGCTAATGTTGCTCTTGATCGAGCAGATAAAAAAGTAACTACATACTTGGCAAGTGAAACTGATAAATGGTGCAATGCAGTAACAAGGTATAATTATCCCAATACAAAATTTATTGGGGATATAACTAAAGTTAATGCAAATAGTATAAAGGACATTGATCTGATGATCGGTGGATCGCCTTGTCAAGACTTATCATTCAGTGGTAAAGGTAAAGGTTTGGTCAATGGTAAACGATCAAACTTATTCTTCACATGGTTGGATCATTTGAAAACAATCAAGCCAAAATATTTCTTGTTGGAAAATGTCAAGATGAAGAAAGAGTATGAAAATATGATTACTATGGCATTGGGTGTAGCCCCAATGATGATACCGTCTAGTCTTGTCAGTGGACAAAAACGTGATCGTCTGTATTGGTTTAATTGGGATTGTGATTTACCAAAGGACAAAGGCATTTATCTACAGGATATAGTTGAAGATGGTGCAGTTGATCGAGATAAGTCTTTCTGTATAGATGCAAACTATTGGAAGGGTGGTAACTTGAAATCATACTTTATAAAGAACAGACGACAGTTGGTGTTTGACGATCATAGATGTATACAAGTTGGTATCGCAGATATAAAAGGATATGATGTGATCAAACGAGTGTACGCACGAGAGGGTAAAGCCCCAACTCTAACAACTATGCAAGGTGGTCATAGAGAACCAAAGGTTGTATGTGGTCAAATGGTTGGTCGTAAGATCAACCCTAAAACAGGTAAACGAGATGATTACAACCCCAACATCAAAACTGAGCAACGTCTTGAGTTAAAAGGTGATGGTAAAACTGGTGCTTTAACAACTGTACGAAAGGACAATCTTGTAGTCACTGATAAATATTGGAGAGCATTGACACCACGAGAATGTGAACGCTTACAAACACTACCTGATGACTATACAATGTTTGGTGATTTTAATGATACAGGATATTCATCTGATGATTATGATATAAAAGACATATCTAAATCACAAAGGTACAAGATGCTTGGTAATGGTTTTACAGTTGACGTAATTGCACATATATTAAGGAGTATGCCCAATGGCTAGACCAAAGACATTACACGAAGATACGAAGACATATAATTTAACAATACCTATTATTTTATTTGACAGATTAGAAAAAATATCTAAAATAGAAACTGAAAATGACATAAGACATATTAGTATAGCTGAACTAATTAGAACATCTATCGAGATATACTGTGATGCTTATGAGGAAGGAGTACTTGATGGGAAGAGTTAAAGAGATGTGTATGGATATGGAAGAGAAATGGCATGGTATAGCTATTGACATTATCAACGACTGTGAACACATAGAAGAATATTTAAAAAGAATGAGTGAACATTCTGAACTGATCGATTGGAAAGAGGATTGGCAAGAAGATTCACACCAAATTTTGACTGACTATTGGAATGAATATTGGTCAAAATATAATCTCTAAAAAGAATTTCTTTATCCTTTCGCTTTTTAGGGATTGACTTAATAGGACTATGGAGTAATCTGTAGTCCTATTTTTTATGAAAGGAAATATTATGAATGATCCATATACAAGTGAACGAATGAGGATTGCACAAGAGAAGTACCTACGCAAACGCAAAGAACTGTATGCAGTTATTGCAGATGGTGAGTGCATAGGTCGAGCAACTCATTTATCTGACGCAAAGGATATTGCACGAAGACACAATGGCAAAGTGTACGACACTAAGAAAGAACTATCGTTGGGTCGGTTCTATGAGAAACACTATATAATTGAAGAAGTGGCAAATGAAACGACACTAAACTATAAAGATAAACGTATCATTGCTAATGGTTATTTTTCTGTTTTAAGAAATGAATTTATTAATTTTGACAATAGAAAAAAAAGTAAAAAAATTGATTATGATGATGGTGAATATTTTTAAAAAATAATATTTGACTATCTGTACAGTTGTGATATTTAAGATAGCACAAGAGCAAAGTTATTTTTAATAGATCGTATGGGGTTGCTCTTGGATTGTCCTCCTACAATTTAATGTTTGCCCCATACGATCGCCATTAAAATGAAAGGATTTAAAATGGTTAAAATAGTATCAGACGAGCTGATCACTCAGATAAACGATCAATTAAAAACTGTAGTCGAAGATGCAGTAAAAAGTTATATTCAAAATATGGATTGGTCTCATGAACTAGATATATATGGTCTTGTTCAGGATGAACTATCCCAAATGGATATGTTGGATTATATGGATACAACTACACTTGAAGATAAGATTGGTGATGTTGTTGATCGTGCAGTTTCAGAATTAACTATTGAAAGGAGTAAATAATTATGAACGTATATAGTCATAAGGTGCTAGATATAATTGGCACTACAACTGAATTAGAAAATTTAGAAAATGAACTTATAGTTGAAGTTTCTAAATTAATTCGTGAACGTCTAGAAAATTCATCACTAGATTTTATTGGTGGTAATGATCTAGATATTTTAATTGATACAAATATTGATATTGAAAGTATTGTATCCAAAGCTTTAATTGAAAGGAAATTTAATGACTGATCAAATTGATATCGAAGAACTGATTGAAGAAAAAAATCAAGTAGGTGATGTTATATCTTTTAAGACTAACATCCCACCAAAATGGAATGTATCATTAGATGACTGTGGATATAAACAGTTGCCTAATGGTACTGAATTTGTACATGATGATGTACGCAATATTAAACTGTTTGAAGATGTTGGAACAGTTGAACCAACACCATTGTTTGTAGATAAACCCTTTGGTGTTGGCATGGGAACTATGCAAAAACTTGATAAGTATAGAGCTTTAATTTCAACGCATACAGGTGATGTTTTACAATGTCGCCCTATCTCTGATACTTACAAGCTTGTTAATCACTCTGAGATTTTTGAAAAGCAGGGAAACTATTTGCAGGAAAACTCTGATTTACCTTTAAACAATGTTGAAGTCATTGATCGAGTATTCGAGAATGGAAGACGTGCAACGAGAACTATACACTTTAACGATCTTAAAATGGACGTTGGACAAAATGATCTTGTTAAATGTCGTCTAGATGTTTTTAACTCTGTAGATATGTCATGGGCTTTTCAAGTCTTTAGTGGTGCGTATAGATCGCTATGCCAAAACACTCAAGTATTTGGTGGTGAAAAAGCATATCAACATAAACATATGCATACACAAAATTTAAATGTTGATGCTATGTTGACCAATGCACAAACAAGTTTACAAGCTTGGAATGAAAATAAAGAACAGATGATAGCTTGGAAACATTCGCCAATATCTGATCAAGAGTTTGCACAGTTTCTAACAAATACCTTGTGCAAAGTTGAACATGGTAGGGGTACACGTTTAGTTGCTGATACAACGCATAAAGTTAATAACAAGTTGCTCAACTTTATGGTGGATGTATTCCAAAAAGAAAGTCAAGATTGTGGACGTAATATGTGGTCTGCTTACAATGCTTTGACTTATTGGTCTACACATACTGACGCAAGCTATATTGATCGCAATGGCAAAGATCAGACACTAGGTGAAACCAAATCTAAACACACTGTACAATTACAACGACAAAGTAAAATACGTCAACTACTTGACACAGACGCTTGGCAAGAATTGGCAATGGTTGCCTAATGGGTTGGAGAGAGTTTTACTACATATATAAAATAGTAGTTGGATTAATTATTTTATGTATATTGTTTTTACTTGCCGTATGGTCAATTTAAAAACATAAACACAAATAAAAAAATTAAGGGGGTGTATTTACATTCCCTTTTTTTTATGCCTATATTCCTCCTGAAACAAAATAAAACCTTGAAAGGAAATAAAATGATAAAAAATATTAAAGTTTACAACATTAATGAAAGACCTAATCAATTTCTTATTGTCACACCAGACGCCCATTATTTTCAATCGTATGAAAGTTTAATTGCTATGAGAGATAATAAGGGAAAAATATATTTAGATATTAATTACTGGGATTATTCAACAACAACTGGAAAGTATAGAAATATATTTTTGAATGAAAATAAAAGTTTGACACAGAAAAAGATTAATGCAAATATCTATTCATTGGTTGATCTTAACAACTAATATTAAACTTAAATAACTTTGAAAGGGTTATAAAATGCAAAAAATTGTTAAAGTAAATAAATCAGAATTAGACAGAATGATTTTAACAGAAAATAAAGATCTTAATTTAATCTTTTTTTCAGTAAGAACTTTAAAGATGCAAATTGAGCAACTTGAAAAAATGCTAGAAAATCAGGGTATAGGTTATTATGGTACTGATAATAAACAAGTAACCTTAAAAGATTATATTATTGATGATCAAGATGAAATGATTTTTAAAACTGGTAAAAGGGATTATTAAGATGCATAATGATTTTACTAAGGATATTGTTCATTGTTCAGCTTGTAATAAAGGTCAAGAGAGATATTTGCACGTTCAAGAAAATAGTAAATATCTCTGTGTTGCTTGTTGGTTAAAAGATGCCAATAATTTTAGAGCAAATCAAAGAGTTCAAGAACAAGTTGAACAGTATCAGAAAGAATATCGAACTAAGTATTTTTCATCTCATTTTAAATAATATAAAATAATATTTTCCCCCAAACTAGCCCTCATATTAATTTATGGGGGCTTTTTTTATGCAATTAATAAATAATAATTAAATAATTGTATTTGTTATGATCTGCAAAATAAAAGCTATTTTTGGTCATACATCTATTGCATTTATAATTAATTACATGAAAAATTTATTATAAAAGTTTATACGCCTTATAGATGCATGGCGTTATTTAATGTTTTAATCTGAAGTTTTTATTTAAAGTTGAAATTGTATGCCTAGAATTATCAATGATAGTTCTGTCACCAAAAAGTAATAAAAATTGCGTATGTGCGTGCGTAAGGGTCACCCCCCTCCCCCCACATTTGCATGCAATCTGTCGGTAATTTTTATATTTTGTAGTTAATTGTATGATTAACGATGCAACTCTTTGAGTATACGCAATAAAAAACCCCACATGCAACGCAGCGGGGTACTCTCCTATACTAAGAACAGTTAATCTGCAGGGATACTCTATAGTACACCTCTGCAGGTACTACTGCATTGTACAGTCTGTACGCACTTTCGTCAACCCCCTTGACAAATTTTTTTTAGATTAGTATTATAAGTATGTATTACAGGTGCAAGATGTCACATTGGCACACTTTAACGCTTAATTTGCATCCAGTACGTAGGCTTACGCACCGTAATAATCGAGTTTACTATGAATTTACTACCTGAAAAGAGAAAATCTACCAAGATTTCAGAAAAAGAAGAGCTGTTCTTACAGAATTTGTTCAGTAATGGTGGATTTGTGGTCGCAGCAGCTGAAAATGCTGGTTACACGAAAGGTTCGGCAGGGTATTTGCGAAGCAAATTATCCGATGAGATCATCAGAAGGTCAAAGAACCTACTGGCTAGTGCTTCTGTAAAGGCTACAAACAAGTTAATTAGCTTAATTGACAGTCCACAGATAGAAAGAGGGGATGATCTGCGTCTAAAAGCAGCAGAATCGTTGTTAAATAGGGTAGGTTTGGGTAAAGAAGAGACACATAACCATAATGTACAGGCATTACACGGTGTAGTCCTGTTACCAGCTAAAAAGGGAGTAATAAATGGCTGAAGAAAATAAACCTAAGTATGTAGGTGGGTTAGTATCTGCATTATTTGATATTAGACAGCTAGATCCTCAGACAGAAAGTGATTTTGCTCGTAAGGATGCAGCACAAAGATTTTTACAATGGTATAGAAAAAACGATCCAGATGCACTAGCAAAGGCAGAAGAACAATACAAAAAAGATTATCCGTCATTAGGCAGAAAAATTATTAACAAAGTTATGGGCAAGCAATATGGTGGAGAAATAAAACGATATGCACAACCAAGAAAGGTAAATTGAGATGGTTGATAAAGCAGGACCAAAGCAATATAGTAAAAGACAAACTCAACAGCCACGTAAAGCAAAAATTAATGATCGAATGAAACTTGCTGAGAAAGCTTATGGTCTTGGAGCTGCTATGATTTTAGGTGCAGGAGCTTATGGAGCATATGAGGGTATAAAAATTAATAAATTTACAAGAGAACAAGATAAGCTACGTAGAAAAGCACATATGGAAAGATTTTTAAAAGCAAAAAAATCACGTAAGCCAGACATGATAGTTGATTAATGCCCTCACGTGGTCGCCCTAAAAAAGATCCTAATGCCCCTAAACAATCTTACAATGTATCGGCAATAGAACGAGCTAAACGAGCAACTCGTAAGAAACTTAGAGCCGAAAGAAAACAAGCTGAAAAGGCTGCAAAGAAAGTACAGAAACACAGACAAAATGCGAAACGTATTGAAAACACTGCAAAGAACCTTACTAACGGAACTTCAAAAGTTGTGGACTTGGGTGATGAACTCAATTCGTTACAACCTGTATCTGATCTGGTCGAAGATCAAGAAGTTATATTCAGACCTAACAATGGTCCTCAAGAAGAATTTTTATCTTCCTCTGAAGAAGATGTGTTATACGGTGGGGCTGCAGGAGGGGGCAAGTCTTTCGCTTTGCTTGTTGATCCTCTCCGTTATTGTCATAACCCTAATCATCGTGGTCTTCTCCTAAGAAGAACTCTTGATGAATTAACAGAACTGATTGACAAGTCAAGACAGCTATATCCGAAAGCTTTTCCAAAAGCTCACTTTAGAGAAGCAAAGTCTACGTGGGTGTTTCCGTCAGGAGCGACAATGTGGTTCACCTATCTGGACAGAGACAAAGATGTTACTCGATTTCAAGGTCAGGCTTTTAACTGGATTGGAATTGATGAGATAACGCAGTATCCTACACCGTATGTTTGGGATTACCTGCGTTCAAGGCTACGTACAACAGATGACGAACTTAGACCCTACATGTCAATGCGTTGTACTGGCAACCCCGGAGGAGTAGGTGGTTGGTGGATCAAGAAGATGTATATTGATCCATCTGATTTTAACAAGCCGTTTGCGGCCACAGATGTAGAATCAGGACAACAACTGTTATACCCAGAAGGGCATGAAAAAGCAAGGCAGCCGTTGTTCTACCGTAAATTTATTCCTGCACGGCTGACTGATAATCCCTATCTGATGCAAGATGG
>MDTD01119335.1_pt1 | contig 15118 bp, 20 predicted proteins | sample 811221 | NCBI WGS metagenome assembly MDTD01 (sample SAMN05326646, study PRJNA326480) | marine metagenome | isolation source: seawater | place: Pacific Ocean: South West | collected 2011
AAAAATATAAATTAATAGGTATTTTACTCAGTGCTCTTTTAGGGCCCATAACTTATTATATCGGATTACCATTAGGCTTAATAAATATAAATAATATAATACTATTCTTTACATTAATGTCACTTTTTTGGAGTCTTTTAATGCTATTTTATTTAAAAATAGTTCTTAAAAACTAATCAGTTTCCTGATTTTTTTTATTTCTATTTCTATTTAATGATTTTTCCAGGTCTTTATAAGAGCACAAACCAACATCCATTGGGCTTTTTGTTTCAAGTACTGCTTCTCTAAATGTTCCATTTCTAATAGCATCCACTGTATTTTTTGTAGAACCTGTTAGTCTTGCAATTTGTGAACTGCTCAATTCTGTAGGATATCTTTTTATCAACCATAAAATAGCATATGGCTTTTCTTGTCTTAAAGAAAGAGGAGTGTACTTTGTGTCTTTTTTTCTTGGTGGCAAATTATCAATTATATCTGATTTTATTAAATTTAAGTTCGCATTTTCATCATCTTCACATCTTTTTATTTCTTCTCTTGTTAATTGATTATTGTCAATTGGATCATAACCTCTCATCCCTACTGCTACTTCTCCATCTGCAATTCCTTGAACTTCTAATTCATGAAGTCCACAAAAATCTGAGATTTGCTTAAAAGTAAGTCCGGTATTTTCTACTAGCCATATAGCAGTGGCTTTAGGCATTAAAGGATATTTCATATTTTTTTTATTTTTTTTTCTTATAATATATAATTTTAATATAGATATAAAAAATATACAAATGGATGATTTTTTTGAAATTGAACAAAATAAAAAAACTGTCAAAATACTAGATTTAGATGATTTTAGTTTAAGTGATTTGGAGATTTATATCTCTCAATTAAAAGCTGAGATAAAAAGAGTTGAGGAAGAAATAAAAAGAAAGATAAGCCTCAAAGAAGAGGCAAATAGACATTTTAAATAGTTATTTTTTTCCCAATCCTTTGAACCTTTTTTGAAATCTTGCGACTTGACCCTCAGTTTCATTAAGATTTGATTTACCACCAGTCCAAGCAGGGTGGGATTTTGGATCAATATCTAATTTGAGAGTATCAGATTCTTTGCCCCAAGTAGATCTGGTTTTAAAACTTGAACCATCAGTCATTACCACATTTATTTCATGATAGTCAGGATGTATTTTTTTCTTCATGTTGCGCTTATATTAAATTAAAATTTAATGTAAAGAGAGTTTTTCTAACAATTTGTTATGTATCAAACTATTTGAAGCTACTATGTCTCTTTTGTTGATATTCCATTCCTCATTATTAAATCCTGTAATTTTTCCTCCTGCCTCAGTAATCAATAATGTTCCTGCTGAAATATCCCATAAATTAAGATCTTTTTCCCAAAACCCATCTAATTTACCTGCCGCAACGTAAGCTAAGTCCAGGCCTGCAGACCCTAGTCTTCTTATGCCTGCAGTAATTTTTGCTACTTGTTCAATTTCTGATTTGTATTCATCATACATACTATCTCCAAACGGAACTCCAGTACCAATTAAGCAATCAGACATTTTAGATCGATTAGAAACTCTTAGTCTCCTATTATTACACCATGACCCTTTACCTTTTGAACTCCAAAAAAATTCATTTAGAATTGGGTTATAGATAATGCCATCTGTAATAGATCCATTAACCATTTTACTTATGACTATGCTTACATGGGGTATTCCATGAATAAAATTTGATGTACCATCGATTGGATCGATTATTATTGTATTTTCATCACCTTTTATCGTCCCACTTTCTTCTGTTATATAAGTGTAATTTGGATAATAATATTTTAGTGTTTCTATGAGATTTTTTTCAACTTTTATATCTGAGTTTGTTACAAAATCTCCTATAGATTTTGATTGAATTTGTAAATTTTCAATTTCTCCAAAATCTCGTATTAGAATTTTTCCAGCTTTTAATGCAGCTTTTTCGAATATATTTATTACAGATGGTTTCATTATTTTTTTGCTTTTTCTATATAACTTGCATCTAATGTACTAATAACGACACTGTCATTAACTTCTATAAACTGAGGAACACTAGTTTTAATATTTCTTTCTAGTAAAGCAGGTTTATAAGAAGAGGCTGCAGTTTGGCCTTTTACTACTCCCTCAGTTTCAATAACACATAATGTTATATTGTCAGGCAATTCTAAACCAACTGGTTTATCATTATAAAATTGAAGAATAATATCTGCATTTTCAATTAGGTATCTAGATTGATTTTCAGTAATTATGTCTGAACCTAATTCAATTTGTTCATAGGTCTGTTGATCCATAAAGATAAATTTTTTATTATCCTCATAAAGGAATTGAAATTTTTTTTCATCAAGAATTGCTCTCTCTACAGATTCAGATGATCTAAATCTTAAATTAGTTTTTGTTCCATCTTTGATTTCTTTTAATTCTACTTGGAGGTAAGCACCCCCTTTTCCAGGCTGAGTATGTTGGGTTTTAAGAACTCTCCAAAGTTTATTATCAATTTCCAAAATATTGCCTACTTTTATTTCGTTACCATCAATTTTCATAAACTTATTTTTTTTTAAAATATTTATTTGTGTTATCTACTATATTAAAATCTGGATTTAATAAAACTTTATTTTTCTTACATATAGTATCAATTTTTTTTAAAATAATTTTATTAGCTTTTAATTTAATATATTTTATATTTTCTCTAATTAACAAAATACTTAATCCATAATCATAACCACTATCAACATAATATGTAATATTATGATTTTTGTTTATTTTTTTTATTAATCTTTGCATGGTTTTTAACCATTCTATACCAAACCCTTTAATTAAATGATTTTTGATGTGAATAATTGTTGAGTTATTGTTTTTACATCTTACAGTTATTAAATGTTCAACTTGATTATAAGTTGCAATGCTAAAACATTTTTTTTTTGCCACTAAATAAATTTTCTTAAATCTTGCATCGTTTCAATCATTCTATTTGAAAAACCCCACTCATTGTCATACCATGATAGAATTCTACAAAATTTATCTTTGACCACTTGTGTCTGAGTCAAATCAAATATTGAACTACTTGGATTATGATTAAAATCAACTGAAACTAAAGGCAAGTTGTTAGTTGTTAAAATACCTTTTAGAGAACTACTTTTTGATGCATTTAAAATAATTTTATTAATTAATTCTGTACTGGTTTTTTTTCTACTTATAAATGTTAGATCAATTAAAGACACATTAGGAGTTGGGACTCTAATTGCAGTTCCATCAAGTTTTCCCTTAAGCTTTGGCAATACTAAGCTTAAAGCTTTTGCCGCTCCTGTTGATGTTGGTATCATTGATTCTGCAGCAGCTCGGGCTCTTCTCAAGTCTTTATGTGTCTGATCTACAGATCTTTGATCACCAGTATAACTATGGATTGTCGTCATAAATCCACTTTCTATTTTAAGAGCTTTATCTAAAACCATTGCAACAGGTGCCAAACAGTTTGTTGTGCATGATCCATTTGAAATAATATGGTGATGTTTTTTAAGTGTTTTATTATTTACACCCTGGACTATTGTCGCATCAACTCCAGATGCAGGAGCAGAAATGACTACTTTTTTTGCCCCAGCTTTAATATGAGACATTGCACTTTCTTTTGACGTAAATACACCACTACATTCTAGAACTACATCTACTTTTAGTTTTTTCCACGGCAACTGATTTGGATCTTTTTCAGAAAAAAAACTTATTTTATTATTTGCAACCTTAATATTATTTTTACTTTTTATAATTTGGTTAGGTAAAATTCCGTGTACTGTGTCATATTTTAATAAATGAATGCTCGAGTCAATACTTCCTAATTCATTAATTGCAACAATTTTATAATTTTTTAAATTTTTTTCTAAAAAAGCTCTAAATACTAATTTTCCTATTCTTCCAAATCCATTAATTGCTATTCTCATAATATTATATCCTATAGTTATAAAGTTTTTGTAATTATTTCAATTAAGTTTTCATCAGTAATCTTAAAATGATTATATAGTTCCTTGTAAGGTCCACTTTCTCCAAAGCTATCCATACCAACAAAATTACTAAAATCTAAATATTTTTCCCATCCATTGATCACACCAGCTTCAATTCCAAATATTACTTTACTCCCTAAGATTTTTTGTTTGTACTCTGAGTCATTTTTTTCAAATAATTCAAACGAGGGTATACTAACAACATTTATATTAAGATTATTATTTTTTTTTAATTTTTCTGAAGCTGAACAAGCAATTTCAACTTCTGATCCTGAAGCTAAAATAGTACCATCATAATTTTCATAATCTATAATTTTATAGGCACCAAATTTAACTAAATTTTCTTTCCTATTATTAGTTTGGTTAAGCTTTAAGTTCTGTCTTGTCAGAACTAGTATAGTAGGCCCTGTATTTTTTAATGCAACTTCCCAAGACTCTACTGTTTCTATAATATCGCAAGGCCTAATGACAGTTAAGTTTGGAATGGCTCTTAATGCTGACAAATGTTCAACTGGTTGATGTGTTGGGCCGTCTTCACCTAAACCAATTGAGTCATGAGTCATTACATAAATAACTGGTATATTCATCAATGCAGATAATCTAATAGACGGTCTGCAGTAATCAGAAAATACTAAAAATGTTCCGCCATAAGGTCTCAATCCTCCATGTAAAGCTATTCCATTCATAATTCCAGCCATTGCATGTTCTCTAACACCATAATGAATATAATTACCACTAAAATCATTTGAATTTATAATATTCATTTCTTTAGCTTTTGTATTATTAGAGCCAGTAAGATCTGCTGAGCCTCCTATTAGATTTTTTAAATGATTTGAAATTAAATTTAGTGCTAATTCACTTGACTTTCTTGATGCGCAATTAGTTTTTTCTTCGAAATGATTTCTTTTAAAATTAATTATATCCTCAATTAAATTTTTGTTTTCTTTATTGGAAAAATAATTACTAAATTCTTCACTTTTGAGAGTTAAAGAGTTTTTTTCATTCCAATCATTAATTGCATCAATATTTCTAACATGAAAGCTTCTCCAAGTTTCTAATAATTGATTTGGTATTTCAAAGGGTTCATAACCCCAATCTAAATTTTTTCTTACAAGTTCTATCTCTTCATCACCAAGTGGAGATCCATGTGACGACGCTTTGCCAGATTTATTAGGTGAGCCAAATCCTATTGTTGTTTTGCAAGCTATTATAGTAGGAATTAAACTTTTTTTAGCTTCAATTATTGCATTATTAATATCATTAAAATTATGACCATCAATTTTAATGTAATTCCAATTATATGATTCAAATCTTTTCTTAATATCATCAGATGTTGAGAGATCAGTTGATCCATCAATTGAGATTGAGTTATCGTCAAAAAACATAATTAATTTATTTAATTTCAAATGACCTGCTAGACTACAAGCTTCATGACTAAGACCTTCCATTAAACAACCATCACCAGCAAAAACATAAGTGAAATGATTAATTAATTTACTAGTAAACTTTGATGAAAGTTTTTTTTCAGCAATCGCCAAACCAATTGCATTTGATAAGCCTTGTGATAGAGGTCCTGTTGTAGTTTCAATTCCAGGCATGCTATTAAATTCTGGATGACCTGCTGTTGAATAATTAAGTTGTCTAAAATTTTTAATATCTTCAAGCTTTATTCCATTATACCCAAGTAAATAGAGACATGAATATAAAAGCATGGATCCATGCCCATTTGATACAATAAATCTATCTCTATCTATCCACTCAGGATTTTTAGGATCAAACTTTAAGTGATTTTTAAAGAGTATAGTGGCAATATCAGACATTCCCATTGGCATACCAGGGTGACCTGATTTTGCTTTTTGAACTGCATCTATTGACAAAAAACGTATACAATTTGAAAGCTCTTTCAAATTTTCAATATTTTTATTTTTATCCAATTATAACCTTCTATTATTTCTTATATTCAAATATTTTAATATTAACTGCTTCATTACAGTGACAATTAATAAATTTCAAATTATAAAATACAAATGGATAACATATCAAAAATTAAGGAAGTTAATGAAAAAATCAAAGAATTACAAAATTATATGGAAGATTTTATAAATCTTCATCAAGCAAAAAAAAACAAAATTGATAATTTAGAAAGTGAAATCAAAGATATCAAAGAAAATATGAATAAATATTTAGATGAACTTGAAGAGCTTATTTTGCAAAAGTAATGCCTGTTTATAAAGCTTTAATTTTAAATAAGGAAATTAGTGTTAACTATGAGGAAAATCAAAAAGATAAACTAATAGAGGCTATTGATCAAATAAATAATAAATTAAAGGAATACGATAATTTAAGTGGTAAGATTAGTGATAGCAAATTACTTTCTTTTGTTGCAATCAAATTACAAGCTGAATTACTAGATTTTGAAGAAAAAAAAATTAAAGACTCTTTTCTAGAAAAAAAAATGAATGATTCTAATAGTGAGAATATTGCTCTTAATGATAAATTATATAGATTAAACCAAGAAAATGAAATTTTAAAAAAAGAAAATGATTTAATAAATCAAGAATTAAATAAAATTGAAAAGCAAATCAATGTAATAATTAATTTAATAAAAAAAACTTATGAATAGTACAGTTATTGAAAAAAAAAAGGAGCTAAGAAAGTATCAATATATTTTAAGAAAAAAATTATTTTCATCTGTTACAAAAGTTTTTAATAAATATTTAATAGAAGATTTCTTTAAAAATATAAATTTTGAAAGCATTAAAATAATATCTAGTTTTGTTTCTATTAATAGTGAAATTGATACAAAGGAATTAAATAATTTTGTTTTAGAAAAAAATAAAAAATTATGTTTACCTGTTGTTACAAAGAAAGATAATCATCTAATATTTAGAGAATTTTTAAGTAATCAGAAAATGATTGAAGGTTTTATGAAAATTAAAGAGCCTGCTAATACAAATAAAATTCTAATTCCCGATTTGCTTTTTATACCATGTCTTGCCTTTGACAATTCTGGGTTCAGGTTAGGATATGGAGGCGGTTATTACGATAAGACCCTAAATCATTTAACAAAGATTGAAAAAAAATTTCTATCAGTTGGTTATGCATTTGATGGTCAAAAAGTATCTGAAGTTCCAAAAGATGAATTTGATATAAAGCTTGACTATGTTATTACAGAGAAAAAAATTTATTCTTTTGTATGAAAATTTTATTTATAGGTGATATTGTTGGCAAGTCTGCTCGAGAAAAGGTTAAACAAAAAATTAAATTAATTAAATCTAATTATAATCCTGATGTAATTGTTGCAAATGCAGAAAATGCAACTGGTGGACATGGACTTTCAAAAAAAGATGCTTTAGATTTACTAGACTCAGGAATTGATGCACTAACTTTGGGAAACCATGCATGGGATAAAAGAGAAATGTTAAAATTTATTGAAGAATGTCCAAAGATTATTAGGGCATTAAATTATCCATCAGGAGTTCCAGGCAAAGGTTATTATGAATTAGAGTTATTGAATGGACAAAAAGTAATAATCGTTCAAGTTATGTTGAGATTGTTTATGGGTATGTCTCTTGATGATCCATTCAATGTAATAAAAAATTTTTTAGTTTCTGAAAAACTAGGTTCAACATGTAATGCAATTCTAATTGATTTACATGGTGAAGCTACTTCAGAAAAAAATGCATTTGGCCATTTTGTTGATGGTTCAGTATCTGCTGTTCTTGGAACTCATACCCATATTCCAACCTTGGATTATAAGATACTACCTAAAGGCACAGCCTATCAAACTGATGTCGGAATGACCGGTGATTATAATTCAGTAATTGGAATGGAAATAGAGAACCCAATTCATGGATTTACTAAAGGATTTAGAATGGAAGGTGGTTTTATACCTGCTAAAGGTGAAATATCTATTTGTGGAGCTTTAATTGAAGTTGATGATTCTAGTGGTTTAGCAAAAAGTATAATACCAATAAAAGAGTAATAAATTGCATATATTAGACACAATTTTACAGTAATTATTAAACTTTACTAACATCGAATTAAATATTTATAGATAGTATATTATGGCAGGTCACTCTAAATTTAAAAATATTATGCATCGTAAAGGTGCTCAAGACAAAAAGCGAGCTAAAGAGTTTTCTAGATTAGGAAGGGAAATATCAGTAGCTGTTAAAGTTGGTGGCGATGATCCTGAAAGTAATATTCGGCTTAGGTCTGCAATCAGCTCCGCTAAAGGTCTGAATATGCCAAAAGACAATATCGAAAGAGCAATAAAAAAAGGTCAAGGAAATGATCCAGATAGTAATTATGAAGAAGTAAGATATGAGGGATATGGACCAGATGGTGTTGCAATTATCGTTGAAGCACTTACTAATAATAAAAATAGAACTGCTGCTGAAATAAGATCTACATTCAGCAAACACGGTGGAAATTTGGGTGAAACTGGTAGTGTAAGTTTTGGCTTTGAGAGATTGGGAAATATTTCCCTTAGTAAAGAATTAGTAAATGAAGAAAAACTATTTGAATTTCTGATTGAAAATGAAACGGATGATTATGAAGTAAGTGATGATGAGTATATAATATATTGTGAACAAAATCAGTTACATGAATTAAACGATAAAATTAATCAAACATTTGGACAGACAAATTTTTCAAATCTAATCTGGAAAAGTAAAAATACAATAAATATAGAAAAGGAAACAGCAGATAAGTTATTTAAATTACTTGAAATATTAGAAGATAATGATGATGTACAAGGCGTCTCATCAAACTTTGAAGTTGACGAAACCGTAATGTCATCCTTAACAACGTAAAGAAAGGTAAAAAATGCCAGATAAAGCATGGAAAAAGAGAGAACGAGATGTAGCAACATACTTTAATGGTAAGAGAACTCCATTAAGTGGTGGTAATGGAAAAGTAACAAGGGCAGATGTTATTCATGAAAATTTATTTATAGAATGTAAATTGAGAGCTAAACATACAGCAATTTCATTATGGGATGATACTGCAAAGTTAGCAAAAGAAGAGGGCAAAACCCCAGTCATTGCATTATGCGAAAAAAATAGACCTGGTTTTTGGGTTATGGTTCACAGCAGTGATTTAGATAAATTAAAGAAATAAGTTATGGCAGATATAAGTAATGTAGATATAGTTAGTGAGTCACCTGATTTCTCAATGTTTGGCTTGTTCATGCAAGCTGATATTGTAGTTAAGTCAGTTATTATAATTTTAATAATTGCATCTATTTATTCTTGGAATGTCATTGTAACTAAAATACTTAGAATGAGACAATTGAAAAAACTTGAAAAAGAATTTGAAGAAATATTTTGGTCTGGAAATTCTTTTGAAGATTTATATGAAACTCTAAATTTTAATAAAAATGATCCAAAATCAAAAATATTTTGCGCAGCAATTTTGGAATGGAAAAAAAGTAAATCACAATTTGATCAATCATCTGATTTGAACTCATTAAAAGATAGAATGCAAAGATCAATGTCGGTAATATTTAATAAAGAGAGTGAAAATGTTGAAAAAAATTTAACTTTTCTTGCCACTGCTGGCTCAACAGCACCTTTCATTGGTTTATTTGGAACAGTTTGGGGAATCATGAACAGTTTTAAATCTATTGCTATTGCTCAAAATACGAATTTGGCAGTAGTAGCTCCTGGTATTGCAGAAGCTTTATTCGCCACAGCTTTAGGTTTGTTTGTAGCTATACCAGCTGTTGTTGCATATAATAAAATTTCAAATGATATATCAAAATATTTTATATCATTAGAAACATTTATAGATGAGTTTACTACTATATTTTTTAGACAATTAGAGAAAAAATAAATTGATAAATTTAAATAATTCGAACAGGAGTAGAAGACGAAGATATACTCAAATGAGTGAAATTAATGTGACACCATTTGTAGATGTTATGCTAGTTTTGTTGATAGTTTTTATGGTTACAGCACCCCTTTTAACTGTAGGTATTCCTGTTGATTTGCCTAAAGTTAAAGCTAATGCTCTAACTGATCAAAAAGATCCAATTGAAATAACAATAAATTTGGAGGGTGAAATTTTCATAGGAGAAACTTTAGTTCAATTTGAAAACTTGATACCAAGAATTAATGCAATAACTGAGCAAAACACTGAAGCTAGAATTTATATTAGAGGTGACAGAGTGGTGTCATATGGGAGAGTTATGGAGATAATGTCAATTATAAATTCTGCTGGATACATTAAAGTAGCTTTGATTACCCAAAATTTAAATAATTAATGGAAAGAATAAATTATAGGACTTTTAACTTTATACAATTACTTGATAATCTTAACCCACAAAATTCAGGTATTTTTTTCTCTATCTTACTACATTTAATTATTCTTTTATTTGCTGTCGGCTTGCCAAATTTTTTTGGACCAAAAGATATATATATTCAAAGTATTATACCAATTGAAATTTTAAACATATCTGAAACAACAAATACTGAAAAAACTGAAGTTAAAAATAATAATGATAAAAGTACTTCCTCTCAACAAAAAAAATTTAACTCTTCTGAAAATTTTGAAATAAAAAAACCAGTTGAGTTAACTCAAAAGATGACATCTATTGAAAATAAAACTCAACCAAAAATAGAAATAAAAGAAAAAAATAATCCCGATATTAAAGAAAAAGAAATAGTTGAAATCAAACAAAAAGAAAATATTGAAATTAAGAATACTATAGATACAGTTAAGTTAAATAAAATTAAACCAAAACTTAAACCCAAGCCTAAAAAAATTATTCCTCAAAATAATAACAGTGATATTAATATTGAACCAAAAAATAAGATAGAACAAAAAATCGAAGAAAATAATTCTGTTACTAACCCTAAGCCAAAACCAGATGAAGATTTTAGTATCGCCTCAATGTTAAAAGATTTAAGAAATGAAAAATCTAACGATATAATTGAGGAAGAAGAAAATGAAAAAATCAAAACGGATTCTGGTTCAGATGATCAGGAAGAAAATATGGTTTTATCTATTTCTGAGATCGATCTTTTGAGGCAGCAGCTTTCAGGGTGCTGGAATGCTCCTGCTGGTGCGATAATTGAAAGAGGGATGAAAGTTACAATTTCAGCTAAAGTAAGACAAAATATGCAAGTTTTAGACAATTCCGTCCGTATTATTGACACAAATATATCTAAAAGTAATGCGTTTTATGGACCAATTACTGATAGCGCAATGAGAACTCTTTTAAATCCTGAGTGTACTCCACTCAAACTTCCAAAAGATAAATATAAACTTTGGAAAAATCTTACAATTACATTTGATTACAGTATTATGAAAGGATTTTAATGAAGCAAATTTTAATTTTTATAATTTTAACTTACTCTATTTCTATTAAAGCTTTAGAAGTTACATTGACTCAAGGAACTATAAAGCCAACACCAATTGCTGTAACAGAATTTTATACTAACAACTCAGATTTAGAAAAAATAGGAAAAAATGTTTCAAACGTAATTTCTGACAATCTTGAAAGGTCGGGTTTATTCTTATCAATTAATGATAAGTCATTTATTCAAGATGTTAAATCACTTGCAGAGAGACCTAGATTTGAGGATTGGAAGATTATTAAGGCACAGCATTTAGTTGCGGGTAGAATTGCTGGACAAAATGGAAAAATTTCAGTTGAATTTAGATTATATGATGTTTTCCAGCAAAAATTATTAGTTGGTAAAAAATATGAAACAAGTGAAAAAAATTGGAGAAGAGTTGCACATATTGTTTCAGACAGTATTTTTAAAAATATCACTGGAGAGGGTGGATATTTTGATACAAGAATTGTTTATGTTGCTGAAACAGGTCCAAAAGAGAATAAACAAAAAAGACTAGCAATCATGGACCAGGATCAAGCCAATCATAGATTTCTTACTGACGGTTCATACCTTGTATTAACTCCTAGATTTTCACCAAACTCTCAGAAGATTACTTATATGTCATATGTTAATAGAAATAAACCAAGGGTATATATTTTTGATATTGAAACTGGAAAACAAGAAATAGTTGGAGAATTTCCTGGTATGACTTTTGCTCCAAGGTTTTCACCAAATGGAGATCAAATTGTAATGTCCTACACTGATCCAGACGTTGGAAATTCTGAAATATATATATTAGATCTTAAAACAAGAATATCGGAGAGAATTACTAACAATTCTTCTATTGATGTTTCAGCCAGTTTTTCTCCTGATGGTAAAAAAATAGTTTTTAATTCAGATAGAAGCGGAAGACGACACTTATACGTTTCTGATACAGATGGCAAAAATGTAAAGAGAATAAGTAAAGAAAGAGGTAGTTATTATACCCCAGTTTGGTCGCCAAGAGGAGATATGATAGCATTTACTAAACAAGAAGGGGGTCAATTCTATATTGGAGTAATGGAAAAAAATGGTTCTAATGAAAGAATGATTGCTAAATCATTTCATGTTGAAGGACCAACTTGGGCCCCTAATGGAAGATTTCTGATGTATTTTAAAGAAGAACGAACAGCAGAAGATGGTAGCGGTGGAGAATCTAGCCTTTATTTTATCGATTTAACTGGGTATAACGAGAGAAAGGTGATCACACCACTTGGTGGATCTGATCCAGCTTGGTCACCTTTAATGCATTAATTATAGAAAATAATAAAAATATATATGAAATATTTAAAAAAATGTTAAGAAAATGTCGATAATTATACATTTTTAGAGTATTAAGGGTAAGGGAGCAATTTGTATGTTAAATAAGTTTTTAATATCAGTTTTTTTAGTTTTGTTCGTTGCTGCTTGTGCAACTAAACAAAAAGATGCAGCAGATTCATCAGGATCTGGTTCTTCCGATAGTTCAGCTTCTGTAGATGAAGGATCTATAACTGAAACTAGCGGCAGCGGAATCGTTGCTGGTTCACAAGAAGATTTAATAGTAAATGTTGGCGACAGAGTATATTTTGGTTATGATAGTTCTGAACTAGACTCAGACGCTTTAGAGCTACTTCAAGATCAAGTTGCTTGGTTAAAACAGTATAGCAATGTTGAGGTTACAATTGAAGGTCATTGTGATGAGAGGGGTACACGTGAATACAACCTCGCATTAGGTGAAAAAAGAGCTCAGGCTGTGAAAAACTATCTAATTGGACTTGGAATAAGTCCTGATAGAGTTTCTACAATTAGTTACGGAAAAGAAAGACCGGCTGTGGTTGGTTCAAACGACGGAGCATGGGCACAAAATAGAAGATCTGTAACAACAATCAATTAATTTTTAACACCCTTATTACTTGGCGCTACATGACATTGTGGCGCCACATTTATTGAGTACTAATAGCTGTGTTTAAGAAAATTTTAATTTTAACCATCTTAATAACATCTCATGCTTTAGCCAATGAGAATCTCTTAACATTTCAGCAGCAGTTAGAGAGATTGCAAAGAGAAATAAATGATATTTCTAAAATTGTTTTTAAAGATCAAAAAAATTATGAAAAACTCTTTGATGACAATTTATCTAAAAACCTTTCTGCAATTGATATACGAATTTATGATTTAGAAAATGATATAAAAAGTATTACTGCAAGTATAGAGGAGTTATCTTTTTCCTTAGAAGATATTAATGAACTAATAAATTCTATTCAACAATCAATTAATTTGAATAATAATAACTTGGCTATTGCAGGTGAAGTAAATGAAGTAGATAGAAACAATAATACTGATAGTTTAAATATTGAAACAGATTTAAAAAATAATGAAAATACACTAGGAACACTGACAATATCTTCAAATGATAATAACAAAGAAAAAATTGAACTATCTGACCAAGATACATTAAATAGCGATGTTGAGGAAAATCTCACTCCAGAAGATCAATTTCAAAAAGCATTTGATAATATTAGATATAAAAAATATGATGAAGCTGAAGTTTCCCTGCAAAAATTCATTGAAAACAATCCAAAGAATCAATTATCAGGTTCTGCACATTATTGGTTAGGTGAATTATATATATTGAAAAGTCAATATCGAGAAGCGGCTTTAATTTTAGCAGAAGGTTTTCAATTATATCCAGAGAGCATAAAAGCACCTGATATGCTTTTTAAACTTTCTACTACACTTTTTGAACTTAATAAAAATGAAGAAGCCTGTAAAACAGCAGAAAAGTTCATTATAGATTTTCCAAATCATAAATTTATAAAAAAAACTAATAAATTAATTTTAGATAGAAAATGTTTTGAACAAAATGAATGACTTTACATTACAGAAAATTTAAAAATATTTTAGATACATATAATTTTTTTGAATTTAAGCCAAAAATTGTTGTTGGAGTTTCAGGAGGGCCTGACAGTATAGCTTTGGTTATGTTATTAAAAAAATGGATAACTGAAATTAGAGGAGAAATTATAGCTATTGTAATTAATCACAATGTTAGAAAAAATTCACTTATTGAAGCTAAAAGTGTCAAAAAATATTTGTTGAGAAATAAAATTAGTTCCCAAATCATAACTTTAAGAAAAAGCAAAAATAAAAATTCAATGAATAGATTGAGAATTAATAGATTTAAAGCTTTAAACAATTATTGTAAAAAAAATAATTTATTACACCTATTCCTAGGCCATCATTTTGATGATAATGTTGAAACTTATATCACTCGAAAAATTTCTGGGAGTTCATTTGAGGGTTTAAAATCTATACAAGAAATTACAGTTATTGATAAAATATTAATTATAAGACCTTTGCTAAGTTTTAAAAAAAAAGAAATTTATAAATTTATAAAAAAGAATTCTCTTTTTTATATAGAAGATCCAACAAATAGAGATGAGAACTACACTCGTGTAGTTGTGAGAAATTATTTAAAAACAATTGATACAAAAATTATAGAAAAAGAATTTCTAGCTTTTATAGATTATATGCCAAATTATTTTAATATGAATATGGAAACTTTAATTTTTGTAATCGTTAACATTAATAAACGTCAAATTATATTTGATAATTTAAAATTAAAAGAAATCGATGATTTAATTATTGAAAGGTTGATAATTTATGTATACTTTTTCTTTTTTGGTAAAAAATCTATTCCTAGATCAACAAAGATAAACATTTTAATTGATAAACTTAAAAATAATGA
>MDTD01140400.1_pt1 | contig 15118 bp, 13 predicted proteins | sample 811221 | NCBI WGS metagenome assembly MDTD01 (sample SAMN05326646, study PRJNA326480) | marine metagenome | isolation source: seawater | place: Pacific Ocean: South West | collected 2011
GAAAGGCAATGGTATGATTTCTGGAACAACAAAAATCAGGATGAGTTGTTTAATCCAAAACGCAAAGAAGCATTTGAATCATCACTGGAATGGCCTGAAATAAACATCAACGACGCCATCAATGATGATACATTCGAACTAATGATGTTGAAAGAATTGTGCGGATATAACTCCATGCTGAACAGTGCCGGCGGCTATGTCGGCGCAATCCGGACAAATTACGGAACCGCGATCATGCCATCGTTATTTGGAACCGAAGTATATTTAATGGATGCGGAGTATAACACTTTACCCGGTTCTCATCCGCTGCCGGGGGGAATTGACGCGATAGCCGGTTTGATAGACGCCGGAATTCCGGACCTTGACAGAGGACAGGGAGCTCAAGTGATGGCCTGCGCGGAATACTACCTTGAAAAACTGGACAGCTATCCTAAGCTGAAAAGATATTGCCATATATATCACCCTGACCTGCAAAGTTCTTTCGACATATGCGAGGTTATACGGGGCAGTGAGCTGTTTCTTGACCTGTACGATCAACCAGACGTTATTAAGAATTTTCTCGACCTTATTACCGATACCTATGAAGCTTATATCGACCGTTGGTTTGAACTGGTAAAACCGTCTGAAGAATTCAATGTGCATTACGGTTGGATCCACAGGGGGAAAATTAGGTTGAGCCTTGATTCATGCATGAATCTGTCTCCGGAAATGTACATTGAGTTTGCAAAACCTTACGATGCGCGCCTGCTTGGTAAATATGGCGGAATTGCTCATTCCTGCGGAAAAGTAGACCACTTTGTCCCTTGTATGTCGGACATTCAAGGATATTACGGCTTCAATTTGAGCCAGCCCGAATACAATGACATGGAAACTGTATACAAATCAACCGTCGACAAGGGCATTAAGATAATGGCTCTAAACCTCAATACAGCTAATGCAGCTATTGCGTCAGGAAGAAAAATGCACGGTAATCTGTTAGCTATATAACAACCGTTACTATTATTCTGCGCGCAGAACCTCAATCGGGTTCTGTTGCGCCGCTTTCCAGGCCGGGTAAGTCCCGAAGATAATCCCGACGAAGCAGGATATCAGCATCGACAGCACAATACTCCACCATGAATAGACCGTTGGCCAGTCAGCATAGTAGGTAACCGTTTGAGCCAAGCCAAGTCCAAGAAGAATTCCCATCAGTCCTCCCATTGAAGTAAGGAACACGGTTTCAATCAGGAACTGGAAAAGGATATGGTACTTCTGGGCGCCTAGTGCGAGTCTGGTTCCGATCTCTTTGCGGCGTTCATATACATTCGCCAACATAATATTCATGATCCCGATACCGCCGACAACCAGCGAAATTCCGGCAATCGAGCTCATAACAATAGTAAAAATATTCTGAGTCTGTTCGCGCTGCTTCAACAGGTCAAGCGGCACAACCATACCCCAGTCACGCTCCCGGTCATGAGCTTTCTTGAGATAACCGGCAATTCGCTTTGCTGTATTGTCAATATGCTCAGTATCGGAAACATTTACAATAAAGCAGTCGTATTGAATATTGGCGATCTTCAATTGACGTCCTTCCCTTTCGTATGAATAAAAACCGTAATTGACCATTGATACCTCCCATGGGATCAAGATCATATTATTGGGATTCTCCAGCTCCGGGTAACGCATATCATGTTTATTCTCAAGTATTCCAACGATACGGTAGTTCTTATCCTCAATCCGAAGCATGCGTCCAACAACATGCTTTTCACCGAGAGTAAAAAGTTTCCGTTTTGCGTTTTTTCCAATCACACATACCTGCGTATGGTTTTCCATATCGACCTGGTTAAACCAGCGTCCCTTGATAATTCTTGAATGGGAGTCATCGAGGAATTCAGTCGTAACAGCAACCAGTATTACGTCAAGCCTGATATTGCCCTTAAGTACTTTCGTCCGCGCATTTCTCATAATAGTAATATGGTCGATATTATCCATTTTAGAAAGGTTTTTAAGGTCAATAGTGTTCAACCCGTAGGCATCCGCCACACTGCCTCTATCAGAGGACTGATTTTTGCCGGTTACCGGTGGTTTTCTAGAATAAACGATAATTTTATCAATCCCCATAGCCTCGATCTGGGCCAGTGAAGTTCGCTTGGCACCTTCGGAAATAGCCAGCATGGCGATCACACTGCCAACCCCGAAAATAACCCCGAGACTGGTCAGCATCGACCTTATTTTGTGTAAAAGCAGGTTATGAAACGACAGTCTGAAAAGATCGTGTACGAACATCCGGTCAACCTCCCATCGTCAAAGGAGAGTGATCGGCAATCAGGCCGTCACGCAGCCAGATAGTCTTATCAAAATGAGCCTCCAGAGCCGGGTTGTGCGTCACCATAACGATAGTGGTTCCGTCATCATTAAGTTCATGGAAAAGCTTAATAATCGCGGCCCCGGTCTTCTCGTCAAGGTTCCCGGTGGGTTCGTCAGCGAGCAGAAAAGCCGGAAAGTTTCCCAGAGACCGGGCAATAGCAATTCGCTGGCATTCCCCGCCTGAAAGTTCGTTAGGACGATGCTTAAGGCGATGCCCCAGTCCAACTTTTTCAGCCAGAACAGCCGCTCTTTCACGGCGTTCGCGCCGCGGTACTCTTGAATAGACCATCGGCACTTCTATATTCTGTTCGACACTGAGATGAGGAAACAGATTGAAGCCCTGAAAGATAAAGCCGATATGAGTGTTTCTGATGCGGGCGAGGTCGGCATCCGGCAAACTTTGAACTGCCTGGCCATTTAAGATGTACTTGCCTTCAGATGGCACATCGAGCAAACCCAGAATATTAAGCAAGGTTGATTTACCCGAACCGGAAGAGCCCATGATACCGACAAAATGCCCTTTTTCGACGACACAGTCTATCCCTTTCAAAACAGGAACCGCCAACGGTCCGGTTCTGTAAGTCTTTTTGATTCCTTCAAGCCGAACAACTGCCTGATCGCCTTGACTTGTATCAGGCCCTGCCATAATTACTTATCCTGCTCTTTTTTCTGGAACGGACGATAGAGATAGACAACGTCATTTTCTTTGAGCCCATCGAGAATCTGAACAAAAGCGTCATTTGATTTTCCGATTTTAACGAAAACCCGTTTGGCTCCATCGCCATGCTTAAGATAAACGAAAAAGTTGTCATTTTCCTCAAATACGGCTTCAACCGGAACAAATAATGTCTTCCGGATAACCTCAGTCACAATCTCAATTTGAACACTCATTCCACTTACCAGATTAGACGGAGGATTGGTCAACTCAATGACCGATTTGTAAATTTTGGGAGAACTCCGGTCCCAGTAAATCTGGTTTACCGGCAACGAAGCTATCTTGGAGATACGACCTCTCAGCTTCATGTTCGGGATCGAGTCAGGAGTAATGATCGCGGCATTGCCGAGTTTCACTTTTGAGCGGAACTGTTCGGGCAAGTCAAAATCAACGACCAGATTACTCATGTCAGGAATCGTCAAAAGCACCTGTTTACGCCGAATATCCATACCAAGTTTGATTTCAGGGTTACCCCAGCGGCGATCCGGGTCGCCATAAATAACAATCCCGTTTACCGGCGCAACCAGTTTCATCATCGGCATATAGGACTGATAGCGTTTCAAGCGTTCACGGTTTTTCCTGAGCTTTTTCTTCAGGTTACTGATATTCCGCTCTTTCTGAATAATATTTGACGCGGCCGAAATATCGGTTTTCTTCTGGTTCAGCTTAGCCTGAGCGACCGAATTATAAAGAGCTTTGAGCTTGTTTGGATGAGTATACCTTTGAAAAACGGTTCGCTCATCATAAGCATTATTCATATTGGTTTTGGCGGTTGCTATTTTATTCTGAAGGTTTTTCAGGTTCTGATCATGTTTTTCCTGATCCTCCTGACTCTGGGTCCCGGATTCTGAGTACTCTTTTTTAGTCTTCTTGTAATTTAGTTCGGCTTCATGCAATGCTGTTTCGGTATTATCGATCTTAAGGTCAATATTATCCCGCTGTTTCTTGCGGTCATAGAGCAGGTATTTCCGTAAATCATCCTCCGCTACACTAAGGCGGTCCCTTGCGCTGCGGATAGACTCGAGGTTGGTGCTTTTTTGAATCTTCAAGGATTCTTCAGCAAGCAAAATCTCTTTCTCATTATTTTCGCATTCGATCTTATAGTCGTCAATGCGCTCCTGAAGCTCTTCTGTCTCGAATTTGGCAAGGACATCACCTTTCTTGACCTTGGCATTTTCATCGACAATCGACATCAAGGTTGTCTTATATGATGCGTCGAGAGAGAGTTTATGCTTCTTCTTACTGTTCACACTGCCAGCCTGAATCAAACCAATTATCAATTCACCGCGTTTCACAGTAAAAAGTCGGTCGGTGGCGCCACTCGAGCCGCCCCCTGTTTTGTTCCGGCCATCATCGATGGCAGATACATTCTTGTAATACAAAAACACACCAACTGCGCCAAGTATAACAAGAAAGATTAAGAATATTCTGAATTTATATTTTTTCATGCTTCTGAGTCAGTTTGGTTAACGGTATTCAGGGCTTCTCTCGATAAACTCCTCACGAGCCCGCTCGATACTATTTTTGGGTTTCGGGAAAATATCCTTTGAATCGCGAATAACCTCGCTGACTTCTTTGATCGTTTTGGCTTGAACCGCCGGATCGTAAAGCACCCCTTTAGCCATCTCTTTATCTGTGAGAACATTGACTTTAAGGAAGAATATCAACTGAGTAAGATTGAGGGATTTATTCTTTGCGGTAAAAAACTCACCGAAATAAGGGATATCACTCAAAAACGGGATACGTTCCTGCTGTAATGACTCGGCATGGCTGTACAAGCCGCCGATAATAATTATCTGGCCATCATCCAAAGTCAACTCGGTTGAGACGTTCCTGACCGAAATAATCGGCACCGAGTATTTTCCACCCGCGCCCTGGTCAATCTCCTGATAGCCCTGTACACTTGAAACCTGAGGATTAACAGTCAATTTAACACTGCGCCCATTAATCAATCGCGGCGTGACATCAAGGGTCACACCGACACGTTTAAACTTTGTCGAAGTATTAGTTGAACCACTGACCACATTTTGTTCCTGAATCGGGATATCCTGACCGGTCACAATGCTGGCAGTGGCGTTACGTGAAACAATGACGTTCGGAGAGGAGAGGATTCTGGCATTCTGGGAATTCAACAGCCAGTCGACAGTAACCTGAAGATTCTTATAGTTTCCATTGGCGTTACCAGTTAGATATGGCAGCCAGTCAACTGTCGCACCACCACTGGTAGCACGCTGTCCGGGAATACTGGTTTGTACTCCGCTGCTCTGGTCAAAACCATCCTGACTCTTGTTAAAGAGAACCGAAATTTCGCGCTGCATACCATCGCTGAGTACAATCTCAACAACTTTTGCCTCAACCAGGATCTGGGGAGAACTGACATCAAGGGCCAGCAATGAGTCTCGTAACTCGTCCATTTTCTTAGACGCGTCATGGATAATCACCATATTCTGTTCTTCAGAACACTCAACCGATCCCTGGGGAGAAATAATACTCGAAAGACTGTTGGATAGAGATTTATTTGCCTGAATGAAGCGACAACGATAGATCAGGGTGGACTGCTCTTCCTGCCCTTTAATAATTTTGACGTAGGGTTTATCCTTCTCAAGCTTTTGGCGTGCCATAATAAGCGCATCTGACGGGACCAAAAGTCTTTCAATCTGCTTGGCAACAGATAAAACCTGGGGTTTTACATCTTTTGACTTGGCTTTTTTGTCCAGGTCGAGAACAGAATTATTTTTCCCCGAGCCAACTTTGACCACAGTTTTCTTTGGCGCAGTATTAACTGAATCAACCTCTGCAGTATACTGTGGGCTCTCTCCTGATTTTTTCCCCAACTCAACCCATGGAAATGCTTCTTTTGACTTGTCATCAGCATACGCGCCGAAAACAATCAAACCGGCAAAAACTGTAAGCGTCATTGCAACAGTTCTCTTTAAATCATAAAAACTAGCTATCATACCTCTATCCAAACAGTTATTATATCAAAACTATATTTATTCAAATCAAAGCTGAAAAGGCGCGTCGAATTTATTTTGAGACAATGAGAAAAAAAATAGCTTTGTCTCAAAAAGCTGAAATCGATCTTATCAATTCTGCTTATTTTGACCCTACCAGAGCCCTTGACAGCAAAATGCGGCAAACTCCTCCCAAGTAGTAAAACCACATAAACCAAAGGTCATGGTCAAACTGTAAAAGACTAATATAGTCTTGCACTCCGGCGTTTGCAAAAAGATTTAGACGATTTCGGCAAAAAAAACATTGCGCCGTCTATATATTATTATATAAACGGCGCAACAACTGGTTTATTGCTTGATTTTAAGATAAATTATTGCTAATTTTTATTTTTAATCAGGGAGTGTAAGTTATTGAAACTTGCTCAACAACTGCTCTTTCTTTTTGATGTATTCATCGGGAGTTATCAATTTCTTATCACAGAGCTGTTTAAGCTGCTCCAGCTTGGACTGCATCTGATTGTAATTTTCATTTGTAACTTGTTTGACCTTATTGCGATATTCTTCAGAAGAATAACGTTTTTTGATGACAGCCATCTCTTTTTCCATCTTAGCCAGACGTGCTTTAGCCTTTTTATATTCATATTTCAGCCTGGGTAATGAAGATGAATCCCAATCACGTTTAAATTCAAGGCTCTCGATCTTACCCTTCTGCTCTTTCATATCTTCATCGAAAACGCCTTTTACAGAGAAGCCCATTGTATTTTCGCCCTGATTATATGAATAAGCGCCGCCCCAACCGCCGTAGTTAGTATTACCGCGATTATTATTCTCTGCGATATTTGCTTCCTGATTCATATCCTGACGCTCTTCACTTTTGGCAACCGGCAAATCCTTGCCGTCCTGCTTCAGATCACGTTCGATATCCTGAATCTTGAAACCGAGTTCGGTCACATAATAACGCTGCGAGTTCAGAGCTACGACCTTCTCCTCAAAATCATTTTCCATTTTCTTTTTAGCCAGCATCTGCAAGTTGCGACGGCCCCTGGCCCGAACTTCTTTACGGTAGGCCGCTGCCTTTTTAGGGTCATAATGGAATTTCTTCCTGACAGACTCCGGCAGGTCAGTGAACTTCCAGAACGCCACCCCGGTGTCATGCATAATAGTAATGCCTTCGGGTGTTCTCGAAATGACTTTCGGATGATGGTAAACTTCTCCATCAGGCATGGTGACCTTGGCCGGAAGCTTCGATAAATCCTGAGCTGCAAGTGGCAAGGCTGCGGCTGCAATTAAAGTCAACAACAACTTCTGTCCCATCATCTTTCCTTCTCCTTTTTGATTTTATTAGACCATATCGTCAAAAATATTCATCGGCGAGGTCGCCGACGCATTTGATATGACTGCGGCCGGACCGGACCGCAAAGCTTTCTCAGCGGCATTCACCGCCATGGCGAAAGCTTCCGCCATTTCACCGGGATCGCCTGCGGCCGCAACCGCAGTGTTAACCAGAACGGCATCAGCGCCCATCTCAATAGCCTCCGCGGCGTGAGACGGCAGACCAAGCCCCGCATCAACCACGACCGGAACGTTAGACTGTTCAACAATAATCTCAACCATTGCCCTGGTTCGAATTCCCTGATTACTGCCTATAGGCGCTCCAAGCGGCATGACCGCGACAACGCCTGCGTCTTCAAGGCGCTTAGCCAAAACAGGATCTGCATTAATATACGGAAGCACCTTGAAGCCCTCTTTACAGAGTACTTCAGCGGCTTTCATTGTTTCTATCGGGTCTGGCAGCAAATAGTTGGGGTCAGGGTGAATCTCAAGTTTAATCCATTCATAACCGGCGGCCTGACCAAAGCGCGCAATACGTATAGCCTCTTCCGCGTCACGGGCCCCGCTGGTATTGAGCATTACGACGATCTTTTCGGGATCGATCGCAGACATTATATCATCATCCCGGTCATCAAGATCAACCCGCCTGAGGGCGACTGTGACCATCTCCGTTCCGGATGCTTCAACCGCTTGTTTCAAGGCTTCGCTTGATGAGAATTTTCCGGTACCGAGAAATAAACGGCTATTGAATTCCCGGCCGGCAATAATTAATTTTTTCATAAAATTTCCTTAACTGGCAAAATCACATTCAATCAAAAAAAGATAGCACATATTACTGTATTTTCAACTTATGAAAGACCATCAGCCGAGTGAAAACGGGTCAACGGCAAAACTTATTTCTGAAGTATTCACGGATTGCGCATGAAACAATTTTTAATGAATCAAACACAGGGGAAAAATGGGAGATTTGCCCGGGGGAGTAAACCGTAGCAATTCCTATCTCAATTATTTTATATTGCTGCATTACGGCAGACATCAACATATGCATCTCAAAATCATAACCCATCTCAGGATAACAAACCAGTTCCGGCAACATACAGGCTGGAATAGCGCGTAATCCAGTTTGCGTATCCATAACGGAGTGACCGGTCAAAAAACGCAAGATATTTTTTGCGCATGAATTCCCCAACCTGTTTCTCCATGGCGCGCCTTTTAGATCGCGGCATCCGAGAACCAGAGCACGGTCACTGTTCTTGACAGCCTTAGCTATTTTAAGAATGTCATCAATCCGGTGCTGCCCGTCGGCATCAGCAGTCAACACATTATGGTTCGGATAATTTTCAATAATATATTGAAAGCCGGCCTTCAACGCAAAACCTTTACCGCAGTTATAATGATGAACAAGCACCTCTGTCCCATTTTCTTTTAAACCTTCAAAAGTCTGCTTGAACATCTCCCCTGAACCGTCATCAATAACTATAATCTTTTCAAAAGCGCAAGACAATGCTGCGGCCATTTCCATAATGTATTCGGAAGGCTTGTATGCGGGAATAACTAATATCACGGGCAACGACATATGAAGCTCAACCTGTTATCATGCGGCTTAACCTTTGCAGCAGGGAAAGCTTAACAGCAGGAATATCCTTTGGGATGTCGCCATTGATCAAGCGCCCTGGATTGGACTCAAAAAGCCTTCTTGCCACATCTTCACCAAACTTACCGCAAACATATTGTCTGGCTTCACTCATGTAAAAACCCCGGCGTCCCGGACTATGGGCATCAGTAGCGACATAATGAACGAGGCCATCCTCCAACATCCGGAAGCTCATTTTACGGGCAGTCCGTCCATTGCGGCCGAGAATACTGGCGGCATTAATCTGAAACAAGGCTCCCTGCCCGGCCAACCCGGTCAGCTTTGGTAAATCCTTGATACCAAAAAGCCTTTCAGGATGAACAAAAATCAGTTTATTTCCTTTGAGCTCATAATCAAAAATTAAATCCGGAATGTAATCCGGGATATATGGACTACAAATATCAACAAGGATAAAAATACCGTTGCAAGCCGGGAACACCTTACTATTTCCCGACAGAAAAGAAAGATCGTGTTCACATGATGGATATATGGAAATACCGTAATCACCGGCCATATCACTGACTGTTTTAAAAAGGGGACGGTATGCCTCTTCATATCCCTCAAAATAATGAGACGAGGCTAGAATTGCATTAATGCCGTCCTTTTTCGCTGCCGCCAACATCACCTTGGTCATCTCCAGGGACTCAGCCCCGTCATCAATGCACGGAATGATATGGCAGTGAATATCGATCATTCAGGCTTTTCCTGTATTTTCCTCAAACCGGGTTCTGTTTTAACTTCAATTTCAGGCTGAGTGTCACTACCGTAATTATAGGCATAGGCATAGGCATAATAATATTTACCACTGCCATATTGAGAATATTTGTAGCCGCTGTTTTTGAGCGAAAACCGGTTGAGAACAATTCCTGAAACATCAATATCAATTTGTTTCAATTGCTCAATTGAACGTTTGACAAAGTCAACTCTTGTCTTGCCTGCACTTATAGTAAACAAGATACGATCAGCCAAACGTCCGAGAATAGCAGCATCAGCCATATTGAGACATGGAGGAGAATCAAAGAAAATATAATCATATTCATGAGACGCCCTCTCCAAAAGATTTTTGAATTTTTCTGACATCAATAATTCAGTCGGATTGGGAGGAATAGGACCGCTGGTAATAATATCGAGATCTAAATCGAGAATGTTTTTAATAATAGCGTCATCATAGCTCGTCTCGCCAGCCAAATAATTGACCAAACCGTTGTTACGGCCTAACTTGAACGCTTTATGCAGGGCCGGCTTTCTCAAATCACAATCGATCATCAGCACTTTTTTGCCTGAATCAGCAGTCACCGTTGCCAGATTGGACACGATCATTGTCTTGCCTTCGCCCGGCATTGAACTGGTAATCATGAAAATACTTGCTTTTTCACTTTCCGGAATTGAATAATGCAGGTTTGTGCGTAAAACCCTGAATGACTCCGCTTCCTGGGAGCGCTTCTTATCCAGACTGATTATTCCGACACGATCCCCGGTTCCTTTTTCAATATTTGTTGCAGCTTTACGACTGTTATCATCCAGCTCGATAATCGTTCCGAGCACTGGCAATTGCAATTTCTCCGCTGCCTCTTCCGGGTTCTTAACAGTACGGTCAAGCAGTTCCAACAAGCAGCAAAATGCAAAAGAAAGAAGAGCTCCAATCAAACCTCCAAGCATAATATTTCTTTTGGTCTTCGGATAAATATAAATAACCGGCAACTCCGCTTTATCGATTATCTGGACGTTTTGCAGACGCATTATATCTTTTGATAACTTTTCGAAGACCTGAGCGGTTACATCCGCAACAACCTGAGCGGTTTCCGGATATGGACTTTGAACGCAAACTTCAACTATTCTAGTGTTTCTTTTTAACTTAACCGATGTCTCAAACTCCATAGGAGTTTTCAACAGGTTACCTTTTGATATATTATCACTGACCTGATCCTTTACTCTCCGGCTGGTAATAAGCTCTTTATAATCATTTACCAACTGTCCTCCAAGAATAACCGCTCTCTGGATATCACTGATATCATTTCTCCCATCTTCCTGGGTCATTCCTACGAACAAACTGGTTCTTGCCTCGTAAATCGGGGTAATCAGCCATTTACTGGCCGCAAACCCGACGAAACAACCGAGGAAAATAAATATCAGGAGTAACAACCAATACTTTAGCAATATTTTAAGAAAAAAATGAAAATCAAACTCAAACAAATCGCTTGTCATAAACTCTCCTTGTTAGCGCTGAAATCTTTTTTTCCTGCAGATCACAGCCAAACTATTAAAAATCTAACTCAATGACACAATATACACCGGAAAAACCAGTCCGTCAATAAACATTACACTAAAGAATAATATCATAAAATGGCCTGGGGAAATCCATGCCGCAACAGAAATTAACCGACCCATTACTAAACGTATTCATTGTAAAATTCCTGTGGCTGAAGTTCATATTTTGAAATACCGGCATTATTCATATAACATCTTATTTCTGTACAAATCTCACATTTTGAAGCATAGGACTCTTGACCAGGCTTCCAGCCCAAATCCTCCGCTATTTTAGCCGCCGATTTAATCCCGTCCTGGTATAATGCTGTTAAAAGGGGGTATTTATCCGGGGATAAATCGAAGCCCAAATCTTCAATCGCCACAGACAGGCCAGTGCACAGACCGGGAATATAATTCCCGTAAAGGTCTATATGAAAATGCGAAGTTCCGGTTAAACTGCGACAAGGGTCAGAGCATTCCAGCAGTTCCTGATAAGGAACTTTGTTTAAATGACTGCAATATGTCTCAAGCGCGCGACCACGCATCGTCAACGAATATCGGTACATCAAATCCGATCCGGATTCGTCTCCGGTTAGAGCAGCATATTCAGTCAGTGAATGCTTCTTTTCATGATCCATTCTGGACAGTTCATGATAAAATTCCCCGATCCATGGAAAGACTCTCATGCCGGCCTGACGACAGGCTGCCATCACTCCGTCAAATTTATTCAAGGGAATATATTCGTTATGAAACGGACTGACCGATAACAGAAGGCAATCGACTCCAACCCGCATCAATCTATCAAGTTTATCCAGCGTATCTTCATGACTTTTAAACCATGCTGAATTGGTTTCAACGTACTCGATGCTGATACCGGAATTCATAGCCGAACCGGCAAAATCCAGCAAGCCTTCGAAGTCAAGAAATGGTTCTCCGCCGCCAACGTGGATCGAATGACAACCCTCTTTTTTCAAACAGGCAAATATCTTTTCGGTGGTTGCAGGTTCTATATAATCGCCGGACCTTTCCGGTCCGCAGTTGTAAAGACAGTGCCGGCACCGTGAAGGGCAGCGATAGTTGGTAATAACTCCGCCTGAATATAGCCCGCTGATCCTCATTACCGCTTGGATATCCTGAACAGCATAACGCCGCCGGTAATCTGATACAACAGGTTGGGTATCCACAAAATATACTGCGGATACAATTTCGGCATGGACGTCAAAGAGTCACATATAATAATAGAGAGGAAAAATGCTCCGCCCAGCACAACACTTAAAAACAATCCGATGGAAGTTTCACGCCTTGATGTGCGGACCGCCAGAGGCAGACCTAACAGCAGGAATGCAATTGGAGACAGCGCCATCGCGATGCGCTGGTTAAGTTCCACTTCATACTCAGTCGTATCACGGTTTTCAGCCATCTCGATTCTCAACCGGCCAAACAACTCATTAAGATTCAAATACTTTTCCCTGAGCCTGATTCTTTTATTATTGAACTGCTTTCCGAATTCAAATGAAAACTTGACTGAATCATTATATACCCTGGTTGATGGTTCAGAAGTCTTATCAATGATAAGGCACTTGAACAGTTCAATATTTAATATCTGATGCTTGTGATCAACCGAAATACGACCGTCAGCAGCGGTAATATCCTGAAGAATCTTGGTGCCGTTTTTATCCATATTGATAATCTGGACATCTTTAATCCGGTCATTACCCTCTTTGTCGTCAATATAGATAGTTGATGTTCCGAACTTAATCGGCTGTCCCGGCTCAAAAATCGCCAAAGGCTGGTTTACCGCGGTTTCCTTCACCAATATCCTTGATTCTTTAAGTAATGGAGGCCCAAGGTACAACTGGAAGTACAAACATCCTAGCGTAAGCAGAAAAGTCAGTACCAGAATCGGGGAAATAATCTGCATAATGGAGATCCCGCACGCACGCATCGCGGTTATTTCAGCGTCAGCCGAAAAACGGCCGAATACCAGCATCACAGAAACAAGTACAGCCCAGGGTATCGTGTATGTCAGAACCGTCGGAATAATATAAATGATGAAATAAAACATACTGGACGCAGGTATTCCCTGCGATATCAGCTCGAATATCTTGATCATTCGAGCCCCGACCATCACAAAGGTAAGGATACCGATAGCCAGGCAGAACGTTATTAAAAAATGTTTTGTTACATACCAGTTTAATGTTTTCATATCAATCCGTTAAACAATTATTAAATGGAATCGAAAAAGACCAACCGTATAATATAGCTCCGAATACGACAAAAGTCATCCTGACTGATAACAAAAAGTTATATTTCCAACACTTTGAATATATGCCCAGCAAGCAATTAGTATCTTTTTGTGCATAATTAATTCGGACTAAACGAAAAGTCTTCCGAATAACGCGGCCAGAGCGAATTCGGTTCGTAGTATGCGGTCGCCGATTGTTACCGGTTCACAACCTGCTTCAGCTATTTTCTCTACTTCGTATTCAGTAAAGCCACCCTCCGGGCCAACGCATAATGTCACCGGACCATCAACCGCGTAAGGACAAACTTTGCTGCCGACTGGATGCGCAACCAGAGCCGTCGAACCAACTGCTATTTCCGGAAGCACCTCTTCCACAAACGGCTTGAATCTACGTTCAAAATGCACTTCAGGCATAACCGTATCACCCGACTGTTCCAACCCCAGCAACAGGTGTTCACAATAAGCCTCGTTTGCCAGCAGAGGGCTGTCCCAATAACTCTTTTCCACCTTATTACAATGCACTGCATAAATGTTTTTAACTCCCATTGCACCGGCGCATTGCAGCACCTTTTTGAAAGTCTGAGGCCGCTGCATGGCAATCACCAGGTTCAAGGGCAATGGAGCCGGAGGCGAAACAGTCAAGTCAAGTCCAACCTCAACGTGTGACTCATTAATATCGTTAATCCGGCCTTCGCCTTTGAGGCCATTCAAGACTCCGGCCTTGATCGTATCACCAACTTTAACCTTCAGTATTTTACGCATGTGCTCGGCCCTACGTCCAACGATTACTGCAACGTCCGGACTGGTCATCTCATGCGGTTCTATCAACAGCAAATTCATATTCTCTCCGCTAATTCAAAATGTTGACAATATATTAGACTTATCTTGCCTTAATATCAACAGAGCAAACCCGATTTTGCGAAAAAATAATTCTTCAGGCTATTCCGAAGAAAATAATCCGCCATAAGACATAACCAAAGCTGGAGATAAGAACAAGCAGCGCAATAAACTTGCAAAAACCGGCATAGCGATAAAGTCGGGAAGACACTGACCAGACAAAGTGGAAATGTAAAAAAAACGCAAGCGCTATGACGGCAATGCCAAAACAGATAGCGAGTGAGCCGTTGATCTCCAAACTATGACCGCTCCCATGCAGATATGCCTTCTTTGTCAAGCAGACATATAGCCCATACCAAGCAACGGCCAGGGGAACGAGGGAACCTCCGAAAATACGAGAGAAAAGAGAACCTGACGCATCTCCTGACAATGAATCAGCCACATCGGCTTCGATCCCATGATAATTCCGATTAAACCAGCTCATACCTCGCATCCCCACATCAATTCCGTTTAGACACTTTATTTTATTAAATATATATTTTGAAAAAGCGCTTGCAAGTATAAGCAGATGGAAAAACGATGTTCGCAAAAATAATAAAAGGAAGAGACGTTCAAACCGATAACAAGTAAAATTACGCTCATGGAATTGAAAAAATGCGTTTTTATGATAGATTAATTGCAGGGTTCGAAATTTTCTCGCCGCAATCGCTTAGGCGTTCTGCGGCTGAAATGCTTTTACGGGTACTTATGTACTATTGAATGAATTATTAAATAACCTTTTCGAGGTAAAACGAATGAAAAACGAA
>MDTD01103375.1_pt1 | contig 15117 bp, 15 predicted proteins | sample 811221 | NCBI WGS metagenome assembly MDTD01 (sample SAMN05326646, study PRJNA326480) | marine metagenome | isolation source: seawater | place: Pacific Ocean: South West | collected 2011
CATGCTCCATTAAATAGCCGCGGTAAGGATCTTCCGGATGGGCAAGCTCTATGGATTTCTTCCAAAGAATCTTCCCGTCGCTTCGATCAAGGCAGATCAGTATTCTCCCGAGTTTTCCCGCGGAACCTATCTTCTGAGGGCTCGTTCCGTAGCCGGTATAGCAAGTCACGAACAGACGATTACCAACGAAAACCGGACTGGAGGAGCCCGGCCCGGGCATCGCAGTCCTCCACCTCAGATTTTTCTTTTCTCCCCACTCCACAGGAATTTTCGCACCCTTGGGAGATGTTGCGAGGCCTCCGGGGCCACGAAATTGAGGCCAACTTTCGGCGGCTGTGAGAATGCCGGTGAGAAGACTTATGGAAATGAATGATGCGATCGCCTTCATGAATCAGATCCTACCAGAAGCCCCCGGGAAGTCACCGTATTCCCGAAGGGATAAACTGGCCCTCGGAATGACGAAGAGATATAAATAATGCCGCTCCAAAGAGCGGTCATGACTCATCCCCCCAAAACTGCCCGTTTTGTTTCTCTCGCTCTTCTTGCACTATGCGTGGGATTCGTGTTTCAGCCCTTTATCCCCCTCTCCCGAGGCGAAGAAAAGCAAGGCGAGGCCCCTCGGCGGATTGAGGTGCTCTTCCTAGGCAGTAAAAACCTTTTCAATCATGATCCTCCAGCTCGTTTTCGTGTCCTGCGGGAAGCTCTGGGACCCAAGGCAGTCAACATTACCTACGCGAACAATGTCGAGGCTCTTACCACGGAGAATCTCGCTCAATACGACGTGCTCCTGATCTTTGCCAACTTGTATGAACTGGATGTCAACACCCAGGGACAGGCGCTCCTCGATTTCGCACGCAAAGGAGGGGGATGCGTATTGCTTCATTGTGCCGCTGCGTGCTTCCGCGACTCAGATTTCCCGGAGTATGTCGATCTTCTTGGAGCCCAGTTCAAGTCCCATGGCAAAGGAGTTTTCCGGGCCCGCATCGTGAATCAGGATCATCCGGTGATGAAGGGCTGGAAAGGATTCGAGTGCTGGGACGAGACCTATGAGCACAAGCGCCACGGGAAGGATCGAATCATCCTGCAGATGCGAGGTGATGAACCTTGGAGTTGGGTTAAGACCTACGGCAAGGGCCGGGTATTTTATACGGCCAGCGGCCACGATCATCGCTGCTGGAATCTGCCTGAGTATCACGATCTTATCCATCGTGCCATCCGCTGGACGGCGCATGACGACAAGGTAAGCTGGCTCTCTCCGCAGCAACTTCCCACTCTGCGTTATCGGCGCGCAGCCGCCCCCAAGGATCCCAAGAATCCTGTAGGACCCCTCAATCAGATACAAAATCCTCTCTCTCCCTCCGAGTCCCTGAAACTCGCGCAGATCCCGCCCGGATTTGAGCTACAGCTTTTCGCGGCTGAACCACAGGTTGTTAACCCGATCGCGATTAACTGGGATCACCGGGGTCGGCTCTGGGTCGTGGAGGCTTTTGACTATCCTCATAAGGTCGGCTCAGAAACTCCCAGAGATCGCATCAAGATTCTCGAGGATCAGAACCGGGATGGAGTTGTCGATAAAGTCACGGTCTTCGCCAAGGGACTCAATATTTGCACCAGCGTCCTTCCCGTATCTGGAGGAGCTATTGCTACAGACGGTGCAGACATGGTTTTTCTGAAAGACACTGATGGTGACGATCGAGTCGATCAACGAGAGGTCCTCTGGACGGGAATCGGTCTCAGAGATACCCATGCATGTGTTTCGAATCTCAGGCATGGATTCGACGGCTGGATCTACGCTACGGTGGGATACAGCGGCCTAGATGTCACCGTGGGTGGAAAGCGATATCAATCATCTCAGGCGGCTTTCCGGTTTCTTCCCGATGGCTCGGATTTTGAGATCGTCCAGAACACTAGTAATAACACCTGGGGCTTGGGTTTCACGGAAGAGGGAGATCTCGTAGGATCCACCGCCAACGGGAATGCCAGCTGGTATCTCTCCATTCCCAACCGGCACTTTGCCCGTGTTGGCCGCAAGGGACAGAAAGTGGCCCAAGCCGACGATCCTGAAGATCTCGCTCCCATTACCTCGGATTACTTCCAGAACAACCCAAAGGGACAACATTCCTCGGCAGCTGGCCATGCCGTCTACACCAGCCGTCGGTTCCCGGAATCGTGGTGGAATAAGAGGGCCCTTGTCTGCGAGCCACCCATGCATCTGGTCTCGGCCCCCCAAATCACCCGAAATGGCGATCGCTTCCGAACGACAGGGTTCGAGCATAATCTTTACGCCTCGGCAGACGCCTGGTCTGCTCCGGTCTCTGCAGAAGTCGGGCCAGATGGAGCCGTTTGGATTGCCGACTGGTACAACCCGATCTGTAATCACAACCCCTATCGCGATCACTTTGAAAAAGGAGAGGGCAACGCCTTGCGCTCCGCCGATCGAGATCGTGAGCATGGTCGCATCTATCGCATTTATCCGAAAGATACCCCGGATGAATCCTACCCCGATCTGACGACGGAGCACGGTGCGCTGAAAGCATTAAAGCATCCGAATCTCTTCTGGCGGCTTACGGCCCAAAGAATCCTCGTTCAAAGGCTTGACTCCGAGGCTCTTGAGACAGCCACCAGAGAGACCGTATCTTCCCGTGTGCGCTTTCACCTCATGGCAGCCTCCGCACACCGCAAAATTGACACCATTCAAGTCGCAGCCATCGCTCATCGTCTCCGGTTCGACGAGGAGAAAATTCCGCAAGTTCAACTATCCGCTGACCCGGCACACTCGGAGGGACTCGAACTACTTCTGGAGCGCGTGTGCGATCCGAGAAGAAACCCTATGGATCGCAAGGCTGCCGCCCTGCGCCTCGTTGAGGCCGACCCAGATCCACAGCTTGGCAAGAACCTGCTGCAACTCGTCTTGTCTGACTCCTCTCTCGCCCGCCATCAGCACCTTGCTGATGCCATTCGGCTCGCAATCATACAGCACCCGGAGGGGTTTCTCCGATCATTCCTCGAACACAAAAAGGAAAAAAAACTTGGGACCCTTTTGGGACGAATCGTCGAAAACACGCTTGCGAGAGTGCGTCAAAAACCAGAGGTAATCTCAGACGGATTACGTATAGTCGCGCTGCAATCAGATTCCACTTTCGCGAAAAAACTAGCAAAAGCAGCAGCCGCACCTCCTCCCACTCCTTCACCTACCTCTCTTTCTCCCAGCGCTCAACGAGGTCAACAGGCCTACCTGGCCTGTGTGGCCTGCCATCAACCAGATGGCACGGGGCTTCCAGGTGCCTTCCCTCCTCTCGCCGGATCTAAAAGGCTCCTGGGACCGGTCGATCTGCCCGCTCGGATTATCCTGAAAGGATTGCAGGGCCCCCTGAAAGCTGGAAACAAGCACTATAATGGTGCGATGCCGGGACACGAACGTCTCCTGACGGACCAGCAAATCGCCGACATTCTGAACTACACACGAACTGCCTGGGGCAATCAAGCTGGGGAAGTCACTACAGAGGCCGTCGCCACAATTCGTTCGTCTATCGCACAGCGCACCTCCCCTTGGACAGAACCTGAATTGAGTCTGGAAAAAGACTCGACGGAATGATGAAACTCGAAGATATCCCCTCTCCGCTTGCTCTCTACATGGACGGGCTTCGTAGTCACGATCTGGCAAAGATCGAAGATAGTTTCGCCAACGATATTCAGTTTGTCACTCCCACTCGTATTATGAAATCGAGTGAGATCCTTTCCTTCCTTGCGGCTCTCTACCGGGGATTCCCAGACTGGACTTATCTTAACGACCCTCCCATCCGCACCGGACAAGGAGCGATCGGAGTCAAGTGGTATCAAGGGGGCACGCACTCCGAAACACTCGCGTTCCCCAGCTTCCCAGCTTACCCTGCCACTGGCAAAAAAGTGCAAATTCCTGCACACTTTTTTTATTATCTTGTCGACGATCAAGGCCTTCATGAAATTCGACCAGACCCCATCCCCGGGGGGGCCCCCCGGGGTATTTTTGAGCAGATCGGCGTCGAGAATCCTCCTCTTTAGTATCAATCATTCAGTCCATTAAAAATTCAATACGGTAAGAGCTCTAACCTCGCGCCGATCCCTCCATGCCATTTGCTATCATAACCAAGGATAAACCCGGGCACGCCGATCTGAGAGATCAGCATCAAGCTGCCCACAAGGCTTACTTGGATGAGCACAAGGCGATCCTGCTTGCGGCTGGCGCGAAACTTGATGACGGCGGGACACAAGCCCATGGAGGAATCCTGATCGTAGACGTAGAAACTAGAACAGAGGCAGAAGACTTTGTCCGCAATGACCCCTTCTCGACAGCAGGACTGCTCGCCAGTGTCGAGATCACCCGATGGCGCAAGGCGTTCTTCCAATATGAAAGACTGGTAGAGCTCTGATCGCGCACCAACCCTCCGCGAGGATCGACAGGTGCATTCTGTCTGCTACAGGAATCTCATGCACACACGTTTACCGGCTCTCTTCCTGACTGTCATTGGGCTATCGCTTCCCACTACCGCCAAGGAATTCCGGCTCTATTATCTCGGCGGCCAGTCAAATATGGATGGATATGGGAAGATCTCCGAGCTTCCGGAGAGTCTGAGCAGCGACAAGGCGTATGAGAATGTCTATATCTTCCACGGCAACATGGGGCGAGACGGCAAGAACCCGGATGGCCGGGGCGCATGGCTGCAGCTTAGACCGGGGCACGGACGCGACTTCAAGTCTGACGGACTGAAGCACAGCTACTCGGACCGCTTCGGACTGGAGCTCACTCTCGCTCAGACCCTGAAAACACAATATCCCGGTGCCCACATCGCCTTCATCAAATACTCCCGTGGAGGAACCGCTATCGACTCCAAGGCCGCAGCCCAGAAGCGCTTCGGAGCATGGGATCCAGAATGGGACGGCGGCGAGGGCGAGGGAAAGGGAATCAACCAGTATGATCACTTCAAAGCTACTCTGAGACGTGCCTTTGCGGATAAGGATCTCGATAATGACGGAGAGCCCGATACTCTTATCCCCTCCGGTATTCTTTGGATGCAGGGCGAGAGCGACGCCGACAGTGAATACGTGGCTCGGCGCTACGAATCCAATCTCCGTAACCTCATGAATCTCATCCGCAAGGATCTGGGTGAACCCAGCAGGAAGATTCCCGTGGTGATCGGGCGTATCACTGACTGGAAGGTCTGGAAGTTTGGCGAAATCGTACGGAAGGCTCAGGCATCCTTTGTAAAGGCAGACCCCCGAGCAGCCCTCGTCACCTCGACAGACTCCTATGGAAACTCGGACCCCTGGCACTATGACACTGCCGGCTACCTCGATCTCGGCGAACAATTTGCGAAGGCCCTGATCTCGATGGAAAAGGGCCATTCAAAATGAGTCCTCTCACCCAGCCACCGCTCAGAGCAGAGGACTGGCTGCAAAAGTCAGCCTGCCACCGATCCCGGGCTCTGGCATGGACCCAACCAACGCGAGATCGCAGAGCGCGTGGTGAAAAGCACCCGGTTCATGACTTTCTGCATACATATTATCGGCTCTCCCTCGGTCAGTTGGAGCGTTGGCACCCGGGAATTGGTGTCGATCTCGAGGATTGCTCTGAAGCGCGTCAGATGTTCCGCCAACCGCATTATCGCTTTGGAGAAGGGACCTGCTCGGTCGATCCTGCACAGTTGGCTCCCAAAGCACGCACGCGTCTGAAATTCTCTCTTCAGATCCTTCAATCAACCGCCAAACGACCTCCGAACTTCGCCTGTCATGGGCTCCATGAATGGGCCATGCTCTACGATGGTGCAGAAATTCGTCATGGCGAAACAGTTCCCCTGCGCCTCTCACGGAAAGAAATCGATGCCGTCGTTTACTCTCGTCCGCTCTCCTGCAGCCACTTTGACGCATTCCGTTTTTTTGCGCCCGGGGCCAGGGAAATGAACCGACTGCAGCCGAATCTACAGGCCCGCCAGGAAAATGAACAGCCTGGGTGTATTCATGCCAATATGGACCTTTACAAATGGGCTGCAAAGTCGCTGCCGTGGATCTCGAGTGACCTTCTCTGGAGCTGTTTCCGCCTCGCGACCAAGGCGCGCGAAATTGATATGCGGGCAAGCCCATATGACCTGACAGGTTTTGGTTATGATCCCATTAAAGTGGAGGTGACAGAGGGGCGTCGCCTCTACGAAATGTTGCAACGAGGCCTTGCTGATGAAGCGAAGCCTCTCCGTGAGAGCCTGATTCTCCAGCTCACAAATACCCTGAACGCACACTGACAATAGGATGTTCCTTCCAAAGTATCTCTCCTGCGCTGGGATCCTCCTCTGCGTGGGTATCGCCTCCATCTACTTCAGCTCATGCAGCCCTCACGGAACAACCGCGCTGTCTGACCGCAGGACTGCCCCCATGGATATCGCCCTTGATACAGCGGGCGAAAGGATGTTCTACCGTGGTACCGCCCTGATTCCCCGTGGCTTCCATTCAGACCAACCTTTCGACTTGAGGATCCAAATCGTAAGCTGGGGAAATCCTCCTGCAAACGAAGCGAGCCAGAAAGCTGCAGTGGTGCTGGCCAAAGAATTTGTGGGGAAAGGCAGATATCAGCTGCGCGGCGGGGCGAAAGGAGTAATCAGCTTCGACGGCCTTCGCTTCCAACTACGCGGTCTGGTCCACAATAACGGGCAAGAGCTCGATGGCGAATGGTTCCTCGACGGAGTCAAGGGGGGCGGCTTTCGTATTGTGCCCAAGGGCTACCTCTTCCTTGGTGATTGAGCATCCGAAACTACCGCGATAGAACCCTCGGAGGGAAGGACCGCCTCGATGTGTTCTCGCTCAAAAGTGTCGTGTGGCTTGCTACCCGCCAGACATTCCTTTACCCCTCTTCAGCCTGACATGATCCCGAACATCCTTGCCGATCGCTACGCCTCCGATGCCATGAAGGAGATCTGGTCCGCCGAGGGCCGCATCATCCTGGAACGCGACTTCTGGATCGCGGTCATGCGTGCTCAACGCGAACTTGGTCTCCCTATCACGGAAGAAGCGATCGAGGCCTACGAAGCCGTCAAGACAGAGGTCAACTTGCCGTCGATTGAGGAGCGCGAGCGTATTTCTCGTCACGACGTCAAGGCCCGGCTCGAAGAATTCAATGATCTTGCAGGCCATCAGGAAATTCATAAGGGAATGACCTCCAGAGATCTCACCGAGAATGTGGAGCAGTTGCAGGTTTTCTCGTCCCTTCGTCTTATTCACGACAAGGCCATTGCCTCTCTTGCCGCGCTCGCAGGAAAGGCTCATGAATGGCGAGACGTCATTCTGGCGGGAAGAACCCATAATGTTGCCGCCCAGCCTACAACCTTCGGTAAGCGCCTCTCCATGTCGGGCGAAGAGCTTCTCGACGCACGACAACGTCTTGAGCACTTGATGGAAAGCTATGCCGTCCGGGGATTAAAGGGAGCTGTGGGCACACAAATGGATCAGCTCTCTCTCTTCGATGGCGATATTGCGAAGGTTAAGGAACTGGAGCAGAAGGTAGCGCTGCACCTCGGATTACCAGGTGACTGGGTCTGCGTAGGTCAGGTCTACCCCAGATCGATGGACATGCGAACCGTATCGATTCTAACCGACCTCACCGCAGCCCCTTCTTCGATGTGCACTACCCTGCGCCTGATGGCAGGGCATGAGCTGGCTTCGGAGGGATTCGCCAAGGGGCAGACTGGATCAAGTGCGATGCCTCATAAAATGAACGCAAGATCATGCGAAAGGGTCAATGGCTTTCACGTAATCTTGAAAGGCTATCTTGCTATGGGAGCGGGGCTGAGTGGAGCACAGTGGAACGAGGGCGATGTGTCCTGCTCAGTTGTGCGCCGGGTCATGCTTCCGGATGCATTCTTCGCTGCAGACGGCCTGCTTGAAACCTTTCTGACCATCCTGAACCAGATGCAGGTCTTTCCCGGGACCGTCAGCAGGGAAAATGAACGTTACATGCCTTTCCTACTAAGTACCTCTTTCCTCATGGCTGCGGTCAAGGCGGGAGCTGGCCGGGAAACAGCCCATGCCGCGATCAAGGAACACGCGCTGGCTGTAGCCCAAGATCTCCGGGAGGCAGCCATCACCGACAATGATCTCTTGGACCGGCTTGCCGCTGATGATCGAATTCCTGTCTCGCGCAATGAGCTCCAGAAGGTGTTCGAATCCGGCAAGGGTAATACCGGAGCCGCCACTTTCCAGGTAGACGCCTTTGTTGATGCCGTTGCAGACATCAAAGAGAGGTATCCAGAAGCGGCTGCCTACCAGCCCGGAGATATCCTGTAGTTCTAGTGCCTGCGGAAAACCGGACCATTAGATCTCATCGCATTGAACGCCTCAGAAGCGTCTTATTTCTCCTCTGCCTTTTTCTTCAAAAGGTCGCGATGCATTTTTTTGGCATCACGAAATACCTTACTGCCCTTCTGATAGATATCGTTACCAGAGGTTTTGCCGAGAACCGTCTTCATCTCCCTATCGAGAATCACAACAAGAGGATAGGAATTTCCCGCTCCACTCAAGCCGGTGATCAAGGCCTTGGGAACGTCATTTTCCTTTCCTCGTGAAGCATCAACTACCTCCTGGTAGTTACCCTTCACCAGAAGGCAAAATGACTTGAGCGCACGAATAGCGTCATTAGTCGCATCGACAGATCGGACCACGCCGGAGTCTTTCGTGTCCCACGCTGTCGGTATGAAAATAAAGGCGAAACCCTTCTCGTCCTTCTGCGCCAATTCCTTTGCCTCCTTGAGTTTTTCCCATTCAACAACATCACGCGGCCAGCGAACCTTCGGAGCCGCAGAAGCCAGTGAAGCTCCGAGAGCCATAAGCAGAAAAATAAGAGGTAATTTCATCACTCAAAGATGTTAAAAGATTCCATAGAATTTAAAATTCCTATTTGTGGTTTCAAGAATCTGTCTGTTCAACAGCTTCGCAATGACGCGCATAAAGCCAGAGCAAGTCTGAGAGACGATTGAGAAATAGCAGTATGTTCGTATTGGAGAGTTCTTCCGACAGGGCGAGAACCCGACGCTCAGCCCTCCGGCATACGGTTCGAGCTAAATCGAGCTGAGCGCCAGTCCGGCTCCCTTTGGACCCCGGGCGGGCCCAGCCATCAAATACGATTCCGCTCTCCTCCAGCTCGCTCGCGAGATTCTCGAGCAGTTTCACCTCATCGTCCGTGACCGAAGGGTGACCAGATGACCGATACTTTTCTAAATCCTCTGAAAGAACGGCGAGCTCCCCCATGAGGCCCACTAGATAACCCTGTAGAAGATCGATCGATTTTCCCAGGGAAGCATTTGCCTCGACCCTGACCAACCCGAGAGCCGCATTTAGCTCATCGAGCGAACCGATGGCCTCAATACGATTACCTATCTTTGCGGTTCGTTTGCCAAACATGAGATCTGTTCCACCGTTGTCACCACGCTTCGTCGTAATACTCATGGATGAGCGGTATCCTATTTTCCCCTTCTTTCTCAACCGCAACTTGATTCCATTTAAGTAAAGCAGACTCAATTCCCCTGCCCTTCCGGACTCGAAAAGCCCTTGGCTCCCCTTTTCGTCCTAGACCATAAAGAAACTTGGAGCTTCCCCACAAAGAGCCTCTCAGCCTAGTTTCTCTCCATGAATACAAGACGCCTTTTTCTGAAACGCAGCGCTCTCACCGGCGGAACACTCCTTCTTCCGCAGCTGACATCTGCCGACCATCACAAGAAGTCCAAACCTCTCTTTGATCTCTCGCTCGCAGAGTGGTCTCTTCACCGGACCCTTCGAAGTAAGAAAATGACCAACCTCGAATTTCCCCGGGTCACCAAGGAAAAATTTGGAATTACCGCCGTGGAATACGTGAACCAATTCTTCAAGGACAAGGCTAAGGATAAAAAATATCTCACCGAATTGAAAACCCGCTGTGACGACGTGGGAGTACGCAGCCTTCTCATCATGATTGACGGAGAGGGCCACCTGGGAGAAGCAGAAGACTCCCGGCGCAAGAAAGTGATCGATAACCATAAGAAGTGGGTCGAAGCAGCTAAGTTCCTTGGATGTCACTCCATTCGAGTCAATGCCCACGGAGTTGGGAAATCCGACGAGGAGAAAGCTGCAAATACCACCATAGGGCTGCGAGAACTCTCCGAATTCGGAAAGACCCACGGCATCAACGTGATCGTGGAAAACCACGGAGGCCTTTCCTCGAACGGCAAGTGGCTCTCCAAGGTTCTCAAGGACGTTGGTCTGCCAAATTGCGGATCCCTGCCCGACTTCGGTAACTTTGGAGGGTATGACCGGTATGTGGGGATCGAGGAGCTCATGCCCTTCGCCAAGGGTGTCAGTGCCAAGAGTCACGACTTCGATGCGGAGGGGAACGAGACCAGGACCGACTACATGAAGGCGCTGCGAATCGTGCTCGACGCAGGCTACCGGGGCCATGTTGGCATTGAGTACGAAGGTCGAAAAATCAGTGAGGAGGAAGGCATTCTTGCAACCAAAAAACTCCTCCTCACGGTGCGCGATCAACTGGCGAAAGACTATAAGTAGATTGAGTCTCCATCAGGGAGCCTTTCCCCGGGCCCCAGATGCACTTTTTTACAGAATTCCCCTCAAAAGCTCGCAACTTTACCCACCAGAGAGAGTTGAATGCACTATAGTAATGTCAATGAAGCCCCGGGAGGAAAACAGCTCATGGGAAAATGATCCCGTCTGGGACCTGCTGGATAGGACCAAGACGGCAGAGATCGACCCACAGTTCGTCTCGAACGTGATGCGTGAAGTCCGTCTTGCCAATGAGCCGAAACATTTGTGGTGGAAGCGCCCGGCGATTCTTGGACCTCTTCTCGCAGGGTCAATGGCTTCTCTGGTTGCCGCCCTCCTCCTTACTTTCAGCAGCGATAAATCTTCTACAGGAATCGCAGGCGTTGATCCATTACCTCTCCAAGAGGAAATCGGCGGACCTCACCTCGACACTCTTCTCGATGAAGAAATGCTTTCGCAGGCAGCTGAGGATCCTGCCGCTTTCAGTGACGAAGCACTTGTGGCACTGCTTTCTCAATAGGGGCCCACCATATTCTAGCTTCTGATGCAGGCTGCCATCTTTGATTTAGACGGGACTCTCGTTAATTCTCTGCCCGGTATTGCCGAAGCGCTGAACAATGCTCTCGCACACCATAACCTGTCGACTCATCCACCTGACTTGGTAGAGCACTTCATAGGCAACGGAAGCCGGATGCTGGTATATCGGGGTATCGGGGGAGAGCCTGTCGACTCTCTGGTCGATGAGGTTCACGAGAGTTTTCTCTCCTGTTACTCGGAGTCTCTAATCTCAGGGACACACCTGTATCCAGGAATACGGAAGTTACTGGAGAATTTACACCTCGATGAGATGCCTCTGGCAGTCTGCTCAAACAAACCGCATCGATACACCATGGAAATAATGACCCGGATGTTTTCGTGGGTGCCATGGACAATGATCCTCGGTCAGCAGAAATCTGTTCCCATCAAGCCTGATCCCACCGGAGCTCTCTCCATCGCACGCGCTATGAAGATCCCGGCCTCGGAGATTGCATTCGTCGGAGACTCAACCGTCGACTTCGAAACAGCAGAGGCTGCTGGAATGCACCCCGTTCTAGTCGAATGGGGTTTCAGCGCCATCGAGGATCTCAACCGGACCGCTGCCTCGATTTTCTCCACTACGACGGATCTTCGTAAATTCCTTCAAGCGCCTCGTGGAGTATCATGACGTATTCCTCACGTGAGATCTCCTCGCCGCCAAACTGACGCAAATGATCGGTCATCCACTGGGTATCCAATACGAGATACCGCTCCTCACGGAGCCACTCAACCAGATGGACAAGGGCGATCTTACTGGCATCCGTTTTTCTCGAAAACATGGATTCGCCGAAAAAAGCCCGACCGAGAGAAACACCGTAGAGCCCACCCTGCAGCCCATCGGCATCCCAACATTCAACCGAATGAGCGAAACCTTCCTCGTAAAGTTGGACATAGCTCTCGATAATTGCTTCATCTATCCATGTCTCTTTTCTCTCCCCACATGCTTCAATCACCTCCCGGAATGCAGAGTTCCATCTGACTTCAAAGGGCTGTTTCCTGAGCACTCGCTTTAAACCATGAGGAATGTGAAATCTCTCATCAAGTGGGATCAGGCCCCGTTTCCGGGGAGAAAACCAAAGAATTTCCCCGTCTTCGGACATCGGGAATACCCCTTCAGAGTAAGCTCCTAGCAGGACATGGGGGGGAATGCGCTCCACGGCTCTTATTTCAATCGTCCAATCTCAATATTCAATCTACATTAATGCCATGGAACGGCTCGTCATTGATCTCGCTCTCCTACCCGAGGATGGCCAGCTTCTTGAGGACGAGCTCTCCTCGGCTATTTTTGATCTCCCGGAAAATGACGCCAAGCCGCTCGGACCCCTTTTTTTCAGTCTCCAAGTCCAACGATTTGGCGATGAACTTCTGCTCCAAGGGAATCTCAGAGCCCCTTTTGAGTTCCTGTGCGTGCGCACCCTCACGGCCTTTAAAAAGACAATCGACCTTCCTGAGACTACGATTGCCCTCGAAATAGGGACTCGGGGCGAAATCGACGCCACTGAAGCCCTCCGAGAAGAGATTCTCCTGAATTTTCCGGCCTATCCGAGGTGTGATGAGGGAGATGAGCCGGTAAAGTGTGAAATCAACCCTCGCTATTTAGCGGTGGACAAGGCCACCACGGATGATGTAGATGACCCGCCCGCCGCGGAGGGAGACAGTCGATGGGCTGCCCTCGACGAGCTGGAAAACTCCGATAAGTAACCCTAACTGCCCAGATCGTCATGGCCGTGCCAAAACGCAGAACGTCAAAAATGAAACAGCGCATGCGCAGGGGTGCCAATCGCTGGAAGAAGCCTTTGCTGCAAACCTGCTCCGAATGTGGCAGTCGCGTCCCGGGTCATATCGCCTGCCCGTCCTGCGGGTTTTACCGCGAGCGCCAGATTCTTGACGTTGACGTGATGTAACCTCAATGGTGGCTCCTCCGGAGCCTCAACTCTTCCATCGGAATTTTGGCCCACCGGGCTATCTCATGAAAATCGCTCTCGATGCCATGGGAGGGGATCGGGCCCCCGGTGTAACCGTAGGTGGTGCACGGGATGCTCTCGCTCTCTACCCCGCCATTGAGAAACTCTTTCTCGTCGGAGACGAGAAAACTCTGCAGCAAGGTTGCCGTGATCAAAATCTGATCGATCCGAGACTCGAGATCGTCCACGCGCCCGAAGTCGTGGAAATGTCCGAATCCGCAGTTGATGCAGTCAGGCGGAAAAAGCAGTCCTCGATCTCAGTTGCAACAGAACTGGTAAAAGAAGGGCAGGCCGACGCAGTTGTCAGTGCCGGAAATACCGGCGCGGCGGTAGCAGCATCTACGCTGAAGCTCCGCCATCTCGAAGGAGTGGAACGTGCTGGAATCGCTTCACCTCTCCCCAATGAGTTTGGACAATGTAACCTTCTTGATGCTGGAGCTAATCCGGGCGCAAAACCGAGTCATCTACTCGGCTATGCGATCATGGGTAGCGTTTACGCCCAGCACGTGTTGCAAATCGAGACTCCTGTTGTAGGAATCATGTCCAACGGAGCGGAAGAGAAAAAGGGAACCGACTTCACAAAGGAAACCTCCGCCCTGATTCGAAAGCATGTGGACTCCGGCCACGCTCCTTTCAGCTGGTCTGGTAACGTTGAGGGATACGACCTCTTTATGACCAAGCTTGATGTCTGCCTTTGTGATGGCTTCGTGGGAAACGTCGTTCTGAAAACCTGCGGAGCTACCGGGAAGGCCATGTCCAAGTGGCTTCGTGAGGGTCTCAATGCAAATCCGGTCCGACAGGCCGGGGCCCTGCTGGCCAAGGGAGCTTTTCGTGACATTAAGGACCGCTTCAATTACGAGTCCTATGGAGGAAGCCCGCTACTTGGTGTCAACGGAGTCTGCATCATCGCTCACGGCTCCTCGTCTGCTCTGGCTATTCAAAATGCTATAAGGGTCGCAACAGAGGCCATCAGCCAGGATGTCAATCCGCACATTGTCAAGGCCATGAAAGCCGTTGGCTGAGCCCGTCAGTCCCGCTGTGCTGCCAGACGGGCGCATCTGTCACATTTTACGTAAGGCGAGGCTTGCTCGATTACCAAAGCTGGCATTCACTCCACGTTGATGAGCGGAACGGTATCGCAACTCCCGGTAGCGATTGCAGGTACAGGGAGTTATGTCCCCGAGAGGGTTCTGACCAATGCCGACCTCGAAATCATGGTTGAGACCTCTGATGAGTGGATCACCACCCGGACCGGAATAAAGGAACGCCGCATCGCGGCCGAGGACGAATTCACGTCACACATGGCGGCCAAGGCTTCGAGAAAGGCCCTTGAGCAGGCAGAGATGGATGCTTCCGAGCTCCAGCTCATAATCGTGGCGACCATCACCCCCAATACCCTCACCCCGGCCACGGCCTGCTACCTACAACATGATCTCGGGGCACATCGGGCTGTCGCATTTGACATCTCGGCCGCGTGCTCGGGCTTCCTCTATGCCATGAAGCTTGCCGAGCGACTGATCTCAGATGGGGCCTTCGAGAACGCGCTCATCCTCGGAGCCGAGAAACTCTCCGCCTTTGTGAACTGGGATGACCGCTCGACCTGCGTTCTCTTCGGAGACGGTGCCGGAGCCGCAATTCTAAAGCGGGCGGAAGAAGGAGAGGGTAAGATCCTGGCCACGGACATCGGGACTGATGGAGGTCAGACCGATCTTCTCAACATCCCCGGTGGAGGGTCCGCCTGCCCCATTACCATCGAAAATGCCGATCAACGCCTCGCCACCCTCGCCATGGTTGGGGGTGATGTCTTCAAGCAGGCCGTTACGCGTATGCGGGACTCAGCCAACTCAGTTATCGAACGCTCCGGGCTCAAACCGGAGGACATCAAGCTTCTCATCCCCCATCAGGCGAACCTCCGGATTATCGAGGCCATCACCAAGCGAATCGAAATTCCCGAAGAACGCGTCTTTGTGAACCTTCACAAGTACGGGAATACCTCTGCCGCAGCCTGTGCCATCGCTCTGGATGA
>MDTD01073608.1_pt1 | contig 15116 bp, 15 predicted proteins | sample 811221 | NCBI WGS metagenome assembly MDTD01 (sample SAMN05326646, study PRJNA326480) | marine metagenome | isolation source: seawater | place: Pacific Ocean: South West | collected 2011
AAAGGAGCGGCACAATTAGATGGAAGAATGATTGATGCAGCATCTGCGAGGATGGCAGAAAATATTGTTAATATTGATAAGTTAATTAATAAATAATAATTATGGATATACACGAATATCAAGCAAAAGAAATTTTATCTAGCTTTGGAGTTACAATTCCAAGAGGAGGTATCGTTTATAGTCCTGAGACTGCAGAGAATAAAGCAAGAGAAATCGGTGGATCAAAGTGGGTTGTAAAAGCTCAAATTCATTCCGGCGCCAGAGGAAAAGCGGGTGGGGTAATTGTTTGCAATTCTCCTCTTGAGGTCGCTCAAGCAACAGACAAGCTTCTTGGAAAAAAATTAGTTACTAATCAAACAGGACCTGAGGGTAAAATTGTAAACAGAATTTATATTGAGGAGGCAACAGATATTGAAAAGGAATTATATTTAGGCTTAGTGTTTGACAGAAGCTCTGAAAGCATAATGGTTGTGGCCTCGACAGAAGGTGGAATGAGTGTTGAGGAAATAGCTAAAGAAAAGCCAGACTCAATTATCAGATCTAAAATAGAAGTTGCGGTTGGTATACAAAGCTTTCAAGCACGCGAGCTTGCTTTTGGATTAGGAATTGAGCCAGAATTAATAAGAAGAGCCTCAGAAACTATAATGGGTTGCGCCAAAGCTTTTAGTGAATTAGACGCAACAATGGTCGAGGTTAATCCATTAGTAATTTCAAAACAAAAACAAATATTGGCACTAGATTGCAAAATGAGTTTTGATAACAATGCAATGTTTAGAAGAGATAAAGTTTCTGAATTAAGGGATAAAACACAAGAAGATGAAAAAGAGGTTTACGCCTCTGATAGAGGTTTAAATTATGTTAGCTTAGAAGGAAATATTGGGAACATTATTAATGGCGCTGGATTAGCAATGGCATCAATGGATATGATCAAACTTGCAGGCGGAGAACCGGCTAACTTTCTAGATGTTGGTGGAGGCGCAACTCCTGAAAAAATAGTAAAAGCTTTTAGGCTAATTACAATGGATAAGAAAGTTAAAGTAATTTTAGTTAATATTTTCGCAGGTATAAATAGATGTGATTGGGTAGCAGAGGGAATAGTACAGGCATTAAAAAAAATAGAAATAAAAGTTCCTTTGGTTATAAGGCTAGCTGGTACAAATGTTGAAAAAGGAAACAAGATTCTGCAAGAAAGTAAATTAAATTACATAGAAGCTAATACCTTAGAGGATGCTGCAAATAAAGCGGTAGCAGCATTAAAATAAATGGCAGTTATAATTGAAAAAAACACAAAAATACTAATACAAGGTTTTACTGGAAAAATGGGAACTTTTCACGCCCAAGAAATGATCAAGTATGGCTCAAATGTCGTTGGTGGTGTCACGCCTGGAAAGGGTGGTCAGAAACATTTAGATAGGCCAGTATTCAATACTGTAAAAGATGCTGTTAAAAATACGGGGGCAACAGCGTCAATATTATTTGTTCCACCAGCTTTTGCGGCAGACTCAGCAATGGAAGCTGCAGACGCTGGCATCAAAACTTGTGTAGCAATTGTTGATGGAATACCATCTCATGACATGATTAGGATCAAAAGATACATGAAAAGATATTCCAAAAACGAAAAAATGACTCTCGTTGGTCCAAATTGTGCTGGTATTATCAGTCCTGGTAAGTCTATGCTTGGTATCATGCCTGGTCATATTTACAAGGAAGGTAGGGTTGGAGTCATAAGCAGATCTGGAACTTTAGGATATGAGGCTGCACAACAAATGAAAAATCTAAATATTGGCATTTCAACAAGTGTAGGTATTGGTGGTGATCCAATAAATGGAAGCTCATTTAGAGACATAATCGAAAAATTTGAGACAGATAATGAAACAGATGCAATTTTAATGATTGGAGAAATTGGTGGACCACAAGAAGTTGCTGCAGGTGAGTTTGCAAAAGAAAATATGAAAAAACCTGTGATAGGTTATATAGCAGGATTAACCGCTCCTAAAGGAAGAGTAATGGGTCATGCTGGAGCTATTGTATCAGCATATGGTGAAAGTGCTATTGAAAAAGTTGAAATTTTGAAAGAGTGTGGGGTAACTATTTCAAAAAATCCTTCGGTGATGGGTGATACAGTAAAATCTGTGTTAGAAAAAATTTAAAATGAAATATGATGATCAAAACATATTTGCAAAAATTTTAAGAGGTGATATTCCATGCAAAAAAATTTATGAAGATGAATTTATTTTGTCTTTTCACGATATTAATCCTCAAAAAAAAATACATGCACTTATAATTCCAAAAGGAAAATATTTAGATTTAGATGATTTTAGCCAAAATGCATCCATGGAGGAAATGGTTGGACTATTTAAAGGAATTAATATTGTTGCAAAAAAATTAGGTATCTCAGTTGATAAAGGTAAAGGATACAGGGCTCTCACAAATATTAGTAAAGATGGAGGACAGGAAGTTCCCCACTTACATTTTCACTTATTTGGTGGTGAAAAAATTGGCAAAATGGTTCAGTAATTTTGAAAGTTCATAGATATTATCTTGAAATTAATTCTATAGAAAATTTAAATACCGTTAAACCTCCTGATAAAAATCTAATGATACAAAAAATTGATCCACCTAACATTGAGTTGAACAAGTTTTTTTACAAAAATGTTGGTAATCAGCATAGATGGGTTGATAGATTAGTTTGGGATAATTTCAAATGGTCCAACTATCTAGAAAATAAAAATGTGATGACTTTTATATTAAAATTAAGCGATGATTTAGTAGGATACTGTGAGGTTATCAATGATCAGTCAAACCAAAGCACAGAAATTGCATATTTTGGAATACTTAAGAATTTTATAGGAAGGAAATTTGGTGGCTACTTCCTTTTCGAAGCAATAAAAAAATGCTTTGACCTTAATTCTAATAGAGTATGGGTGCATACTTGTACACTAGACCACAAACATGCTCTAAAAAATTATCAAAGCAGAGGTATGCGTATTTTTAAGGAAGAAACTATTAACATTAATATAGTTTAGTCATTTGCAGGAAGTTTAAATATTTTTTCGTCAATTTTTTTGTTTATAACTGAATTGAAAATATATGTTACAGATAAATTTTGGTAAACATCTTCTATTTGCCATCCTACTAAGTTATAGTCATCCCTATTAAAAAAAACATTAATATTATTATTGTTTTCATCGATTTGAAAAAATAAATATTTCTCGTTGGCCTCCTTAAGAGATTCAGATTTTATTTTTTTAATTAAAAAATTTTTATCTAAAAGAAATTCAAATGGTGTGCTTTTTATTGGATAACGGAAATATTGTTGTCCTTTTTTAATTACTAGACTTGTTCCATTAGATACTATTATTTTACCGTTCCTTTTTTCGTACTCGCAAAAAATTTTTTTAGGATATTTAATTACACATTCTCCTTTTTCATCTTTCCCATCAATAGTTTGTATAAAATTAAAACTGAGATTTTCAATTTTATTAAGTTTAGCTACAACATTATTTTTTTTTGAGGCGTTTACATTATTTTGAATAAAAAAAAAAACTAACAAAAATAAAAAAAATTTTATCATTTTAAGATTTCCCTTTTACCAACGTGGTTTGCTTTACTTACAATTCCATTTTCTTCCATCATATCAATAATCCTAGCAGCTCTGTTATAACCAATTTGAAGTTTCCTTTGTAAAAAAGATGTAGATGCTTTTTGCTCTGCTTTTACAAGTTCTAGTGCCTGTTTATATAATTCATCTCTTTCATTCATCTCCAAACCGTCTGTACTAGACCCAGTGTCATCAGAAAATTCTAAAATTTCTTCAACATAGTTGGGCTCAGCCTGTTTTCTTAAGAAATTATTTATTTTTTCAATTTCTTCTTCAGTAACAAATGGAGCGTGTATTCTTGTAATCCTGTTTGCAGACGACATATAAAGCATATCGCCTCTGCCTAGTAGTTGTTCAGCCCCTTGTTCACCTAAAATTGTTCTACTATCAATCTTTGAGGATACTTGGAAAGATATTCTTGTTGGAAAATTAGCTTTAATTGTACCTGTAATAACATCTACGCTAGGTCTTTGGGTGGCCATTATTATATGAATTCCAGCTGCCCTAGCCATTTGTGAAAGCTTTTGAATATAATTTTCAATTTCCTTTCCAGAGACCAACATTAAGTCTGACATTTCGTCTACAATTACAACAATATAGGGCATTGAAACTTTATGTTTTGAGTTATAGCCGTCAATATTTCTAACACCTACTTTAGTCATCAATTTGTATCTAGTTTCCATTTCTTTAACTACCCATCCTAATACCGAAGCAGCTTTCTTTGCTTCTGTGATTACAGGACATAATAAATTCGGGATTCCTTCATATGTAGATAATTCTAACATTTTAGGATCTATAAGAATAAATTTACACTTATCTGGAGTATGTCTATACAATAGCGATAATATTATTGTATTAATACACACAGATTTTCCAGAACCAGTTGTACCTGCTATTAGAAGATGCGGCATGGTGCTAAGATCGCCTATTATCGGATTTCCTGAAATACTTTTTCCCAAAGCAATGGGAAGTTGTATATCTTTTTTTCTAAATTGAGAGTCTTTAATTACTTCGCCTAAGTAAACATTTTCTCTGGTTATGTTTGGTAATTCAATACCTATTGTATTACTCCCAGGTATAACAGAAATTCTAGCAGACTCTGAACTGGTATTTCTTGCTATATCTTCAGATAGATTAATAATTTTTGAAACTTTTACACCTGCAGCAGGCTCAAACTCATAAAGCGTTACAACAGGACCATAATTAATTTTTTTTATTTTTCCTTCTACACCAAAATCCATTAAAACTTTTTCTAAAAATTCTTCATTAACCTCCTCATTTTTTTTTGCAGTTTTCTCATTTTTTGATGAGGATTTTAGAAAGTTTGAGTCTGGAAGAAAAAATTTTTGGGTATTTTTAGTATTTTTATTCTCAAATGGTAAGCTGTCTTGGACCCTTAAATTTTCATCCGAATTTTGTTTTGTAGAAATTTCTCTATAAATTTCATTATTTTCTATTGATATTTCCTTTTCTTTTCTAGTAAATAAATTTTTTATTTTTTCAAAGTATTTAAATACTTTAAAAATATTAAAATTAACGCTTAAAGAAAAAAGAATAATTGTAAGTAAAACTAAAAAGTAAAATGATATATTAAAATTAATTTTTATTATATTAAATAAAAAACTATCCTTTAAAAATAAACCAGTAAATCCTCCATTTCCATTTATTATTAAAAAAAAAGACTGATCTCTGAAAGTAGATAAAAAAAGAGTGCCGGTGATAATATACAGAATACAGAAAAATAAATTATCAAATAATATTATTTGTTTTTTTTTTAATAAAAATATTTGTTCCTGAAAAAAATAGAGTAAAGGGTATCAGATATGCCAATAATCCAATGGACTGAAACATAAAATCTGAAACAACACTACCTCTAAAGCCTAAAATATTTTTAACTTCATTAATTCCATTATTTATAAAATTAGGATCATTTGGCGAATAACTTATAAGAGATATAAAGGTTAAAAAGGATACTAAAATTAAAACTATACCAGTGCACTCAGCAAGTCTTCTAATTAAAAAATCTCTAGTTTTTGTAAAGAAATTTGTAAATTCCATAAAAATGAATCAAATTAGTTGATTTGTACCATTTAATTATTATTGGTAAAATTAAAAAATTTTATGAAAGTTTGTTTAATTGGAAATAATCTTACTAGCCTCATTTTAGCTAAGATTCTCTCCAAAAAAAATTTTAAAGTTGAAATCTTATACCTTAAAGACCCAAAATATAATTTTAAAACAAGGTCCTTAGGCATCTCAAAATATAACCTCAACTATTTAGATAATTATTTCAAAAATATATCGAAAATAACAAAACCTATAGATCAAATTAATGTTTTTATAAAAAATGATAAAATTAACGATCAAATATTTTTTAGCAATAAACCAAATATATTATTTAGTATGGTTAAGTATGATCAATTAATATCATTTATTAAAACAAGGTTAAAAAGAAATAAAAATATTTTATTTAAAAATATCAAAAAACAGTCTGATTTATTATTCCTAAGAAAAAGAAAAGATTACAAACTTATAATTAATTGTGAAAATAATAATGTCTTAACGAAAAAATTTTTAAAAAGAGTTACAGACAAAGAATATTTGAATAGAGCTTTCACTACAATTATTAAACATAAAAAATTTAAAAATAATATAGCTTTTCAAATTTTTACTGAAAAGGGACCGCTTGCCTTTTTGCCTTTGTCTGATCAAATGACTTCTATAGTTTACTCAATTGAGGAAAAAAAAAATAAAGTCTCGGATAAAGAGGTTATTAATCTAATAAACCATTATAATGCTTTTTATAAAATTACTTCTCTTGAGAAGTTTCAAACATTCTATTTAAGTTTTAAATTAGCAAAAAATTATTTTAATAAAAACATTCTTTTTTTAGGAGACTCAATTCATTCTATCCATCCTCTTGCAGGACAAGGTTTTAATATGACTATAAGGGATATAATTAACCTTGATCTCATCATCGAAAAAAAAATTGACCTTGGATTAAATATTGATGAAAATATTTACAAAGAGTTTGAAAATAATACAAAAAGTTTTAACTCTATTTTTTCACATGGGATTGACTTCATTTATGAGTTTTTTAGATTTAATAAAAACTTTATACCAAGTAAAATTTCTGAAAAAATGTTCTTATTTTTACGAAAAAATAAAAAAATAAAAGATTTAAGTATCAGGTTTGCTGATAAGGGTATTAATAGTTACTGAATAGTTTTTATATTAGAAAAGTCAGAAGTATATGTATTTAATATCTCTTCAAATTTTCTTTGCCTTTCTTTCAAATCTTTTGTCTCTAAGAGTATTTGTTTCTCTAAAATTGAAAATGGCGATGCCATAGATAATGCAGATAATGTTTGATAAACATTTTGATTTTCTAAATCTTTCCAATTAATTTTATATCCTCTTCTTTCAAATAATGATTTAAGTTCATATAATATTTTTTCTATGTTTGAATACTCAAAATTTTCCTCATCTGATTTTAAGTCTTCTTTAAAAAGTTGGTAATCAACATTTAATTCTCTATAAGTTTTATTATTTTCTATTTCATTAATTTTTTTAAATCGATTGATACCTTTTATGATTATTATATATCTACCATCATCTGTTTCATTAAAGCTTACAATTCTACAAACGCAACCAACGTCAAATAAATCTGGTGTTTCGATTTTACCTGTTTTCTTTGGCTGAATCATTCCTATTAATCTGTTGTTTGACATTGCATCTTCGGTCATCTTTAAATATCTCGGCTCAAATATATTTAATGGAACAGTTGTATTTGGGAAAACGATAAAATTCGATAATGGAAAGACAGGAATTTTTTTTGGTAGATTATTTGATTTATCCATATACAAAAATATACCATAAGTATAAAAAAAAAAAATGAATAAAGATTTAGTAGAAATTGATAAATTATTTCGATCGAAAAAATTTGACGAAGTAATTTCTAGGACAAAAAATTTGATTAAAAAGGGTTTTACTATTCCTCCTTACTATAACTTATTAGGTATATCATTAGATAATGTGGGAAAACACGAAAAAGCAGAAAAAATTTTTTTAGATGCAATCAAAAAAATGCCAAATGAGGCGAGCTTCTACTCCAATTTGGGTAAAATATTAATAAATCAGAACAAATTAGAGAAGGCAGAAAAATTTCTCATAAAAGGTTTAGACGTTAATCGTAATGACACATTCATTTTATTTGAAATTGGCAAAATTAAAAGATTACAAAAAAAACCAAAGGAAGGATTAAATTATTTTGAGCAAGTGTTCAAGATTAATCCAAAATTTCCAAATGCGTTGTTTATGATTGCAAAGTCTTATTTGGAAATATCACAGGAGTCGGAAGATAAAAAATATAAAGACTTATCAGTTAAGACCCTTCTAGATTGTAGTAAGTCCGAACCAGAAAATGTTGACTCAGATTTCCTTCTAAGTGAAATTATTGATTACAGCTCAAGCAAAGCGCATCAAAAAGTTATGTTAAACAAAATGAATAATTTAATTTTTAAAAGTAATAAACAAAAGTCGGTGCTTCTTTTTTCAATAGCAAAATCGTATGAAGACCAAAAAAAATATGATCAGGCGTCAGAGTTTTTTAGTTTGGCAAATAATGAAATTAACAAAGATTTAGACAAAAATTTAATGTTTAAATATAAAAAAAGATTTGAAAATCTTAAATTTCTTTTTGATAAAGTTATAAATATAAAAAGTCTTATAGATGAGAGATTATATAAAAGAAAAATTATTTGTATTGTTGGATTGCCTAGATCGGGAACAACTTTACTTCATCAATTAATCGCTTCGGCAAAAGATGTGGAAGGTATTGGTGAGAGTTCAATAATACCAAGTTTTTTTGAACAAAATATTTTTAGTAAGGAGTTTTTTTTAAATTTAAATAAAAATGATAAGTTTGATAAAAATTATTTAGTTAAAATATCAAGTCAGCTTGGAGATAATTTTGATGTAATTAAAAATACTGAAAATAATATTATTGTAGATAAAAATCCATCCAATTTCTTTTGGATTGGATTTATTAAGTTATTATTTCCAAATGCAAAAATAATTCATATAAAGAGAAGTCTTAAAGATGTGTGTCTTTCAATTTATAAAAATATTTTTGGTATAGATGAAATGAATTGGTCATATAGTCAAAATAATATTATTGATTATGTTAAAATTTATTCAAAAATGGTAAATTATTGGAAACAGAAATATGGTGAATTTATATATGAAATTGATTACGAAGACTTGATAAATAATAAAATAGAAGAAACAAAAAAACTATTTTCTCATTGCGAACTAGATTGGACAGAGGATATTTTTGATTATTATAAAACAGGAAAGACCATAAGAACTGCAAGCCTTTATCAAGTAAAGAAGCCAATATATAAATCGTCTGTTAATATCAGTGATAATTATTTAAATTATCTTCCTTTTTTAAAGAATTTAGAAAAACTGACAGAAATTCAATAGTTAATTTATTTATTCTGTTTTAAGATGTATTTGAAAGTATTGCTTGCATTTAAAAAAACCGATATCTATAATCTCTTAATAAGCGGGCGTAGCTCAGTGGTAGAGCGTCTCGTTGCCAACGAGAAGGTCGTGGGTTCAAGTCCCATTGCCCGCTCCAGAAAGATGAAATATGACTGATGATTTAGCAAATAAAAAGTGCATTCCCTGTGAAGGCAATATCCCAGCGTTTGATTATAATGAAATACATAAATATTTAAAAAAGGTTGATGGTTGGGACGTAAAACAAAATGATAAAGAAAGTTATTTTTTAGTGAAGGAATTTAAATTTGAAAATTTTGTTCAAAGTCAGAAATTTGTTGTCAAAGTTGGCGAAATAGCCGAGGCAGAAAATCACCATCCTGATATTTCTTTCGGATGGGGGTATGCAAAAGTTGAGATATTTACTCATGCTATAAATGGACTTGCGGAAAGTGATTTTATCTTAGCATCTAAAATAGATAAAATAATTTAGTGATTAAAGTGTCTAGTTTTAGAAAAAACTAGTATTATTCCCATTTCGTTTGCAAATTTAATAATTTCATTATCCCTTATAGAACCAAATGGTTGAATGACCGCTTTAACCCCACATTGAATCAATTTTTCTATTCCATCAACAAATGGAAAAAAAGCATCTGATGCAGCAATTAATGGATCTTTATTGTTGAATTGTTTAAATTTTTTCATTTTATTTATTGCAATACTGCAGCTATCCAATCTACTTGGTTGACCAGAGCCAATACCTAAAGTTTTGTAGTTTTGAGAAATTACTATTGCATTAGATTTTACACTTCTACAAACATTAAATGAAAAAATCAATTGATCCATCAATTTTTTCGATGGTTTAATTTTTGAAACGACCTTAAAATTTTTCTTATCAAAAACTAAATTATCAGTCGTTTGTATTAAAAAAGAGTTAATACCAGAAATAATTTTCATATTAGTTTTAATTACTAATTTTGAACTATCAATTAACCTGAGTTTTTTTTTTGTTTTTAAAATTTTTAAAGCGTTATTATCAAATCCATTTGCAATAATCACTTCAAAGTAATTCTTAATTATTTGTTTAGCAATTTTAATACTAATTTTATAATTGAATGAAATAACTCCACCAAATGCACTTATAGGATCACAATTCAACGCAGATATATAACTTTTAAAATGATCACTTTCAATTGAAACGCCGCATGGATTAGCATGTTTAACAATCACCACTCCTCTATTTTTCGGTAAAGTCTTGGACAAATTCAAACATGCGAAAATATCACTATAGTTATTATAGCTTAAATTTTTTCCATATAATTTAATTAATCCAAAATTATCGTCGTCACTATAGATGCTGCCATCTTGATGTGGATTTTCTCCATACCTAAGTTTATCAACTAACTTATAGTTAAGAAAAATATTTTCCTGAGGTTGCTCTTTCGTATTCGAACAGAAGTAGTTATATATAGCAGAGTCATAATTTGCAGTTTCAAAAAATGCTGCCTTAGATAATTCTTTTCTGAATTGCAAAGATGTCCCTCCATTGTGCAAATTTAGTTCTTTAATCAACATTTTATATTGATCAGTTTTTGTAATTACAGTTACATCCATGTAGTTTTTTGCAGCCGCCCTTACAAGAGTAGGTCCTCCAATATCAATATTTTCGATTATTTTTTCATGTTTATTTGTTTGAAAAATTGTTTTTTTGAATGGATAAAAATTAGTAATAACTAAATCTATACCTTCAAAATTAAGTTTTTTTAAAATTTTTTTATGATTATTATTTTTTCTTCTGTAAAGTATTCCAGAGTAAATTTTTGGATGAAGAGTTTTAATTCTTCCACCAAGAATTTCTGGAAAGTTCGTATAATTTGAAATTTTAATCGATTTATATCCTAATGATCTTATTTCTTTATATGTACCTCCAGAACTTACCAACTTAACTTTAAATCTATTTAATATTTTAAGAATATCCTTCAATTCTTTTTTATCTGATACAGAAATTAAAGCTGATTTGATTTTCATACTCTAGATATTTCCCAATTAATAGCTTGTTCTTCTTGGTTCGTTATGCCAGTAATAATTATATTTTTATTTTCTAAATATTTATTTTTTATTCCAAAATATAAACCCATTTCAATATCTATTTTATGATTTTTACACCTAAACTTCCATCCTGAGTTTTTACTTTCAATTAATATAGTCTCATTATTTAATAGCTTTGTTAAATTTACTTCAGGGAGTAAATGGAATCTTATTGCAAAATTAGAAGATTTAAAATTTTTTGTCTTAATTATTCTATCACAACCTTCTAACTTAAATTTATTGTGAAAGAAATTTATTTTTCTTTCGTGGATTATTCCATGAGATTTTGAATATGCATCATGGGAAGCTCTAATCATATAAAAATCTTCTTGGGATTTTATTTCTTTGCTCAAAATCTTAAAATTTTTGTTTATTATCGTTGAACCAAGTTTATCTCTCTCAAATTTAACAACAGATGTATCATCAATTACTAAGGTTGAATGTGTTGCACTCGATTTAGAAATTATATTTAATCTATGTTTATGATCTTGAAAATATCCCGAGTTTGTTATGACTTTTTCACCTAAAAAATTAAATTCAAAAGAAAATAGACCTGCTTGATAATCTTTTGAAAATTTTTTTTCCGGTGCTCTTCCAATATCAATAGCTAAATAAGTTTTTTTATTTTTTAATAGAACATATCCGCCGGTTTCATTTGCATCATCTTTAAATTTATATTTATAAAAATTAATATAATTATCAAACTCCTCACTAGAATCCTCAAAATTACCGTTGAAAAGTATACCTTTTTTTTTATTGGCACATAGAAGATTATAAGATTTACCCAAATAAAAAATTATTTCATCGAGGAATTCAGGAATATTTGTTTGTGACTCTTTTAAAAGTTCTCTAATTACAATTAAATATTTTAAATAGAAAACTAATTGTCTCAAGTTCCTAGATTTTGGAAAATTACTTGAGTCTAATGAGAAATTTAATAACTGCTTCAAAAGATCAATTCCAAATCTAAGGTAGTAACTATCACCATAACTTAAACCAACCAAAATAATTGCAGTACTTCCAATCATTTTATCATCCAATTTTTTAGAACTCTTAATTTCATTAATCAAATGATTAGTCTGTTTCTTTATTAAACTGTTAAAATGAAATTTATATTCTGCATCTGCACTTTCATAAGTTAACTTAGAATTTGATATCCAAGCAATAATTCTTTTTGATAAAATATCTAAGTCCCAAATATGTTGTTTATAGTTATAATTTTCACTAATCCAATTATATATAACATTTTGGGTAATTTTTTTAGAAGACCTTAAGTCTAAAGTAAATAACCAAAAAAAATTATGTAGTTTTCTAAAATTTTTACTATGTAAATTATGAGAATTTTTCCATACAGAATTAAGTGAAAAGTCCTCAATATTGTATTTTTTTCTTTCAAATTTTATTAAACAACTAAAAATATTTTGATTTGGTTTATATATTATTGTTTTATCATCGATCTTTGAAATTTTTTTATTATAAATAGGTGAATTTAAATAAATTTTTCTTATCTGCTCAATTAATTGGAAGATAATAGAACCAAAGCTTAAAAAAACATTTTTTATAAACATCTAGACTTGTTTTAATGTTTTGATATTTCTTTTTAAATCTCCGTTATTTTCTTTAAATACAGTAGTTCCAGAAACTAGAATATCTACACCAGCTTCAATTGCAATTTTTGAAGTTTCAAAATTAATTCCTCCATCAATTTCGATTTGAAAATTTAACTTCTTTCCTTTTCTTATTTGATTTAAATCTTTAATTTTGTTAATTACATCACTAATAAATTTTTGTCCTCCAAAGCCTGGATAAACACTCATAACCAAAATTAAATCAATTTTATCTAAATATTTTTCCGCTGCATTTATTTCTGTATTGGGATTTAGGGATATACCAACTTTTTTATTTAAAGATTTAATAAGATTTATTGTTTCAGAAATATTTTCAGTTGCTTCTGGGTGGAATGTTATTATATCAGCTCCAGCATCACTATAATCTTTGATATACTTATGAACAGGATTAATCATTAAATGAACATCAAAAGGTAATTTGGTGTACTTTCTTAAGCTTTTTATGACTGGAGGTCCAATTGTTAGATTTGGAACAAAGTGACCATCCATAACATCCACATGTATCATGTCAGCACCACTGTCCTCTAATCTTTTTATGTCATCACCTAATTTGCTGAAATCTGCGGACAAAATTGAAGGTGAAATTTGTATTTTTTTCATAGAGTATACAATTTATAGTACTATCAATTTTTAAACTAATTTGAATTGTTATTTACCAAATATCCTGTAAATTTCGTTAGCAATCTCACTTTCCAATGGAAAGGAAAGCATTCCCATTACAGAATAACCTAATAAATATGGAATAAGGTAAAATCTTATCATATAAAAAAACCAAGCAACATATAAAGGTATGATAGGATGAGCGATAAAACTAGGGGTCACAACTTTAAAAATTTTTATAATTGGGTTTGTCGATTTTACAAATATTTTCATAAAGAAGAATTCTGAATCCTCCTTTTGAAAAATATTCATTGCAGTACGACCTATTAGAGTCCACATAATTATTCCTAGAATATAATCGATAAGTAAAATGTATACTGGCATGTGTTATAAGTATGGGGGCATATATAACGCCCCCAATATAAAGTTTAATTAGTGTGCTTTTCCTAGAATTGTCTTACCGCTAGGTACTCTGACTTCGTCAACCATTTTTTGGGTTGCACTGTCAGGTTCTTCTGTCATCAGACTTACTACTACCATTACAACAAGACATACTGATGCTCCAATAATACCAAATCTTAGATGGTCTATACCTAACCATGGGGTTTGAGCCATAAATTTAGGTCCAACATAGATTAAGTAAGCCGTACCAGAACCGAGACCTGCTATCATTCCTGCAACAGCACCTGCTCTAGTTGCTCTTTTCCACCAAATTCCGAGAACAAGTGGGAAGAACAATCCAGACATTGCAAAATCAAATGCCCAAGCTACAGCACCAAGAATTGAAGTGATTCTCATTGATGCAATATAAGCTCCAGCAGCACCGATAACTATTAGAAGTGATCTAGCAACTAGCAATCTTTTTCTTACGTCTGCTTTTGGATCAACGATCTTGTAATAAATATCGTGAGATAAAGCATTCGCAATCGCAAGAATTAGACCATCCGCAGTTGACATTGCAGCAGCCATACCTCCAGCAGCAACTAGTCCAGAAATTACGTATGGTAATCCAGCAACCTCAGGAGTTGCAAGAACTACTACGTCACCTCTCATGAACCATTCATTTAACTGAAGAACTCCATCCCCGTTAAAGTCAGCAATGAATGCTTGTTTTACATTAATCCAAGCATTTACCCATTCAATTTGCATTATTTCAGCAATTGGTTTTCCAATAAGACCTGTTGGTAAATTAGGATCTAAAAGAGATATCTTAGATAATGTAGCCAACATAGGCGCCGAAGTATACAGTAATGCAATAAAGAATAGTGACCATGCTACTGATTTTCTTGCAGCTTTTACACTTGGTGTTGTGAAGTATCTCATTAGAATATGAGGTAATGAAGCTGTACCTACCATCATACAAATTGCTAATGATATAAATTTCCATGCAGCCATTCCGCCAGCCGGTACGTCAGAATGAGGAACTGAAATTGACTTCAATCCTCCTGGGACTCCAGCAGCTTTTATGTCTGCAGCAGCGTTTTTAACTAATCCAAATGTTGCTTCTAAATCATTTAGTCTTGCCACCTCATCCGCTAACATTAAATGCGGAAAGAAACCAAAACCATTTTTGTTACTTATCCAGAAAACAGGAATTAGGTAAGCAATAATTAAAACAATGTACTGAGCAACCTGTGTCCATGTAACTGCTCTCATACCACCTAACATTGAACATAGTAATATACTTACTAATC
>MDTD01067279.1_pt1 | contig 15113 bp, 13 predicted proteins | sample 811221 | NCBI WGS metagenome assembly MDTD01 (sample SAMN05326646, study PRJNA326480) | marine metagenome | isolation source: seawater | place: Pacific Ocean: South West | collected 2011
AATTATTATCCTTTAAATGGATACGATTTAGATATTATTTTAACAACTTTTTTTTCTTTTTTAATTTTTTTTGCAATTAATTATTTTTTGATAATTTTTTTAAAGAAAAAACAAAATTTTCTATTTTCGATTTTTTTATCTTTACTTTTGATACTTGCAATAAATTCGATGAGATCTTCACTAAATTTTGATTTTATGAGTCTAAAAAATAATTCAACAATTATTATTTTTTTTGTAATAATAATTACGTTAATATTTTTATTGATCGTAAAAAAAGATATAATTAATAGGTTTTTTGTTCAATTTGGTTTAATAACACTTCCATTTTTCTTTATAATATTATTTAAGATAATTTTTAACGTTGTTACACTAGAATCAATAAATACAAATAAAATTAATAAATCTGTATTTAATGAAAATAATTATATTAATTCAAATAATACAAATAAAATTATTTGGATAATATTTGATCAATTGGACTCCAAATTTTTTAGTAATGAAATTCTAAAAAAAAACAATTTAAAAAATTTTCAACGAATAATATCTAATAGTGATTATTATAATAAGTATACACCTATAACAGAAGAAACCACTAAAGAGATACCTTCAATTTTATCTGGAAAAAATTTTTCTAAATATAAATACGTAATTAAAAATAATAAAATTAGATTAAAATTTAGTGAATCAGAAGATTATAAATTATGGAACACTAACAGTACAATTTTTAAAGATTTAAAAAATAAAAATTTAAACCTATATATTAATGGTTGGTACCATCCGTATTGCTCGCTGTTTAAAGATTTTTATGTAAAATGTTTTCATTCATTATATGGATATTTCACTACACTAAAATTCAGAGGATTATTTAACACTTTTCTTTTTCAATTTGTCTCAGTTGTTCCAGGGTATGAGTTTATAATAGAAAAATTTAAAATAGATAAGCTAAAAATTTTTACTCAAGAGGGTTCTGAATTTTTAGAGGCAAAAATCAATTTTTTAAATTCTAGTAATAATTTTTTAAGCACTTTGAAAAATAATGAAATGGATTTTTATTTTTTTCATTCGTCTGTTCCACACGAGCCATTTATTTATAATTCACAAGAACAAAAAATAATAAATAATTATTACACTGAAAAATCAGATTATATCGATAATTTAAAGCTTGTTGATGCTTTTTTGGGAAAAGTAATAAAAATATTGAGTGAAAATAATAATTTCGAATCTAGTACTATTATTATTCAAGGAGACACAGGTATAGGTAAGAATTATGTAAATTCAAAAGTAGAAGATAGAATTGGTTCTACCCCACTAATTGTAAAGAAATCATTTCAAAGGAATGCAAATATAATAGATGATATATTATTATCTAATAATCTATCAAAAAAAATTAATGAAATATTATTTAAGTAGATATTTGAATATATTAATGAACTTAAATTATTATAAATTATAAAATAACAATGTGTGGTATAGCTGGTCTTATAACAAAAAATAAAAATATTCCATCATTTAATTATCAAAAAAAAAAAATGAGGAATTTAATGTTCTCAAGAGGACCAAATCAGCAAGGATCTTTTAGTGAAATTTTATCAAAATCAAATCTAAGATTATTCAGTTCTAGATTGAGCATTATAGACACTGAAGATAGATCTAATCAGCCATATAATTATGAAAACTTAATTCTAATTTTCAATGGCGAAATATATAATTATAAAGAAATAAGAGTAATACTTCAGAAAAAAGGCTATTCATTTGTTACTAATTCAGACACCGAAGTTTTGATAAAGTCCTACCATTTTTGGGGAGACGACTGTGTTAAATTTTTTGATGGCATGTGGGCATTTGCAATTTATGATAGAAGAAAAAAAGAACTCCTTTTATCTAGAGATAATTTTGGAGAAAAACCATTATATTATTATTACTCAAACAAAAACTTTATTTTTGGTTCAGAAATAAAATATTTGTTAAATTTAAGTGATGAGAAAAATATTCTTAGCCTTTCTCAAGAAAAAATAAATAGTTATTTATTTCAGGGATATAAGTCACTTATTAAGGATGATGTTTCTTTTTTTAAAAATATTAAGTCAATAGAAGCTGGCTGTAATTTCAAATTCAAATTAAAAAATTTTAATTTTAAAAAGACAAGCTATCTTGAAAGAGAACAATTATTAAACAGCAAAATACCTAAAGATATTAATGAAAATATTTATGATGTTAAAAATTTAATAAACGAAAGTTTAAGACTTAGGTTAAGATCTGATGTACCAGTAGCATTTTGTTTGAGTGGTGGAATTGACTCAGCTTCTCTAGTGTCATTGGCCAGCAAAAAATTTGGTTTAAAACCTAAGTGTTTTTCAATAATTGATAAAGACTTAAGGTACAATGAAGAAAAAAATGTTAATATTATAGCAAAAGACACCGAGTCAGATGTTGAGTATATAAACTTAAAAAAAGAAAAAAAAAGTTACTTCTTAGATAACCTAAAAGATTTGGTAAAATATCATGATTCACCTATCTCAACAATTTCATATTATATTCACTCAAAGATATCAAGAAAAGCATCAAACTTAGGTTACAAAGTTATTTTATCTGGAACGGGAGCAGATGAAATATTTACAGGATATTATGATCATTCCTTATTATATTTAAATGAAATTAAAAAAAAAAATATATTTAAAACTGAATTAGATTTTTGGAAAAAATTTATTTACCCCAATACAAGAAATGAAAATTTAAAAAAATTTGATCTTTTTATTAAGAATCCAAATTTTAGAGATCATATTTATTTTGATAATTCATTTACAAAAAATTTTTCTAAAAAAAAATTAAATATTGTTTTTAAAGAAAAAAAATATTCAAAAAATATATTAAAAAATAGAATGTTAAATGAACTTTTTCATGAGTCTGTTCCAGTAATTTTAAAGGAAGATGATTTAAATTCAATGTATAACTCTATAGAAAATAGAAGTCCATTTTTGAGTAAAAAATTGGTTAAATACGCATTGAGCATAAATAATTCATTCTATATTAAAAATGGTTATTCAAAATTTATTCTGAGACAAGCATTAAAAGGAGTATTGAATAATAAAGTAAGATTAGATAGAAGAAAAATAGGTTTTAATTCAAACATAAATAATATTGTAAATCTAGATAAAAAATTTTTAAAAAGTTTTCTAAATGAAAATTATTATTTAAAACAAATGATAAATTTAGATAATATTAAATATTTTGATTTTGATAAAGAGTTGAGTAACAGCGATAGTAAATTTATATTTTCTTTAATAAATATAAAAATTTTTTTAGACAATTATTCTTTATGATATGTATAATTGATTATGAGTTAGGAAATGTTTTATCAGTAAAAAACGCTATTGAAAAAGTAGGTTTTAAATGTGTAATTTCTAGAAATTTAGATGATATAGCTGACTCTAAAGGCATAATAATGCCCGGTGTTGGATCATTTGAAAAAGGAATTCTAAATTTAAAAAAATTTGATTTAGTAAATATTTTAAAAAATGAGGTATTTAATAGAAAAAAAAAGATTCTAGGAATTTGTTTAGGATTTCAATTGATGTGTAGTTTTAGTGAAGAATTTGGAAATCACGATGGTCTATCCTGGATAGATACTAAAGTAAAAAAAATAGACTCACAAAATTTTAGACTTCCACATGTTGGCTGGAATAAATTAAAAATTTCTAGTGACTCTTACTTGTTTGATGGAATTAATAATGAAGAAATGTTTTATTTTAATCATAGTTACTGTGTTGAAAAAAAAAGTAGTTCAAACTTTAAAATAATTGGTGAGTGTAATTATGGTAGTAATTTTATAGCAGCTATTGAATATCAAAATATATTTGGTATTCAACCACATCCAGAAAAAAGCCAATATCAAGGATTAAAAGTGATAGAAAACTTTTGTAAACTTTAAAATGTTGGCTAAAAGAATTATTACAACTTTAATGCTTCAAGAAGGTGTTCTTTTCAGATCAAAAGAATTTATCCCAGATCACAGATACACATTAAATTTTGTTGATATGTGGTCTGTTGATGAGGTAATTGTTATCGATATAAGTAGAGACTTGTCTTTTGAAGATAAAAAAAAAAATTATTTTTTTGATCAACTTCTTAATATCTCTAAGAGTGCATATGTTCCAATTACTGCTGGCGGAGGTGTTAGATCCTTATTTGATATTGAAAAACTGTTAAAATATGGATCAGATAAAATTTTATTAAACACAGCAGCACTTGACGATCCAAATTTTATAAATGAAGCTGCAAAAGAATTTGGATCACAATGTATTGTAGTTTCTATCGATGTACTTAAAGAGAATTCTAACCATTTTATAATGCGTGGTTATGGAAAAGAAAAATATAATATAGAAATAATTGATTACATTAAAATTATCCAGGAAAAAAATGCTGGAGAAATTTTTATTCAATCTATTAATATGGATGGTTCTTTGAAAGGTTATGACTTAAGTATTATTGATAAAATTAATGATTATGTAAAAATTCCTCTTATAATATCTTCAGGCGCTGGTAGTTGGCAACATGTTAAACAAGCATTGAAAAGAGAAGTTATTTCTGCTGCTTCTTTAACAAATATATTTCATTTCACTGAGAAAAGTATTAATAATCTTAAAAATTTTATAAAAGACGAAATTTACATAAGAAAATAAATTGAAAAAAATTTTTAACTGTAAAAATTGCCTGATGCCTAGTTCTAGGCCAAGAATTTCTTTTGATGAACAAGGTGTATGTAATGCATGCCGATACCAAGAAAAAAAAACAAAAATTGATTGGTCTATAAGGAAAAAAGAATTTTTGGAAATTTGCAACAAATTTAGATCAAAAGATGGGAATTATGATTGTATTGTACCTTGGAGTGGAGGAAAAGACTCAAGCTCTATTGCTTATAAACTAAAGCATGAATTTAATATGAATCCTTTATTAGTAACATTCTCTCCTTTAATGCCAACAGATATTGGAATTTTAAATCGTGAATTGCTCATTAAAAAGGGTTTTGATAATGTTTTTTTAAGACCCAATCAAAATATATCTAGATACTTGGCAAAAAGATTCTTCATAGAAAGAGGTAATCCAAAAGTTCACTGGGATGCAGGTATAAATGCGTTACCGTTAAATGTCGCAGTAGAAAAAAATATTAAATTAATTTTTTATGCAGAACACGGCGAAAGTGAGTATGGAGGAAAAGTTATAAAAAAAGATTCTGATAAGGTAAGAGACCTTGAGGAAGTTTTAGAAAATCAAATAGGAGATGATCCAATAAATTGGATAGATGATAAGGTTCATTTAAATGATCTTTCTCCATATAAATATCCAGATGAAGATATATTATTAAAAAAAAAAATAAGTGCTTATTACTTTTCATATTTTTTTAAATGGGATGTTTACGATAATTTTAAATACGTTAAAAATAAATTTAATTTTAAAGAAAATAAAAAAAGAATTTCTGGAACATTTCAAAGTTACGACAGCATTGATGATATAATAGACCCTCTTTATTATTATATGCAATATATTAAGTTTGGATTTGGTAGATCTTTAAGAGATGCTTCGAGAATGCTACAAAATAATCACTTAACTAGATCAGAAGCAATAGATTTTGTTACAAAATATGATGGAGAATTTCCAGATGATCAGATTGATAAGGTGCTTGAATATTTAAATTGTTCTCTTTTAGAATTTAATGAAAATATAGACAAACATAGAAATAAAGAAATTTGGACTTTAAATGGCAATCAATATATAAAAAATTTTAATATAGAATAATGAGTTTAGTAAAAAAAATTATTAAAGATTTTGAAGGAGCCTCAAAAAATATTATAGTACCTAATTCAAAAAAATTGACAGATGGTTATGAGGTAAATATTGCTAAATTTTCAGGTCTGGTTTCTGTGCATAATAGAAGATCATCTAAAGAAATCGCAGATGAATGGTCAAGGAAAATCTTTGGAAAAAAGTTTTCAGATAATCAATACACATCAAGAATACCTGCTGTTATAGCAAGACATGTATATGTACTTGAAACCATTATTAAAAATATAAAGTTAAAAAATAAAAAATTATGTGATTTTGGAGCTGGCGAAGGCCAATTTCTAGAATTTTTAAAAAAAAAAAATTTAGGATGTAAATTATTTGGTATCGAACCATCTGAAAAGAATTGTAAAATTTTGTCTAAAAAAAAAATAAACAATTTTAGAGGAACAGTAGAAGATTTTAGTAAAAAGAAAAATATAGCAAAATTCGATATTGTGACGTTAATGTGGACCTTGTGCAATACTTCAAATAGTTACGAAATTATAAAAAAAGCTTCAGAACTTTTAAATAATAATGGTTACATAGTAGTTGCAGAAAGTAGTAGGATTTTAGTTCCTTTTAAAAAACCAATTCAAATGTATTTTGGAAAGGGAAACCCTGATATTCATCCATTCCATTTTAGCAAAAACTCTCTATCAAACTTACTTATAGTAAATAAATTTAAACCTATATTTGTAAATAGATATATAGATAGTGATTATTTGTTAATTATAGCAAAGAAAATTGACAAAATTGAAAGAAAAAAAATTAGATTAGATGATTATAAAAAAGTAAAAAAATTTTTTGAGGCATGGTTTAAGGAAAGCAAAAAATATAAGAAAGAAATAATCCGATGAAAAAAAAGTTTAATCAGTGTTATGATATTAGTCAAAAAAATGTAGATTATTTGAATATCTCTATAAAAAGGTCCTTAGGAAAATTGCCACACATGGAAGTAGCAAAGGCTTATTCTCATATAATTAATAAAATTAAAAATAAAAAAAAAGATATAACAATTTTAGATGTCGGATGTTTGTCAGGACATTTTAATTATACGTTTACAAAAAAGTTAAAAAATAAATTTACATATACTGGTATAGATCCATGGAAACTTCACATAGATGCGGCTAATAAAATTTGGAAAAAAGAAAAAAGCGTTAATTTTCAGGTTGGATGGGCGCAAAAAATTCCTTATGAAAAAGATAACTTTGATTTTGTAATATGCTCAAATGTTCTCACACATATTCCTGAAATTACCAGACCTTTAAAAGAAATGTTGAGAGTCACAAAAAAATATTTAATACTTAGAACACCTATTCATGATAAATCCTATAGAATACAGATGGTTCTAAATTCTAAATGGTTTAAATATACAAATATTAAACCTGAAAATGAATTTGATAAAAAGGGTAATCCAAGAGTTTATGAATATTATGACGTACATTCAAAAGATTATTTATACTCAGTAATTAAAAATCTACACCGAAAAGCAAAAGTCAAATTTATTAAGGATACTTTCTTCACAAAAAAAGGAATTAATAATAAAAAAGAAAAAAAACTCAATAAAACAAAAATAATCAACGGTATGCAGGTATCAGACTTATTAATTTTACCTCATCATTTTGTAATTATTGAAAAATAGTTTTTTTAACTAAATTAAATTTTATAATAATCCCTAAACCAGAATATGAATTTTTTTAAACCCTTTTCAATTCTAGTTTTTGGAACATAGTTTATATATTTTTTGATTTTTTTTGTGTCTGCTTTTGAGGTGTGAATATCTCCTTTTAAAAATGGACCAAATTTGATTTTTGCATCAATTTTAGTATATTTTTCAATAAGTTTAACTAAATATGTAATTTTCACACTTTTTCCTCCACCCAAGTTAAAAATATTAAAATTTTTATTTAATTTTGACTCTTTATTGATTTTTTTTAATTTAATAATTTTCCATATCGAAAAAACTACATCATCAATATATGTAAAATCCCTATAATGGTTACCAAAATTATTAAGAACAATTCTTTTTTTTCTTAATATTTTGTCACAAAACTTGAATATTGATAAGTCTGGTCTTCCATAAGGACCATAAACTGTAAAAAATCGCAAACCTATAAAATTAATATTAAAAAACTTTGAATAATAATATGCCAAAATTTCATTATTTTTTTTCGTTGCTCCATATAACGATATAGGTTTATCAGTTCTATCATTTTCTGCGAAAGGTATCTTATTATTATCTCCAATTACTGACGACGAAGAAGCAAATATAATTTTTTTAATTTTTCTTTTTTTTGATATTTCACAAATATTTAAAAACCCCAGTTCATTTGCATAAAAATATTTATATGGATTTTTTAATGAGTATTGAACACCAGCATATGCAGCAAGATTTACTAAAATATCTATTTTTTTACCTTTTAAAAAATTATCTAGTTTTTTATAATTAGAAATATCAATTTTTTTAAAACGAAAATTTTTATTTTTATTTAATAATTTGAGACGACTTTTTTTTATTTTTATATCATAATAATTATTAATTGTATCTAAGCCAAAAATATTAATTTTTTTTTTTAATAAAAATTTACTCAAATGAAACCCGATAAATCCACAACATCCGGTTACACAAATATTCATTATTAAATCCTTTCAGCAATTTTTACATCATCCAAGGATAATATATTAATAGAAGATTTTTTGTCTAAAACGACATGTCCAATCTTTAATTTTTGATTGAGTTTTTTTTTATTTAATATTTTATAATCATATACATTTATACCACCACACTCTCTTAAAATAACATCCTTTTCAAATTTTAAACTTGATTTATTATTGTTACTTATCAAAGAAAGCCCATTTTTAGAAAACTTGTAATAATTATTTTCTATGTCTGGCTTAACTCCTATTACAAGATCATAATTATGTAAAACCATATTGTCAATTGCTTGTTCTATATAAATTGAGTCTCTATAAGGACTTTCTATAGTTGCTATAACTACAATATCAGGTTTTTTTTTTTGGATAAAACTTTTGTATTGCTTTATTTATACCTAGTTTAAAATCTACATTTTCATACGAAAGTTTTTTTTCTCTCCTGTAATATTTTATTCTATCTTTATATCTTTTTCTCAAACTTTTATGCAGACCTTCATCCGAGGAAACAAAAATAAATTTATTTATATATTTACACTTTAATACATTATCAAAAGTATGAAAAATAAGTTGTTTATTCTTCACTTTTTCAGATGATAAACATCCCTTAAATACTGATTTACCTCTTACTGGTATTAGACATACTATTTCCATATTTTTTTTACTATTTTTCAAATTAGAAAACTTAGATAAAATTTTTGTTCTAGTTTTAAATAATTGTGTTTTAGATTTTGTTAAATTATTGCTGTGTCTTCTATAGAAAAATAGAGGTAAATTTATATTTTTTACCTTGAATTTTTTATAAATTTTGTACCACAAATCATATCCGTCTTGTTTATTAAATTTTTCGTCATAAAAATTTATCGAAAACATTACATCTTTTCTAATAAGGCAACATGCACCAAGAGGGGGTTGATTTTTATTCTTTTGAAAATTGGAGTCTATTTGCTTCTCTTCAGAAATAATTTTACCCTTTTCATCAGTTAAATAATAATCAGGGTATACTAGTGCAATTTTTTTATCATTTTTTATTTCATTATACATAACAAGAAGGGCATTCCTGTTTAAAAAATCGTCTGCATCTAGCCTAATCACATAATCACCTCTTGCAGCCTTTATTGCTATATTAGAACACTTAATTAATCCTAAAGATTTTTTATTATATATAACTCTGAATTTTTTATGTTTTTCATATTTTTGTATAATTTTGTTTGAGTCATCTGTTGATGCATCATCAACAATAATTATCTCATAATTTTTAAAAGATTGATTTATAACACTTTTAATTGATTGATTTAAATACTTCCCATAATTTTTATTTGTTATGTAAACAGTAATAATAATTTGATTAGTCATTTCTAATCGGATCTCCTTTTTTATAATTCCTTTTAGATTTTTTTTTAACCGTCTCAAAAAATTTACTTGAACATATATAGCTTTTTGGTCTTAAACTAATTATATTATTTGAATTAAATTTTTCACCTTTTTTAATAATCGTTTTAGCATATATTGATCGTCGAAAAGACACGCTGCTCTTTTGTTTTATCTCACTTTTTGTTTTCTTATTATTTTTTAGTGAAATCATTTTGCTAATTTCTTTTATATTATTTAAATAATTATTTACTTGTTTTTTATCAAAAGAAATTTGGTGATCTCTAAATGTTTTTTTTTGTGGGGTGATAGAAAAATGCTTTTCAATTATTTGTGCCCCTAACATATACGCAGCTATTAATGAACTACTACCTATTGTGTGATCAGAATATCCAGTTGTTACTTTAAAAATTTTTTTTATCTTATTTATTTCTAGTAAATTTACATCGCTTGTAGGTGTTGGATAGGCAGTATTACAATGCAACAAAGCCAGTTTATTATTTTTCAAATAGTCGCTATTTTTTTTAACAAAGTTTATCATTTTTCTAATCTCACTAATTTTTGATAAACCAGTCGATACTATTAAAGGTTTTTTCGTTTGAAGTATTTTTTTTATTATTTCAAAATTTAAAATATCACCAGAGCCTATTTTATAAATATCAATAAATTTATTTAGTGGTTTAACTTGATCACGATCCCAAATGGAAGCGCTAAATTTTTTTTTGTATTTTTTACATATTTTTGCAATTTCGATATATTGATTAATACTAAGTTGAAGCTTTTTAAAATGTTTGAATCTTTCTAAATCATTAATGTTGGAGACCATATTTTCTGCAGTGTAAGTTTGAATCTTTACAATATCAGCATTACTTTTGCATGCTTCTTTTATAATTTTTTTTGCTGTATTGAATGATCCTTCGTGGTTTGATCCTACTTCCGCTATAAATAAAAGTGGATTATTTTTAGAATTAAAATACATAATATTAAGATGTATAAATCTTTACTAAAAAAAATAAAATCAAAAAAAATAAACATTTGTATAATTGGTCTAGGTTATGTTGGTTTGCCAATTGCACTTAGATTTATTAACAAAGGTTTTAATGTTTTTGGTATAGACGAGGATTTTAAGAAAATTAATAGTTTAAGAAACTCTTCTTCATATATTTCTGGAATAAAAAATAGCGAATTAAAGTATTTTAAGAAATTTAAAAACAATTTAAGTACATCATATTCATTGACAAAAAACACACAAGTTATTTTGGTTTGTTTGCCCACTCCTTTAAAGAAAAATAAAACTCCAGATATGAAATATGTTTTTAATTGTGCAAAAAAAATTAAAAAAAGTATAAATAAAGAGACTTTGATTATTCTAGAAAGCACTGTTTATCCAGGAGCTACTGAAGAATTTTTAAATAAAATATTTAATGACTCTAAATTAATTGGAAAAGATTTTTTTGTATCTCATTCTCCTGAGAGAGAAAATCCAGGTGACAAAAATTTTAATTACAAAACTACTCCTAAAATTGTTGGTGGATTTACCGAAAATTGCAAAAAACTATCTACTCAATTATACAGTCATATTGTAAAAAAAGTTGTTCCAGTTTCTAGTATCAAAGTTGCTGAACTTACAAAACTTCACGAAAATATTTATCGAGCTATAAATATTGGATTAGTTAATGAAATGAAAATTATTTCTAACAAGTTAGGTATAAATATTTATGAAGTAATTGATGCTGCGGGAACAAAAAATTTTGGTTTTCAAAAATTTTACCCTGGTCCGGGTCTAGGAGGTCATTGTATTCCTATCGATCCATATTATCTATCCTGGTTGTCAAAAAAAAACGGATATGAACCAAAGCTTATTAAAACGGCTGGAGACATTAACACTAAAATAACAAATCAAATTATTAAAAAAATATTAAAAAATTTAAAAAATAAAAATGGCAAAGTTTTAATCATTGGGGTTGCATATAAAAAAAATACAAATGATGATAGAGAGTCTCCTTCTTTAAAAATTATTAACGAATTAAAAAAAAATAAAATAAAAGTTTCTTATCACGATCCGTATATTAATAAAATTAATAAAGGGAGAATTTTTAGACATAGTATAAAAAGTATTAATCTTAGTAAAAAAAGTATAAAAAAATCTGATTTAGTAGTAATTGTTACCGACCATGATAATGTAAATTATAATTTGATTAAATCTTTCTCAAAAAAAATCATAGATTGTAGAGGTGTATTTAAAAATGATTACTTTTCTGATAAAATTCTTTTAGCTTAATTTTTTTATCAGAAAATCTCCAATATATAAATATTTCAAGCCACTTTTTTTAAAGGTTCTAAAAGCATCGCGAGGGCTTTCAACTATTGGCTCACCATGTAAATTAAATGATGTATTTAATAATGCACCTACCTTAGAAAGTTTCTTAAATTCTTTAATTAATAAATAATATTCTTTATTTAAATTTTTATAAACAATTTGTGGCCTTGCTGTTTTGTCAAAAGGATGCACTGCAGCAGGAATGTTCATCCTCCCATATTCTTTAGCGTCAAATGATATAGTCATATAAGTAGATTTGTGTTTTTTTATAATATGCAAAAATTTTTTTGCGTCTTCACTAATAATACTTGGTGCAAATGGCATCCAAAAATCTCTAACTTTTATTTTTTTATTGATAGTATTTAAAATATCCTGTTTTCTTGGGTCTGCTAATATTGATCTATTACCAAGGGCTCTGGGTCCAAATTCTCCTTTATTTAAAGAAAATCTTCCAATTGGCTCTCCCTTAAACAATACTTTTGCAACCTCCTTAGGTTTTACCTTTCTTATAGATAAATTCTTTTCTTTCTTAATAAAGTAGAGATCTTTATTGTTATAATCTGAACTAACATAGGGATTTTGCATATTAGAAATGTCTGATTTATGACCAATTTTTGATAAATGATTATACACGGCACCAATTGGTAAAGATTCATCTCCTGGTCCAGGTGGTATATATATTGTATTTATTTTTTTTGATTCGAGTATCTTCTTTGTTGCCTTAATATTTTGCGCAACACCTCCAGAAAAAACAAAATCTTTTACTTTTAGCTTACTACTTATATTATTGAACCATTCAAATAATAATCTTTCAGTGTTATATTGTATAGCATAACTTATTGTATCAAATCTTTCATTTTGTAATTTATCTCTAAAATAAAAAAAGTTATCAATGGGTTTATGTTTATAATAAAATTTTATTCCATTAATATTTAAAGTATTTTTATAAATATTAATTGCTTTTTCATAATAATCATTCTTTAAACTATATCCTGCAAGCCCCATAACTTTGAATTCATGCTCCGTTGGTTTCATTCCCAACATTAAGGTCGCATATCTGTACATTCTTCCAATGTTGCCTTCATTTGTCTTATAAATTAATTTCAGCTTTCTTTTTTCTGATTTCCAAATACTTGCATTGGATCCGTCACCCCCTCCATCAAGTACCACAACTGCATTTGAATTCTTATCTTTACCACTATTCTTCCCATAAAAACCATAATAAGCATGACATTCATGATGATCATAAAAAAAAATATTATCTTTTTTTATATTTAGGTGATCAGATATAAGATTTCGTCTAGAATTTTGCATTCCTATTAAATCATCCTCATTCTTAATATTATTAAAATTATATAAGAGTTTTGATTTATCTATAATTTTATTTTTAAATAGTTTCAGATACTCAATATCTTTCTTTAAATAAATTTTTGGATACCAATAATTATTCTGTTCTTTCATGTAATCATTAATTTTAAAGGTTGTATTTCTTTTTACTAAGAAATACTTAGGTGGTAAGTATTTAGTTGAAACTGCTACATTACTTATATCACTTGAATTTATTTTTGCTTTTTTTAAGCATTTTTTTATAGAATTAATTGGATATCCATACTCATTCTTTTTTCTTGTTATTCTTTCTTCAGATATTGAAAATATTAATTTTCCCTCATGAAATATACATGCTCCGCAATTGTGTCCATCATGTATTCCTAAAGTAAACATTTTTAAATATTAAGATCAGTTAAAATTTTATTCGAATCAATTAAGTAATTATTTTTATACCTTTTATAAATTTTTCTAGCAAAACTTAAATCTTTATAATTATTTATTGAAAAATTTTTTTTTATAATTTTTTTGTTCAATTTTGACTTAAAATTGAAAATATTGAAATTTTCTGGTTTTTTATAAAAGAAATTTAACATATGCTCCCTTTCAGATTTCAAAAGATTATATTTTTTAATTTTCTTTAGTGCTTTAACTGTAATTATTTCATTCGTAAACCCAGAAGGAAAAGTTTTTGGATAACAATTTGTAACTAAGTCAAAATTCTTTTGATTAAATTTCTCAACCATTTTTCTCAATAGTTTATAGTCTAAAAAGGGCCTATCTCCACAAACTCTAGCAAATCCAAAAAAATTATGTTTTTTGCAACATTCTATTGATCTTTTAATTAAATCATTTTTGCTCCCACAAAAATAATTAATTTTATTTTTTAAGCAGAATTCAACGATATTCTTATCTTCCTTCCCACTTGTTGTTGCAATCACAATATTATTTTTCGAAAACACTTTTGTTGACCGCAAATAAATTATTTCTAATAATGGTTTATTGCAAATATTTTTTAATACTTTGCCTTTTAGCCTCTTCGAATTATATCTTGCAAAAATTATGCAACCTAATTTTTTTTTTTTTAACATCAAATTAATTAATAAGAAGTTGATAAGAGTTTGTGTTTTTTTAGTAACTCTACTGTTTCAAGTAAATCAATTGGATCAATATTTATTTTTTCAGAAATTGTGCTTAATCTATTTCCATCAGAATAAGAAATTAAATCAAATAATTTTGACTCTTCTTTATTGAGATTTTTCCTAACTCCAAATTTTCTATAAAGATTTCTTTTTGATAAAAATGGTTCTCCTTTAACTGTAGAATAAACTTTGAAGTCATTTTGAGCCAATTTCAAAATTTTAAAGACATATTCATAGGACTTTTGTAAATTTTTGGGTTTTATAAATTCAAGATTGTCATGGCTAGAGTGATATTCCTTATATGATCCAAATTTTGTTCTCATTAATGTAACTACTGGTAAATTAATCCCGGGATTGTTATATTGCCTTTCATCACTTCCTCTTTCAAGGAATGAATAAACTTTTTTTTTGTATAATTCTCAAGAATCATTTTTGCAATTTTTGCTGAATAACTATATTTTTCCTTTGATTCTATCATAGAA
>MDTD01072416.1_pt1 | contig 15113 bp, 11 predicted proteins | sample 811221 | NCBI WGS metagenome assembly MDTD01 (sample SAMN05326646, study PRJNA326480) | marine metagenome | isolation source: seawater | place: Pacific Ocean: South West | collected 2011
CCAAGATTCTCTCAACCAATACAGACGAGTTATAGAGACTTCAAAGTCATTGCACACCCACCTCCAGCTGGGGGAGCCGCAGTGCTGCTTGAAGGATTAAATATTATTGAAAACTTTGAAATTGATAAAATGGGTCCAAACTCAGCAAAGTTTGTTCATATATTTGCAGAGGCATTGCAACGAGGACATATGGATCGATCTAGATTTATGGGAGATCCTCAATTTTATAATGTGCCAATAGAAAAAATTATCTCAAAGCAAAGAGCTGAATCTCTTGCTAAAGATATAAATGTAAATTTGGTTACAAAATCAAAATCAATTAATCCAGAATCATTATTTAAAGAGGGAGAGAATACAACTCATTATTCAATTATTGATAATGAGGGAAATGTTGTTTCTAATACTTATACATTAGGGTACTCTTTTGGATCAGGAGTAACGATCCCTGGAACTGGCATTCTTTTAAATAACCAAATGAATAATTTTGCATACCAATATGGGGATCCAGAAGTTATTGATCGATCTGCGAGCATTGGTAATAGATTTGAGCCTGGAAAAAGACCCATGAGTACTATGTCTCCAATAATCGTCTTTGATGAGAACGATTCTATCAAGCTTATTACCGGATCACCAGGCGGTGCTTTAATTCCAGCTGCTATTTTAAGGGTAGTAACTGGAGTTATAGACTTTGATTTAAATATAGGTGAAGCATCTATGTTGCCAAGAATTCATAAAGATTGGCCATATGAAAATTTGCTGCTAGAGAGGGGCTTTAGTAAAGATACTAGTAATATCCTAGAATCCTATGGCTATAATATTGAGGAATCTAAAACAATGGGTTCAACTCAAAGTATTTTAATATCTTCAAAAGGTATTGAGGGGTTCGCTGATCTTAGAAGACCTAATGCAGGGGTAGCCATTCAGAATGATTAAAGCCTTAGCATTCATCCATAAGAAGAAGGATTTATCTGATGATGATTTTAAAAATTATTATGAAAAAAACCATGCGCCTCTAGCAATCTCTCTTCTAACTTTTGAGGGCTATGAAAGAAATTTTGTTGATACGAAAATCAATCCGCTATTTGCTTCTCTTGGATCAATAAGTATCTTTCAATATCAATCTATAGAATCATTAAATTATATTGAGGAGCAAATGTCTTCAGATGCAGGAGATATTCTAAGAGAAGATGAGCTCAAATTTATGGATGTTGCAAAAAACTATTTTGTTCTGACACAGTCCAATCAATTAACAGAGCTGAGATTTAAAAAAAAGATTTTTTATCCTAGTAATGATATAGAGAGTTTAAACTCTCTAAATTCTTATGAAAGTTTGAAAAAAATCTCTGATAATATAATTCTTGATTCAACGAAGATGGTTGGGATTGCTGAATATGGAATAACTGAGGAAGCTACTTTTGACGACCTAGAAAAATTAACTCAAGAGCACCCCAAAGCAATCATCACATCTTGTGTTTATTAGTTTAGATTAACCAGATATTTTAATGCTTCATTGATTCTATGATCTACTTCTTCACGACTAAATAACGAAAGAGTTAATCCTAAAGAAGGAGATTGGGTAGAGCCAGTCATAGCAATTCTTATTGGTTGATTTAGTCTGGGAGTCGGTAAATTGAGAGCTTTTTGAGCCTCCTTTAGAAAATTATCTATAGAGTTTTCATTCCATTCTTCGATACCATTAAGCTTTCTTTGCACAAATTCTAAAACTGCCTCAGAACCAATTAAGAATTTATTTGCTGCTATTTCGTCATATGAATTCAATTCTGAAAAATAAGGTATAAGATCGTGAGCTACTCCAAGAAGATTTGGTTTTGAGCTTCTCATTGCAGAAATAATTTCATTTGTATTATTCTTTTGTTTGTAATCCAGGCCAAGTGTATCCAAAAATGGAATCAGTCTGCTTTTGAATTCGTCAAGAGTTAAGGCTGCTAAATGATGGGTATTGATCCAATCAAGCTTAGATGGATCAAAAATAGCGCCTGCTTTTTGGACTTCTTGAATTCTAAAATCGGCAATTAGATCATCTATATAAAAAATTTCCTTATCGCCTTTCGACCAGCCTAAACGAGCAAGCATATTTATCATGGATGACTCTAGATAACCTTGGTCAAAGAAATCCTGTAAGCTAGTAACAGCATTTCTTTTGGACAATCTTTTTTTATCCTGCCCTAGGACCATTGGTAAATGTGCATATTCAAGAGATTCATAGCCAAGCGCATTTTGAATATGTATTTGTCTTGGTGTATTGCTTAAATGATCTTCTCCTCGAACAACTGTTGTAACTCCTTGGTTGAAATCATCAACAACATTACATAAATGATAGGTTGGAGATCCATCGCTTCTCAGAAGAATTAAATCATCTAGTTCAGAATTTTGAAAAACTACTTTGCCTCTTACCAAATCATGAAAAACCAACTCACCGTCTTGAGGTGTTTTGAGTCTTAACACTGAATTATTTGTTTGCTCAAGACCAAGATTTCTACTTCTTCCATCATACATAGGTTTTTTACCAGCTGCTTCCTGCTCTTTACGCATCTCGTCAAGAGTTTCTTTTGAACAATCACACCAATACGCATTACCCGAATCTAAAATTTTTTCTGCAGCCAATGTATATAGCTCAGTTCTTTCAGATTGACGAACGGGAGGCTCATCTGGATTAATTCCTATATTGGAAAGCCCGTTTAAAATATTTTCTTCAAATTCTTTTTTTGATCTTTCAGTGTCTGTATCCTCAACTCTAATTAAAAATTTTCCTTTATTTTGTTTTGCATATACATAATTAAATAGAGCTGTTCTGACTCCTCCAATATGCAATGGCCCGGTTGGGCTTGGAGCAAATCTTGTAACTTTTGTCATGAAGAATCCCTATTTAAATTAATTTCTTTCATTCTTTGATCATTAGAAATCATCTCTTCTTTTGAAATCTTTAGTTTGGTGATAGGAAATTTTTTTAAATCAATGCTTAAATCAGTTGGATTCAAATCTGAATTAAGAGTTACATTTGGTGACATAAATTCAAATTTACTCTGACCGCCTGTAAGGTGAATGTAAACATCTGCGAGAATGTTTGCATCTAATAGAGCTCCATGAAAACTCCTATTATAACTATTTACTTCAAATCTAGACGCGAGAGCATCCAAAGAATTCCGCTGACCAGGGAACTTATTTCTTGCGATCAATAATGTGTCCTCAACATCACATATTTCCTCTAGCAATGGATAACTTGAGGAGGCTCTTTTTAATTCAGAATTAAGAAAACCTAGATCAAATGAAGCATTATGGATAACTAATATACTTCCTTCAATAAATTCTAAAAAACTCTCTGCTATTTCTGAAAATTCTGGTTCATTTGCAAGTCTTTCCATAGAAAGACCATGAACTTTCTCAGCCTCCTCATCGATTGATCGCTGAGGATTAAGATATGAATGAAAATGCACATCCGTTCTTCTTCTATCTTCGAGTGCAACAGCTCCCACTTCTACAATTCTATGACCTTGATCAACCTCAAGTCCAGTCGTCTCAGTATCAAGAACAATAAGTTTTTTTGTCATAAGATAGAATCAATACCCTTATTAGCTAAGAGGTCGGCCGTCTCATTACCAGGATCTCCTGAATGGCCTTTTACCCAATGCCATTGAACTTGATGAAAAGCAATTAACCGATCTAATTTCTGCCATAATGATTTATTTTTGACCTCTTTTTTAGCAGATGTTTTCCAATTATTTTTTTTCCAATTTTGTATCCATTGAGTGATGCCATCCATTACATACTTTGAATCTGTGAACAATTCAACAATACAAGGCTCTTTCAAAATTGAAAGCCCCTCAATGGCAGCACAAAGTTCCATTTGATTATTTGTAGTGTTTTTTTCTCCGCCAAAAATCTCTTTCTCTGTAGTATCAAATTTAATAAGCACTCCCCAGCCTCCTGGACCTGGATTGCCTCTGCAAGCTCCATCTGTGTAAATAATTACCTCTTTCATAAATAAAAATATGATGTCAACACTTATGACTATTTTATCTTTAAACGCTTATAATAATTATTATATTTGGTTAATTGTAACTAATGAAGATAATCTTTCTTACTGCTCAAGAAATCCATTCTCGACTTAATATTCATATTATTTAAAACTATGAAAATTTTTATAATTGCATTAGCAATAATTTTGATAACAAGCTGTGAATTACCTTCAATTATTGAAGCAGATCAATATATTGAGCCTGTGCCGGTAAATGTCACAGAAAATATTATAGTTGCTGATAATGTATGGGATCGAATTAGAATTACTGGTCAAATCAAGCAAGAGTATTTAGATGAAAAAACCTTTGAATATTTATATGCACATCTTAAAAATCCAAGTCAGCTGGATATGCTTTTTGAAAAAGGTAGGTATTTTATTTACTTTATTCTTGAAGAATTAGAAAGATATAATTTACCTTCAGAATTAGCACTTCTTCCATACATTGAAAGCAGTTATGATCCGTTTTCTATTTCCTCATCAGGGGCAATGGGAATTTGGCAGTTTATGCCTGCTACAGCAAGAATTTATGGTTTGGAAGATAGCTGGTGGTACGAGCAAAGACATGATCCCCTATTATCATCAAAGGCAGCAGTAAGATATTTGGCTTATTTACATAACAGGTTTAATAAAGATATTACATATACCCTTGCAGCCTATAATGGTGGGCCAACACTCCTTGAAAAACAAATAAAACTCAACAGGCAGATGGGCCTACCAACCAATTATAAAAATCTTAAACTGCCTAAACAGACCTTAGAATATGTTCCAAAATTTATGGCTATCAGAGAATTAGTTATTAATGCAAAAAAATATAAAATTAATTTACCAGATTTTCCAAATAAACCTGTTCTCGGTTCAATAGAGCTTAAGGGTCAAGTTGAAATACTTGCTTTTAGTGAATTCGCTAATTTAAAACCTGAATTCGTTTATAAATTAAATGCAGGATATACAAAATGGGCGTCGCCTCCTGGAAAAAAAACTACTTTTAATATCCCTATTGAATTAGAAGAAGAGCTGAATCTTCAAAAAGATCAGTTTATTCAAAATAATCAAATAAACTGGGTAACCCATAAAGTTTCATCAGGTGATAGTTTATGGAAAATAGCTAGGCTATACGACACAGAGGTAAATATATTAGAGAAAGTTAATTATTTAAAATCTAATGTTTTGAGCCTCGATCAAGAACTACTAATACCTTTAAGCAATGATCAAAATCAAGCATTAATCCCCTATCAAGCTCATATTATTAGTGAAGGTGACACATTATGGGAGCTTGGTAAAAAGTATAAAATCTCGCCTACTGAAATAGCAAAAAATAACGGACTGAAATTAAATACTCCTTTAACAATTGGAAAAGAGTTAAATATAGGAAACAAAAATATTTATCGGACAATTAATTCAAAAAAAAGAACTATCCTATACAGCGTAAAACAGGGAGATAGTCTTTATCGAATAGCAGATATTTTTAATATTGAAATATCAGATATAAAGAGAATTAATGAATTAGAAGAAAATGAAATTGCTCCAGGACAGGTATTAAAAATTATAATAAAAGCTTTTTAGTCAGAAGATATTTTTGGATCTAAAGCATCTCTTAGACCATCGCCAAAAAAATTAAGGGCAAATAATGTAATTGTGAAAGTTAGTCCTGGATAAATTAATAGCCAAGAATATTCTTCCATTGACTCAACACCATATCTTATTAATGTACCCCAACTACTCATTGGTGGCTGAATACCAAGCCCAAGAAAGCTTAAAAACGCTTCTAATAACATCACTTGAGGAATTGTTAAAGTTGCATAAACAGCAATAGGCCCTAGGATGTTTGGAAATATATGTTTTCTAAACATTTGCATATTTGAGACTCCCATAGCCTGAGCGGCTAAAACATATTCCTGAGTTTTCACTGTTAGGACTTGTCCTCGAACAATTCTTGCCATTGTTAGCCACTCCACAGCTCCAATAGCACCAAATAACAACCATATATTTCTTCCAAAAATTACCATGAGCAAGATTATAAAAATAATAAAAGGAAGACCATACAGAACATCAACAATTCTCATCATGACTGAATCAATTCTTCCACCAAAATATCCTGAAACTATTCCCCAGCTCACGCCTATAACTAGCGCAACACTTGTAGCAACAAAACCTACCAGTAATGAAACTCTTGCTCCATATAAAATCCTACTAAAAAGATCCCTACCCAAGGTATCTGTACCAAGTAAAAATTCAGAAGAAGGTGGTTGAGCACCTAATTCAAGGTTTTGATATGAATAAGAATGTGGAGCTATCCATGGTGCAAATATTGCAAGAAAAATTAAAAATAATAAAATTATTCCTCCAGATACTGCTGCTTTGTTTGCAAGCAATCTTCTCCATGCATCGGTCCACAATGAACTTTCTTGGTTCATGTTTGATTCCTTGCGCGAGGATTCATCAATAAAACAGCTATATCAGACAATAAATTAAAAAATATTATTAAAGTAGAAAAGAAAATAGTAGTTCCTAAGATCATTGTGTAATCTCGATTAAAGGCGGCTTCAACATAAAAACGTCCAAGGCCTGGAATTTGAAAAATTGTTTCAACAACAAAGGACCCGCCAATTAAACCTGCAACTGCTGGTCCTAAAAAAGACACCACTGGAACTAAACCGCCTTGCAATGCATGCTTAACAATTACTTGATATTCCGGCAATCCCTTTGCTCTTGCTGTTCGAATGTAATCTTGACTTAGGGTTTCAAGCATCCCTCCTCTACTAAGTCTTGCTATGTAAGCGGCATAAGCAGCCCCGAGAGTAATTGAGGGCAATATCTTATCTCCAGCTAAAGAACTCCAACCAGAAACTGGCAAAGCCTCAAGATAAATACCAAAGTATAATACTAATAAAGGTCCTAACAAAAAAGTTGGCATGCAAATTCCAATCATAGCTATTGTCATAGGTATATAATCCAACAATGTATTCCGCTTTACCGCAGCAATTACACCAGCAAGACTACCAATAATCATAGCAACAATAATTGCATAAAAAGCTAACTCAAAAGTTACTGGCAAGCCAGTAAAAATCATCTCAGTAACTGAGCGCCCTGGATATCTAAATGATGGCCCAAAATCTCCTTGAATAAGATTTAACATATAATCTCTATACTGAATAATTAAAGGAGCGTCTAAATTATATACCGCATTGAGATTTTTCATGACTTGGGGAGGCACAACCTTTTCAGCATCAAAAGGTCCACCAGGAGCCATCCGAATCAAAAAAAATGTTAACGAAGCTACAATTAAAATCACAGGTATCGCGATTGCAATTCTTTTCAAAATAACTTTTAGCATTTATTAAGTTATCTTTCTAGATAAATGAATTTAGGGTGATGTGTATCTAATAAATTTGGATGCCAGCCCTTAACGTCACTTGATAATTGATATTGACGGACGTATGTATAAATTGGAATAATAGGCATCTCGTTTATTAATAATCTTTCAGCTTCCATCAAATATTGATATCTCAATGACTGCTCATTAGTAGAATTTGCTAATTCTAATAACTGATCATACTCCTCATTCTCCCAGCCAGTCTTGTTATTACCTCTATTGGGTCTCAAAGTATCAAGGAATGTATTAGGATCTTCGTAATCACCAATCCAGCCTGCCCTTGAAATTTGAAAATCTCCAGTCATCTCTCTTGCCAAGTATACTTTCCAGTCTTGGTTAACTAATTCAACTGAAATGCCTAGATTTTCCTGCCACATTTGTTGTATAGCTAGAGCTATCTTCCTGTGACCTTCTTGCGTATTAAAAAGTATTTCTAAGACTGGAAATCCTTCACCATTTTCAAAGCCTGAATCTGCAAGTAACGATCTTGCAAGCTCAGGATTATATGGAACATCAGTGTCTGGCTCATAGCCAGCTGATCCTGGTGGAGTAAATGAGTAAGCTGCCGCTTGACCACATTTTGAAACTTTCTCAACGATCTGTTTTCTATTAATTGCAAAAGCTAAAGCCAATCTAACTTTTTTATTTTTTAAAACAGGGTGAAGAGTATTTACCCTATAAAAATAAGTTCCCATATATGGCTCGATTCTCAGGTTGGGATTTCCATTTTCGATATATATAGGGCATTTTTCTAACGGTACTACATTTGTGACATGTAATTGACCTGCTCGGAACATTCTATCTTCAGTTGATTCATTAGAAATGGGATAGTATCTGATTTCATTCAATCTTACTCTTTCAGCATCCCAATACAACGGATTTTTTTCTACAATAATTTGCTTATTCAACTCCCAAGTTTTTAAATTCATTGGACCATTGCATACAAAGTTTCCTGGTCGAGTCCACAGACCATTTCTATCATCAATGGTTCCATGTTTTAGTACGGTTTCCTTGTGAACGGGATATGTACTGTAGTGGCTGAGAAGTCTAATAAAAAAAGGTGTAGGATTTTTTAACTCAACTCTTAACTCATGATCATTAATTGCGCTTACTCCTACATTGGAAAAATCCTTCGTTTTGCCTTGATGAAAATCCTCTGCACCTTTCAAGTAATAAAGCATATCTGGATACTGGGATCCAAGTGATGGAGTCAAAATTCTCATCCATGACCAAACAAAATCTTGAGCTGTTAGTTGATCTCCGTTTGACCATTTAGCATTTTGATTTAGAAAAAAAGTATACGTTTTACCATCCTCACTAATATCCCATGACTCTGCAACACCAGGGAGATTATCACCACCTTTTGGATTTGCAATTGTAAGTCCCTCGCACATTGAAATAAGCAAATGATGTTCAGGTACACCAGTGACTATATGAGGATCTAGGCCCTGCGGCTCACTGCCATTACCAAAATGTAAAATTTGATTTTCTAAAGCTGCATCAACTGGAGAGACTCCATCGCTGCAACTAGAAACTATTATTAAAAAAAGGGATAAATAAGCTGCATTTTTCATGGAGTTATTATATATAAAAAAAAGAGCGCCAATGGCGCTCTTTTCATAAAATATTTTTGTTAATACTGAACTGATAAATTTAAAAATACATATGTTCCAAGTGCATCAAAGTATCCTGGAAATGTATTACCATTTCCTGGGGCAGTACCTGCACTTGAGGTATAAACAGGATCCTCGTCAAATAAATTACTAGCACCAATGGTGAATGTAATATTATCATTCCAGGAGTATTTAACAGTAGCATCAACATAAGTTTTAGCTTCAAAGTCTATGTTATCACTGTTAAGTGTGTCCGTTTCACCTAAATATCTAAGGCCTAAGATGTAATTAAAATCGCCCTTAGCAAGTTCTGCAGAATAGTTTCCAGAGAACTCAGGTGTAGGATTTTTACCACATGATGAGCCATATTTACCAGCACACTCTAACTCAGGTTCACCAGGAAGAACTATTAAAGTGTCTGTATCAACAATCGTTGAAATGCCCTTGATATCAATAGGCCCTAAGCCTGTATTAAATGAGTAATCAAATATAATATCAAAACCAGATGTATTTGTTTCGGCAACATTGGTATTAGTTGTAATAATCTGGCCTGGAGATACCCAAAGTGAACCAGTAATTGGATCACGCTCAATTAAATTACAAAAAGTAGCGTTACCTGTTGCTAAACATTTATCAATTGATGTTTGCGCTGGGATGGTGCTAATTCTGTCTTCAACTGTTATATCGAAATAGTCTAATGATAAAGTTAAGCCCTCTACAGCAGATGGAGTCCATACCACACCAATAGTGGTTGAATCTGATTCTTCAGGTTTTAAATTTGGATTTCCACCGGTAAGAATATTGTATTGATCAGCAGGTGATTTTAGATCTGAGCCATAATCAGCATCTGCGAGCCCAGTTCTTCGACATTGTTCTAATGTAGCAGACGGAGGAGCTCCTGATTCTGGATTAGTTCCACAAGGATCAGGATCAAGATCAGTTAAACTTGAGCCTTGGCCTCGATATAGCTCTGTGATAGATCCATGACGAGTAGCAGATTGAAGAGTTCCACGTATAGATAAACTATCATTTACTTGGTAATAAGCACCGAGTTTAAATGCATCCGTATCTTGATCTGTTGAATATTCAGCAAACCTCATTCCAACCTCTAAATTCAAAGCATCAGTCACTGGAATACCCAATTCAACAAAGTATTCATCAACATCGTATCCACCAGCCAATGCAACTATAGGACCACCAGCGCCTGTTCTATCTGCGGCCTGAGCAGAAGCATCTGGACGATAGTCAGATTCAAGCTCTCTTGATTCATAACCAAAAACTGCGCTAATTGTATCTGGTGCACCTGGAATTGAAATGTTAGTTGAGCCTTCAACATATGCTTGAAGAATAGTTTCACTTGAGTCTCCAAGAATGAAGTTAGGTATCGCCATATAAGTTTGAATTTCAGGATTTGCATCCCATATAGCTTGAATTCCACCATCACCGGCTAATCCTCCCGAGAAAAGATTATATGGTATACAGTCTGCATCAGTACCATTTAGTTTTGATACACAGGTTGGAACACCAGCGACATTGATGACGTCAGTGGCTCTTAACAATTTAGTAACTGAAAGATCGTTCTGTATTTCTTGATTGTAATCTACTTGAGAAGTTTGGTATGAGACATCATATCTCCAATCATCGTTAATATCTCCTCTCATACCAAGAGACGCAGTAATATTTTCATATAAAGTCGAGTACTTTCTTGGTCCACCTTCAACATTTCTTTTTAAACTTCTGATTGGGGCTTTGTATGCAATGATATCGCCTGCGGCAACTTGACCATCTAGTGACGAAATATATGCAAGAGCCTCAGCTCCAGTTGCAAAATTAGGAGCATGACTTCCTCCCATTCCTGTCCAGTTTCCGCAAACAGCATTATAGATTTGAGCAGAAAAGTTTGCGTTATAACAGGGAACAGATCTTAAATCACCAAAAGTTCCAGAATATGCGATCTGAGATGGAGATTTATTTTTAGTGAATCTTACATCGGCATACACCTCGACTTTTTCAGTAATTGAATATTTGCTAAAGAAACCAGCATTAATTTTGTCTTGTGGTCTTTGATAATGATTAGTCGGGTTATAGTTATATAGTTGACCTGCTCTATCAACAAACTCGTCTCCAAGAAGTTTATAGTCGAACTTATAGTCAGAAACAGAAGTATCAATTGGAGTGAACCCAGCTTTTTGATAGCCAAAATCGTACCAACGACCTGGTGGTATGGTAGATGAACCACCACAGCGAGCATCACCACCGCTAAGAGCGCATGCTCCACCATCATAAGCTCCTTGAAGAATAGGCTTAGTATTTACATGCTCAATAAAACCAGTAATGTGTCCTTGACCGTCATTGATTGAGCCTCCAAAAGCAACTGACATTTTTACAGAATCACCTTCAGTGACGCTTGATGGGGCCTTCTTATACCCATATGAATCATGCAATGCTCTCAATTTACCATTATCATTTTCATGAGTATAAAAAGAATTTGTTACGCTTGCTTTAAAGCCTTCAAATGTATCATCAAGTATAAAGTTTACGACACCAGCAATCGCATCAGATCCGTAGACCGATGAAGCACCACCAGTTAAAACTTCTACTCTTTTTAATAGTAAAGCAGGTACCTGAGATAAATCTGCACAACTTGAACCATTTACCTTCCCAGGAGCCATTCTTTTGCCATTGATCAAAACAAGAGTCCTTGAGCAACCTAAATTTCTCAGGTTAGCTGTAGCTGTTCCATCTGAGCCATTTGCGGTTTGAGCAATTTGCCCTGGAGCAAGTTGAGGTAAATCATTCAACACATCCTCTATCCTGACAGCTCCCCTATTTTCAATATCAGCTGCTGTAACAACTTGAACTTGAGATGTACTTTCAATATTTGGATTAGTAATCCTTGAACCAGTAACAATTACCTCTTCATAGTTTTCATCTGCATCCTGAGCAACCGCATCAGAAATACTGAAAAAAAAGATAGCAAATGCGCTGAATACATATTTTTTAAAATTAGGCATATTATTTTCTCCCTGTTATGTAGGTAAAATTTGTATTATTGAGTCCCTAAAACTTCAAATACATCATATTTTATAACTGTTTTATTATTAATAAACAAGCATTTAACTTAATGAAAATAAATTTTTTAAAAAAATTCTTCAAATATTTAAACGTTTAAATTAAAACAAGATTCCTTAATAGTTATATAATCAAAAATTAAGTTTTAGTTAACTGCTTTTTTAATATGTTAAAAAATAAAAAAATTCTCATTGCTGGACTTGCAAATAAGCATTCAATAGCAGCTGGTATTGCAAAAGCAATGCATGCCCAAGGCGCAGAACTTGCCTTTACCTATCAAAATGAAAGATTAAAAAAGAATGTAGAAAAAATAGCTTTAGAACTTAAATCAAATCTCTTATTTGAGTGTGATGTTGCTTGCGATAAAAGCATTGGAACAATGTATCAAAACCTTTCTAAAGATTGGAAAAATTTTGATGGCTTAGTTCACTCAATTGGCTTTGCTCCAGCAAATGAACTAGAAGGTAATTTTGTTGATGTCGCAACAAGAGAAGGCTTCAAAGTTGCTCACGACATTAGCTCATATAGTTTTACAGCTATGGCAAAAGGTGCAAAATCAATGTTAAATCCAGGGTCTGCTTTGTTAACTTTGACATATTTAGGCTCAATTCAATCTCTTCCAAACTACAATGTAATGGGTTTGGCAAAAGCAAGTTTAGAGGCAAATACGCGCTTTCTTGCAGCAGCTTTGGGTCCAGATGGTATTAGGGTAAATGCAATATCAGCTGGTCCAATAAAAACTTTAGCAGCTTCTGGAGTAAAGAACTTTCGAAAAATGCTTACAAACTATGCAAAAAGAGCTCCGCTTAGAAGAGTTGTTACTACAACTGAAGTAGGTAATGTTGCTGCTTTTCTATGCTCAGATTTAGCAAGTGGTATAACTGGAGAAATTACATACGTAGATGGCGGTTTTAGCACTGCTGCCATGTCTATTGAAGAGTATTCGGATTAATTATTTACAGCAAAATTTTGCAAACGAACTTTCTGACCCTGCTTCATAGTATGGTCAATAAAGCTCGAGAACTGTCTACCAAGGCCATTATTATAAAATTCCTCATATTGTGAGACTGTTTCTCCTAACTCCTCTGCATTAGGGACAACTTCATTAAAAGATTGAGTCCAATACCGATCTCCGTTTACTGACTCATGTGGAACAATTAATTCAAGTTTTGAATCAAAGATTTTATTAACAACCTCAGATGGAAGTAAGGAACTAAATCTTTTCACAGATTTATAGTTTTCTTTCGACATACCCTCTAATGCAGGAAGCATCTCTTGGCCGAGCAAAATTTTCTGAGCTCTAGCATCAAATTCGTTCAGGAAGATATTTGCTTTTTCAATTCTAGTCTCCTCTATGGCAAGTTCAGTTACTTCAATGAAGGGTTGAACAGTAGGTTGGACTAAATCAGTTAGCATTATAAATGCATAACTATTCTCGCTCTCAAATATTTCAATTTTGTTTGGAGTAATGGCTGTATCAAATAATTCAGATGCAGTGAGATTATCAAAATTATTGATTTGTAGTTTATCAATGGTTTGCAAACCAGTAATTTCAAGGTCTGATTTTACTAAATCGCTTAACTCATACAAAGTTACTCCTTCGAGAACTAATGTTTCAAGCTTCAAAAAATCATCTTGCATTAATGCAAGAGCCTCAGCATCAATCAACTCCTTTAACAACTCCTCTTCGACTTCTGACTTGGACTTAATCTCTGCACGTAAAACCTCAGTAAGTTTTATAATATGGAATGTATCTTCTAGTTCTATAATTTCACTAATATCATTTAAATTCATTTTTTTTATGGCATCTTCAAACTCGACTGGGAAAGCATCTCCAGATGAGAGGCCAAGGTCTCCCAATTCATCCTTTGATGCAAGGTCCTCACTAGATGTAGAGACCATTTCTTCAAAAGAAATTTGCCCAGAATTAATTTGTTCATAATCCTCCAGTATCTTTGATCTTGCAGCTGCTGCATTATCATAATTTGATTTTTCAATCATATGATGAGAAATTCTGTTTTGGATTTGTTGGTCAATATTGCTTAAATAATCAGCATATGATTCCTCAATATAGTTTTCAGGAATAACAACTTGATCTTTGTATTTCTCAAAGGATAAAACAATATATGAAAAATCTCTCTTTTCCTGAGATAAAAATAAAAAAGGATTGTTGTTATAAAATTCCTCAGCCTCCTGCAATGAAACATCTTGAGAATCAACAAAAGCTTTTTTGTCAATTTTTAGGAAATTAATGTCTCTAGAAGTTTCTAGAATTTCTGCAAGTAATTCAATATCACTTTGAATAGGAAAAGCAATTGAACTCATTGCTCCTATCATCCTATCAAGTGCAATGCTCTCTTGAACCAGAACGAAGTATTCATCTGGTGTCCAACCATTCGCTCGGATTATTGATTCAAAAATATTTTGGTCAAATCCTGATTCACCTTGAAAATTCTCTGAATTGATTATTTCTTTTTTTGCATCCCCCAAAGAAACGCTGAGCCCAATATCTTTAGCTTGGGAGATCATGATCTTTTGATTGATGATTTCGTTCTTTATAAATTCAATAGAAACTTCTTCATCAAGATCGTCTAGACTAAATTCTTCTCCATAAACAGATTGCAGTCTTTGTGAAACTTGACTTGTTGCTAGATTAACATCTGTTTGAGTTACAGGTTCGCCGTTAACTGTTCCATAGCTGCTAAATGTTGTCCCGAACGAGGTAGAACCAAAGAAAACAAATGGAATTGCAAGCAAAATAGCAATAACTACAAGCCTTCTCCCAGATAAAAAATTTCTTAATAACTCCATCATTTATTTTGTTCCTTTTTAAAACGTAATAATCATACATAAAAAAAGGGCGCATATGCACCCTTTTTTATTATACAAAATAGCCTAAGTATTAATTATGAATACTTAACTTTGTCTTTTAATCCTTTCCCAGCTTTAAAGCCTGGAACTTTTGATGCTGCAATGTGCATTGAAGCACCTGTTTGTGGATTTCTTCCCTCTCTGG